>ENA-OSET01004861-OSET01004861.1-sediment-metagenome-genome-assembly--contig:-NODE-4861-length-11654-cov-11.665803_pt1 | contig 11654 bp, 9 predicted proteins | sample MGYA00237882_ERZ534229 | MGnify/ENA primary metagenome ERZ534229 (study PRJEB26408, sample SAMN06266212) | sediment metagenome | isolation source: Hudson Canyon methane seep mesocosm | place...
AGCACTATGAAGTTGCCTCCGAAATCCAGCATCCCGATGCTGTTTTGGTTCGCTCTTTCAAAATGCATGATTGGGAAATCCCCGACACCCTGCAAGCTATTGGTCGTGCTGGCGCAGGTGTTAACAACATTCCTGTAGAAACCATGACAAAAAAAGGCATTCCTGTCTTTAATGCTCCCGGTGCTAATGCCCATGCGGTGCAAGAACTTGTTCTCACCGGCATGTTATTAAGCGCGCGTAATATCTGTCCCGCTTGGGATTTTGCCCGTCAACTCGAAGGTGATGATGCAGAAATCACCAAACAAGTTGAAGCGGGTAAAAAGAACTTCGTTGGTTTTGAGCTACCCGGAAAAACTATCGGTGTCATTGGTCTTGGCGCTATTGGTATTAAAATCGCCAATACCGCTATTGCATTAGGTATGCGTGTTATTGGCTATGACCCTAAAATCACTGTCCAAGGAGCTTGGCAGCTTTCTCATGAAGTTGAACAAGCCAGTAGTGTTGATGACTTACTCACTCACTGCGATTTTGTCACCTTCCATGTGCCATTAATTGAAAGCACCAAAAATATGATCAACGCCGATCGCTTAGTCAATATGCGTGACGATGTCACCATATTGAACTTCTCCCGCTCCGGCATTGTTGATGATGATGCTGTAATAGCAGCCATGGATAGCGGGAAAGTCCACGCCTACATTTGTGACTTCCCGAGTAACAAACTCAAACAACACCCTAAAGTCGTCGCTCTACCTCATCTCGGCGCTTCCACCATGGAAGCCGAAGATAACTGCGCCATTATGGTTGCCGACCAAATCAAAGATTATCTTGAAAATGGCAATATCCGTAATGCCGTCAACTTTCCCACCATCAAAATGGCTAAAATTGATGGTCAACACCGCTTAACCATTGCCCATAGCAATATCCCTAATATCTTAGGTCCGATCACCAATGCTATCGCAAACGTCGATATCAATATTGTCGATATGCTTAATAAATCATTGAACGATGCTGCTTACACATTAATTGATACCGACTCAGCGTTACCCGAATCCGTAATCGAAGAAATTGAAGCAATTGAAGGGGTTTTGAATGTTAGGTGTTTGGATTGTTCAAGCGAGTAAGTTAGTTGTCGCTGAGTTATTATTTGATGTTGCTATTTATCACTTGAAAATCTAGGGAACAGAAATATAAATTGACAACCCATTGCTAAAGTCACAAGCTGGACTGAAAACAAAAAATAACAAAAGGTACTTTAATAGTGTCAAGTTATCAGCAGTCACCAAATGAAGGTCAAATAGATCTACAAAACAAGATCTCTGTTTTAGAAGAGTCTCCAATTTGTAACAAGATCATCGATCTTGATTCTCGATTACAGTATATGAGCACTGCAGGTGTGAAAAGCCTACAAATCGATAATATACAAGACTATTACGGACTTGTTTACCCTCCTGAGTTCTATGCAGAATCAATTCGAAAAGCTTTAACTGAACACTTAGATAAAGCCAAAGCAGGTGAAGTTTCTAGCGTTGAATGTCTTGTACTAGGAATGGATGGCAATGAGATTTGGTATCACACCACGTTCCTTCCCTCTCGTGATGAAAAGGGTCAAATCAGATATATTATTGCCACCGCTGTCGATAACACAGAAAGCATTACTGAACGAAAACAACTCGAATCAAAATTACGGTATATGGCAACCCATGACTCTTTAACTGGTCTTTATAACCGCAATATATTGAAAGATCGATTAAAAGATGAAATAGAAAGGGCTGCTCGCTATGAACACCCGCTATCCATCTTAATGCTAGACATTGATCACTTTAAAACGATTAATGACAACTATGGCCACCATGTAGGAGATTTAGTACTACAACAGTTTGCCGAAATAATAGAAGGTTCAATTCGCACCTCTGATTACGCGGCTAGATATGGCGGTGAAGAATTTGTTGTCACGCTACCAGAAACGCCTATTGCCGAAGCCAAAGAGCTGGCTGAGCGGATACGAAAACAAGTTGCACAACATCCGTTTTCTATAGAAAATGAACAAGATATTCATCTGACGATCAGTCTTGGAATTTCGACGTTTTCAGAGCGTTGTCAAACCGGCAAAGAATTATTAACTGCATCAGACTCCGCTATGTATGCTTCAAAAAAAGCAGGGCGAAACCAGGTGACAGTATCTGATTGATTAATGCAGCTTAACTTTCTTCACCCAAAAATCGGCGTTGAGCCCATTTAGGTAAGGTACCCATTCGTGCATGGTGTAGTGAATCGGATTCGATCACGATAAGCACTAACAAAACTTCAAGGTCAGGTCCAACAATCAAGAAACTCACTTTTTAACGGCTCGACTAAGAGTTAAACAGTGCTCACCTATAGCCTGAAAAGGTAACATGATGAAATGTGCCGACAGATTTAATTCTTAATAGTCTAACGATATTCAAAGACTTACAGAAAATATAAGCAATCAAACATGTCCCCTTGATTTGATTGCTTAGAGTTTTGAACAAGACTTGATAAGTACTCTCTCCTCAAGGTAGCATGGCGTCAGTATTTATCGGATTGAAACCTAAAACTAACTTTGAAAATAAGGGAATATCATGGAAAGAGTCATCGAAAATGAAGCCGTAAATCCTTACAAAGCACCAGAAGCCTCAGTGATTGAGAGCACGAACGAAGGTGGACTCAGCCATATTTTTGAACGCTATTCAACATGGGCAACTATTGGCCTTTCGGTAATAACACTAGGAATTTATGTGTTTTATTGGCTATATACCCGTACTGAACGACTTAACAAACATACTGATACCCCCATTGGCTCTGTATTTATAAATACTACCCTTGTTTTTTATGTCCTTAGTTTACTTCAGTATATGGAACAATTTACCGAGGTGAGCGAAACCTTTAGTCTCGTGATAGGTCTTGTTGCTGCTATTTCTGCAATACTTATGTATGTTTGGATCTACAAAATTCGCAATCGTATCAACCAGCTACTTAACACCGTCAAAGGTGACGAATCATGGCTTGGCCCCATTTATCCTTTCTTTTTCAGTATCTACTACTTTCAGTACAAAATTAACGGCAATATTGATAACGAGTAATTATTACATTAACAAATGTAATCCAAAATGAAATAGCTCGTGTTGCCTTTTTTCATAGTTTTATTTCCAGACAGCCCTACTTCATGGTTCTTCCATGTCAGAGTTGTCGATAATGATTGTTGCTAAACCGATATTGAAAATGAAACAGCATTTAATTGACACTGAATATAAGGTTGAAACACCAGAGGCAATAGACTTAAGCGTCCAATTAGCTGGGCCTGTCCCTCGTGCCCTAGCCTATAGCATTGATCTGTTGATTCGGACCGTCATTCTTTCGGTTTTATTTGTCGTATTAGGTTTGATGGGAAAGGCCGGCATGGGAATTTTCATGTTGCTATCTTTTTTCATGGAATGGTTTTATCCACTATTCTTTGAAGTATTACGCAATGGCCAGACTCCCGGGAAAAAACGCATGCATCTCGCTGTTGTAAATGATGATCTTACCCCCGTCACATGGAGTACATCGATGATTCGCAATTTATTGCGTGTTGCTGATTTTCTGCCTGTAGGCTATTTATTTGGATTAATTTCTATTTGTTTAAATCGAAACTTTCAACGCCTTGGTGATATTGCCGCTGGTTCTATCGTGATTCATCGGCACATTCCACCAAAAAACCTAAACTTACCTGCTGTATCAGCACAATCACCCACCTTTGTTTTATCAATAGAAGATCACGTAGCAATGATCGGCTTTACTCAACGGCATGAACACTTGTCGGCAGCACGTCAAATAGAATTAGCCGAATTATTAACTGGCGTCACAAAAAAAGAAGGTGTCGCAGCAGTGACCCACTTACAAGCAATCGGTTGTTGGTTATTGGGTGAAAAGTGATGAAACAACAGAGTTTTGAAAAAAAATACCAACAAAACTGGCTCAAAATAGAAACCATTCTTAATGAACCTAGTGGCAAGAACCAACATCTATTCCCACGATTTTTTCGTAATCTGTGCCATCAACTTGCCGTTGCAAAAAATCGTCACTACAGTCCTCAATTAATCGATCGATTGAATTCACTGGCCATGAAGTCTCACCACCAATTTTATCAACACAATAATCGCCATTACTTTCAGTGGTTATCCTTTTTCGTTTGGGGCTTTCCAGATGCACTACGCCGCAATAGCACATATGTTTTTACTGCTTTAGCATTGTTTTTGTTTCCCTTAATTGGAATGGCCCTGGCCTGTTATTTCAATGAAGAATTTATTTTCAGTTTTTTATCCGTAGCTGACGTAACCGAAATAGAAAGCATGTATGACCCAACAAATTTTAAAATAGGTCGAGAGAGAAACTCCGATACGGACATTATGATGTTTGGTTATTACATTAAAAATAATATAGGCATTAGCTTTCAAACCTTTGCCAGCGGTATTTTCTTTGGTCTAGGTTCAGTATTTTTTTTGATTTTTAATGGCTTGGCACTTGGCGGTGTAGCAGGCCATTTAACTCAGTTAGGTTACACAGACACTTTTTATCCTTTTGTTGTTGGCCATGGGGCCTTCGAGTTAACCGCTATTGTCTTTAGTGGTGCCGCAGGATTAAAACTAGGTTATGCACTGATTAACCCCGGCAATCTAAGTCGTGTTGAAGCATTAAAATTGGCGGGGCGAGATGCTGTACTCATTGTGTATGGGGCTATGTTAATGTTAATTATTGCTGCATTTTTGGAAGCTTTTTGGTCATCTAGTACGTTTATTCCAATTTCCGTTAAATATACGGTCGGTGGCTGTTTTTGGCTCTTAGTTTGCTATTATTCACTGTTCTCTGGGAAACGTCGTGAATCTCAACCTTATTAGTATTAAGGCCAGAATTCGTTCACCTTGGGAAGCGATTGACCTTGGCTTTGTAATGGCTAGGCAATGGTGGAAACCCGTTTTTCTCAGCTGGTTTATTCCTAGTTTTAGTCTGTTTTTAATTCTCAGTGTCATTTTTTATCAATATTCTTGGGTAGCTTATACCGTTGTTTGGTGGTTGAAACCTTTATGGGATCGTGGGCCACTTTACGTTGCCAGTCGTCGCCTATTCGGAGAAGACGTTTCAATTCGAGAAGTATTGTCCAAGTTACCCAGCCTTTATAAAACGGATTGGTTATTGTGGTTAACCATAAGACGCTTCAGCATTTCCCGATCTTTTATTATGCCCTTGACAGTATTAGAACAGTTAAAAGGCCCTGAACGAGCTGCTCGGAAATCAGTATTAGATCGTCAACACAGTAGTGCACCTAGTTGGCTGACTATTGCCGCCATTCATTTCGAAATCGTTATTCTTTTTGGCGGGCTTATATTTGTATTTATGATGGCTCCAGAAACTGCAGACATTAGCCTCATTGATTTTTTGGATGAGCAAACCTTCGCATTTTTAGTGCTCTACAATGTAATGACATATTTATCGATGGCCATTGTTGGGCCATTTTATGCCCTCGCAGGCTTTTCCTTATATGTGAGTCGACGTATTTCATTGGAGGCTTGGGATATTGAAATTCGATTCCGCCATTTAGCTGCCAGCCTTAGTCGCCCATCTCGTTCTGTTACCAACAGCTTATTATTCCTATTAGTGTGTGTGTGCTGTCAGTTTTCAGTGCCCAGTCATCTTGAAGCCGCAGAGCTATCGAGCAATACCCCAGATCATATATTGCCCAATGTTTCTGAACCATCGTCGGGAAACATGACTGAAACGATGCTTGCTAAAGCACAGATCATTGAGATCCTTAATGATGACAAATTTCATCAACGAAAAATGGTCAGTGGCTGGCGACTAAAAGATGTCTCTGAGACATCCGATGAGATTCCTGACTGGATAAATGATGTCATCAACGTTATTAAAGATCTTATTAATTCATTAGAATGGTTGGCTGATTTCTTTATCCATATTTCACCATTCATAGAATACATAATATGGGGCAGCGTGATTACTTTAATCGTTTTTGTAGCGCTATATTATCGCCGGACCATTCACCGTTTTGTACAACAAACCAGACCTCAAGAGTCGAAGGTATCCGCTCCTACTGCTATGTTCGGACTCGATCTTCGTCAAGAAAGTTTGCCCGATGATATTCCGGCTTCAGTACGCCGATTATGGGAGGAAGGAAATCAACGCGAAGCGGTTGGTCTACTATATCGAGCCTTATTATCCACACTGATTCATCAACATGGCTTTTCCTTTGCTGATGGCAATACTGAAGGCGAATGCGCCTCGATAGTTCGTCATCGTGGTATTGATCAATTAAGTCACTATATGCAACGAATAACCCGCTGTTGGCAGCAATTGGCCTACGGACATTTATTGCCAGAATTTAAACAGGTCGACTCACTCTGTGACGAATGGGAGTTGCTATTTCCTCATGAGTAAACGACTTATTATTTTATTTTCGATTCTTATTGCTGGCTTGCTCATTTATGTGATTGCCAACGCATGGGAATATTATAATGAGGAACAAGATCTCGGCTGGAGCCGTGAAGCTAAACAAAATCCGTTCTTAGCGGCTCAACTCTATTTAGAAAAACAAGATAAACACGTTGACAGTTTTTCTAGTTACAACAAGTTGGATTCTCTCACCGACATCGACACTTTGTTTGTCTCTAACAGCAGCCACATTCTGTCAGATAAACGACTCACCAGTTTAGTGCGTTGGATAGAGGATGGTGGCCATTTAATTATTGCTGCTCGACATTCCCACGACTTAAGCGAAGACCGTATATTAAGATATTTTGATATATCTAAACTCTACAACTCTAAAGAAGATTTCGAAAGTAAACCGAAACCAGAAGATGAAAAAACTGATGAACTGGATCAAGAAGAGTTAACAAACAAGCTGCAGGAATTAACAGACAAATTATCGGAAAAAAAAGCGGATGACATTCCAGCTGAGCAACGCATTCATAATTATGAACAAGGTATTTCAGCCGATCATTTAACGACGTTATCATTCAACAATGTTGATGAAGATATTCGTGTACATTTCAACTATCACTCTTACTTAGACCACCCATATTTTTATGAAGAAGACGATCACGTTAATACACTTTATTCACCTTTTTATTGGAGTGGCGATGAGTATGGCGTGCATTTTATTCAGTTCGAAGTTGGCTCTGGATTACTCAGTGTATTATCGGATGCAGACGTTTTAAGCTCTAAAAATATCGACAAATTTGATCATGCTTTCTTTTGGGATATTTTAGTGTCGCAGAGTCAAAATACTCATATTTTGTACGGCGTTGATATGCCCTCGTTCTGGACTATTTTAAAAAAATACTCACCTGAAATTCTTATTGCATTTTCTATCTGGTTGTTCCTGTGGATTTGGTTTAAGATTCGTCGGTTTGGCGTAATTAGAAATACAAATGCCACCATACGCCGTTCGATGGCTGAGCATATTTTTTCTGGTTCACTTTTTTTATGGCGAAACCATTGCCAACTTACCTTACTAAACTCGGTACGCAACGATATTTCTCGTAAAGCTGAAAGAGTCATTACCCAGTATGCATCGTCAAACAGTGACACCAAAATGATATTACTTAGCAAGGCAAGTAAGCTCGATCTCGCTTTAGTTGCTGACAGCATGGCTTCATCAAACACACTATCTGAAAATAACTTTTTGCAAACTGTACAAACTTTGCAACAAATTAGGAAATCGTTATGACCGACAACCATCAACCTGTGGAATTAAACACTACAGTCGCTAACAACTCGGCTAGCAGTGACAATCTAGATGTCAACCTCAACACGGCTATGCAACAAATAACTGATCTTCGAGATCACATCAACGCTCAATTAATTGGCCAACACGAGGTAGTGGACCAAGTACTTATCGCGCTACTCTCAAACGGACATGTGCTTATAGAAGGCGTTCCTGGGTTAGGCAAAACATTAATGGTGCGTTTGCTCGCTAATTGTTTTGATGGTGATTTTAAGCGTATTCAATTCACTCCCGATTTAATGCCATCAGACATTACTGGTCATGTTCTCTATGACATGAATGAAACTAAATTTCATTTACGAAAAGGCCCCGTGTTTACAAACTTGTTGCTTGCAGACGAAATTAACCGAGCACCGGCAAAAACTCAGGCTGCTCTGCTTGAGGTAATGCAAGAACGTCAAATTACACTGGAAGGGACTGCTCATAAAACGCCTAGCCCTTTTATGGTATTAGCGACACAAAATCCTATTGAACAAGAAGGTACTTATCCTTTACCAGAAGCCGAATTAGACCGATTTCTTATGAAGGTAATTATTGATTATCCAAATCACGATGATGAATTACATTTAACCCAGAGAATCACCACAGGTTATACCAATGATCATGACGCCTTTGAAGAAGGAAAGGCCATTTTAACGGCCTCTCAGATATTCGAATTACAACAAATGGCAGCTAATATTACTGTTGATCATCAAGTGCTAGATTACGCTGTACGCTTAGTAAGAGCGACTCGTGATAATACGGCCCTATCTCGAGCAGCAAGCTCGCGCGCTTGTATTGCTTTAATTCGTTGTGCTCGCGCCAATGCCTTATTAAATAATGCACTATATGTGCTACCTGACGATGTGAAATTAATGGCCCTACCAGTTCTACGTCACAGAGTTGCACTGTCTGCTGAAATGGAAATTGATGGGCTTAGCATTGATCAAGTACTTACTCAGATAATAGGTACCGTTGAAGCACCCCGTTTATGAGGCCAAGTCAAAAGCTATTAAAATTTTTATTGTTTTGCTTAGTGTTAGCCTTTGGCGTATTTGCTATACGAATAGTTGCTGTTCAATCTTATATAACAGACATACTCTCAACGGATAGTGTTAATACGATAAAAACACTTTGGTGGAGCTGTATTTTCTTATTGGCTGGAGCGGCAATTTTTGATGCTATTCGTCATCGCTCATACCGTAAAGTACAACTAGAACGTGAATTACCTCATAGCCTGTCTTTAGGGGTTCATGCCAAGGTTACATTAAACATTAAAAACCCTTATTACTTTCCTTTGGAGATCACTCTAACAGACATCTATCCCGAGGAAATCGAAGCAATAGATCTTCCTATTCAATTCACCATCGCAGCCAATGCTACTAAAAACATCTCTTATGCAATCTTACCTATAAAGCGTGGCTCAGCAGAGTTTGGGCAAAGCTGCTTACGTATAAACACCCGATGGGGTTTATGGCAAAAATTAGAACTTTTGGGTGATTCTCAATCTGTCAAAGTTTATCCCAACTTTTCAGCGATAACCCATTCTTCAACTATCGCCTTAGAACATCAAATTAGTCAGTTAGGCATCCACCTTCAGCAACGACGAGGAGAAGGAAGTGACTTTCATCAGCTGAGAGAATTTCGTGAAGGCGACACCATGCGTCAAATCGACTGGAAAGCCACTTCCCGTCATCGCAAACCTATTTCGCGTGATTATCAAGATGAACGAGATCAAGAAATCATATTCTTACTCGATTGTGGTCGACGTTTGCGTAATAAAGATGATCAAATTAGTCATTTCGATCACGCACTAAACGCATTATTACTCACTAGTTATATTGCTCTACGTCAAGGAGATGCCGTGGGTTTGATGAGCTTTGCGGGTTATCAACGCTGGATGAGCCCCGTCAAAGGTCCGGCCCATATCAATACGATTTTGAATAAACTATATGATCTCCATAGCACCACAACAACAACTGACTATTTACAGGCTGCAGAGCAACTCATAGCTCGCCATAAAAAACGTGCACTCATTGTGATTATTACCAACCTACAGGAAAGCGATGCCGATGATATCACTGCGGCAGTGCAGTTACTCCGTAAAAAGCATGTGGTAATGGTTGCGAGCTTACGAGATGCCTTTCTTGATCAAACAATCGACCATCCAGTACGAAGCTTTGAACAAGCACTTAGTTACTGTGGCACCATCGACATTGTCAATCAGCGGCAGAACTTACTAAAAAAACTACAAGCTTTGAATATTATTATGACTGATTCATTACCAATGCATTTACACGTTGATTTAGTGAATGAATATTTTAAAGTTAAACGTAGTGGACGACTCTAAGTTAGCCGTAATATTTAGGTCAAAAAGTCTTTATTTTAACTTTCTTCACCCAAAAATCGGCGTTGAGCCCATTTAGGTAAGGTGCCCATTCGTGCATGGTGTAGTGAATCAGATTCGATCACGATAAGCACCAAAACGGTCACTAATGTAGGCAAGATGCCTAGGCCGCCAATCAAAGCATAGACAGCTTCTTTCATTAAACCTAGATATTGATTTGCCATCCAACCCAGTGTCGCGACGGTGGCTAATAATGTTAATGCTATTGCAAATAACTTGCTCCAGCGACGGGCAATTTGCCAATGAATATAAATAAATTCACTGTCATCACGTTTGACCTTGGCAGCTCGGTAGAAGGTGTAGCTGATGGTAGAAATGGAAATGATTGGTATCAGAACCAAAAATTTCATGTACGACTGGCCAAAGGTAGCAAGACCTGTGAACAACAAAATATGATTCATAATCAGGTTGCTTAGAAAAATATCATGCGGCGCTTTTGCAGCCTTCATTTCTTGTTCTGTTGCGTGCAAATTATCTGCCTTTAGAAATTACTGCCCTCTTTAGATACAAGAGGGCAGCGTATTTTAAGTGTTAGTCAGGCATATTGCTCAAAATAGCATCGCGGACGGCATCTAATGTGGCATCCACTGTCACCATCGGTGAGGTGCTTTGTTTAATCGCAGTATCTGGATCTTTCAAACCATGCCCCGTCAAGGTACAGACAATTTTGCTGCCTTCTGGGATCTTGCCCGCATTGATTTCATTGATGGCACCGGCTAATGAAGTCGCTGATGCGGGTTCACAGAAGATACCTTCATGTTCGGCCAACAATTTTTGAGCAGCCAAGATTTGTTCATCACTACATTCGTCAAACCAACCTTCTGATTCTTCTTTTACTTTCCAGGCTTTATCCCAGCTTTGTGGATGACCAATGCGAATCGCTGTTGCAACTGTTTCAGGATTATCGACCATATGGCCACGCATAAACGGTGCACTGCCCGCGGCTTGGAAACCTAACATCTTAGGACGTGTTGTCACGATGCCATCTTCAAAGTATTCGCTGTAACCCATCCAGTGTGCAGTGATATTGCCGGCATTCCCTACAGGTAGGCAGTGGAAATCTGGCGCAAAGCCAAGTTCTTCAACAATTTCAAAGGCCGCTGTTTTCTGACCTTGCAGGCGGTATGGGTTGATTGAGTTAACAATCGTCACTGGTGCATGTTCGGCGACATCTTTAACGAGTTGCATGCCTTCATCAAAGTTACCTTTGATTTGAATCACGGTTGCACCATGCATCATGCCTTGAGCTAATTTACCTAAGGCAATCTTGCCCTCAGGAATCAAGACAAATGCCGCTATTCCTGCACGTGCTGCATAGGCTGCCGCTGCAGCTGAGGTATTACCTGTTGAGGCACAGATGATCGCTTTACTGCCTTCTTCAACTGCTTTGGTCACCGCCATGGTCATGCCACGATCTTTAAATGAACCTGTTGGATTCAAACCTTCGTATTTGACGTAGATTTCAACATCTTT
>ENA-OSET01004862-OSET01004862.1-sediment-metagenome-genome-assembly--contig:-NODE-4862-length-11649-cov-4.050553_pt1 | contig 11649 bp, 7 predicted proteins | sample MGYA00237882_ERZ534229 | MGnify/ENA primary metagenome ERZ534229 (study PRJEB26408, sample SAMN06266212) | sediment metagenome | isolation source: Hudson Canyon methane seep mesocosm | place: USA:Hudson...
GTGTCACGACTCAACCCCAGACAACGCGAGGCCGTTCATTATGTTAGCGGCCCTTTATTGGTTCTTGCTGGCGCAGGCAGCGGAAAGACCAGTGTAATTACCAGTAAAATTGTCTACCTGGTTGAACAGTGTGGAATGAAAGCACGCAACATAGCCGCCCTCACCTTTACCAACAAAGCCGCTAAAGAAATGAAGGCCCGAGTGGGTAACTTATTAAAAGGTAAAGATGCTAAAGGGTTGACTGTTTCAACTTTTCACAACCTTGGTCTGAATATTATTCGTCAGGAGCACAAAACCCTCGGTTATAAATCAGGCTTTACTATTTTTGACGCGGAAGATGCTAAAGCACTAATTCGTGACCTGATGATGAAGGATTTTTCAGAGGCTGAAGATGATATTTCTGATATTCAAATGGCTATTTCAAGCTTAAAAAATGACATGATCTCGCCAGATCATGCCTTAAGCTATGCAAAAGACGAACGTGATCAAGTAACCGCTCAAGTCTACAAACTCTATAACCGCTACTTGAAAGCTTATAATGCAGTAGATTTTGATGATCTTATTTTACTGCCCGTAACCTTATTTCAAACTAACCCAGAGATTCTGGATAAATGGCAAAATAAACTACGCTATTTACTGGTAGATGAGTATCAAGACACCAACATGACCCAGTACGAACTGGTTAAAATGATTGTAGGGGCCCGCTGCACGTTTACCGTCGTTGGCGATGATGACCAATCAATCTATTCTTGGCGTGGCGCTCGTCCAGAGAACCTGGTTAAACTAAAAGAAGATTTCCCCAACCTAAATTTGATTAAGCTGGAACAAAATTATCGCTCTACCCGCCTTATTCTTAATGCGGCTAACAAAGTCATCGCCAATAACCCTCACGTGTTTGAAAAAGCACTCTGGTGCGATTTGGCCGTAGGTGATCAGATACGTATTATAGAATGCCGAAATGAAGATACAGAAGCAGAACGTATAGCGGGTGAAATTCTCAATTTCAAACTCAAAAATAAAGTCGATTTCAAAGATTTCGCTATTTTGTATCGAAGCAATCACCAATCAAGACTACTAGAAATAAAGCTACAAGCCTTTCAGATTCCTTATCAGCTATCCGGTGGCACCTCCTTTTTCGCTAGAAGCGAAATCAAAGATGCCATGGCTTACCTGCGGCTGCTAATAAACCCTGCAGACGATGCCGCCTTTTTACGAATCATCAATGTGCCTCGTAGAGAAATTGGCCCAAGTACCCTAGAAAAGCTAGGTAACTACGCGACTGAAAGGGATTGCGGCTTATATAAAGCAGTGGATGAAATAGGCTTAGAACAACACCTCACAGGCAAAGGCCTAGAAAAAGTGCGTCAATTTACCAGTTGGCTCAAAAAAACGACGCGAAGATGCAGCCAGGAAGACCCTGTAACCGTTATAAAACAACTGTTTACTGATATTGAGTATGATGAGTGGCTATACGAAAACAGTAACACCCCCGCTCAAGCCGACAAGCGCATGGCTAACGTGTGGTATTTGGTTGACTCACTTCAGAAAACACTAGAAAAAGACAAAGGCACGGCAGACGAAATTGGCATTGATGAAGCCGTTACCAAGCTAGTATTACGAGATATGCTTGAGCAGCAACAAGAGGACGAAGAAACAGACAAAGTTCACCTCATGACACTACATGCATCTAAAGGGCTCGAATTCCCTCATGTATTTATCATGGGATTAGAAGAAGAAATTCTGCCTCACCGTGCCAGTATCGAAGAGGGAAATATAGAAGAAGAGCGGCGTTTAATGTACGTTGGCATTACTCGCGCAAAGAAAACGCTAGCACTTACTTACGCGGGAAGCCGTAAACAGTATGGGGAAAAAATAGAAACCATCCCTAGCCGTTTTTTAGATGAACTCCCTGAAGATGATGTGGTTTGGGAAGGTGGGGGGAAGAATGATAAAGTGGTTAACCAGGAGAAAGGTAAAGCGACTCTAGCTAGCCTTAAAGATTTGATGAATGATTAACTGAAAAAGCCCGATTCAATAAACTGAACCGGGCTTTCGGGTGGTTTGAAAAGAAAAGAGGGCAATTAATCCACTATCAATCACAACAACGTATTATACCGCCTCCTTCGGGGTGATTATTCAAAGCGGTTGCTAAAGATACTGAATTGCGCGCCGTCATATTGTTCCCACACGGCCAGAGCGTTGCCGCTGCTATCGACGGCGATTTGTGGATTGAACGCAGAGCCCGCATCATCAGTCTCAATCAGCGCCGCCGTGCCCCAGGTGCCGCTCGTCGCGCTATAGCGATTGCTATAGATATTACTTCGCGTACCGTCACTTTGCTGCCACACGGCTAGGGCGTTGCCGCTGCTATCGACGGCGATTTGTGGACTGTAGGCATCATCAGACTCAATCAGCGCCGCCGTACCCCAGCTGTTATCCGTCGCGCTATAGCGATTGCTATAGATATTGTATTGCGTGCCGTTATGTTGATACCACACCGCCAGGGCGTTGCCGCTGCTATCGACGGCGATTTGTGGACTGTAGGCATCACCCGCATCATCAGTCTCAATCAGCGTCGCCGTGCCCCAGCTATCGCTCGTCGCGCTATAACGATTGCTCCAGATATTGTTTCGCGTGCCGTCATTTTGATGCCACACGGCCAGGGCGTTGCCGCTGTTGTCGAAGGCAATTTTTGGATACACCGCATCGCCAGCATCATCAGTCTCAATCAGCGCCGCCGTGCCCCAGCTGCCACTCGCCGCGCTATAGCGATTGCTCCAGATATTGTTTCGCGTGCCGTCATATTGATACCACACAGCCAGAGCGTTGCCGTTGCCGTCGACGGCGATTTGTGGCTTGGCCGCATCATCAGACTCAACCAACGTCGCCGTGCCCCAAGAGCCATCTGCCGTGGTGAAACTCCAAGCATGGTTTTCAGTCAAACCATTGCCCGCCAAATCGCTAACCCCGGTACTTAAGGTAGCCGTATAGTTGCTCAATGTAGCCAAGGTCGTATCCGCCTGGAGGCTTGCTGTATTGGTTCCAGGGTCGAAGCTAATGGTGGCGAGCACCGTACTGCTTCCGTCATTCAGGGTGAAGCTGGTGTCGTCCACCGATACTGCAAACATATCTTCGCTGAATACCGCTGATACCGGTGCGGTACGTGAAACGTTCGTAGCCCCGTCGACCGGTGTAACACTACTAACGGTGGGCGCAGTAGTATCATACACATTAGCATCCAATGGTGCGTCATCCTCCGAATCAGCCACGCCATCGCCATCATCATCGGTATCTGCATTGTTCCCGATGTTATCTCCATCGGTATCCAGGGTCTCACTCGAATCAAGGGGGAAGGCATCACTGCTATCGGCTACGCCATCGCCATCACTATCCCCGTTCGGGTCGACTTGCGGTTCAATTAAACTCTGGGTATGACTACTTAACACCACACCCCCTTCACTTTTCAGTCTCAGAGTTACATTGGCGTCTGCATCTGTCGACAAAGTGTAACTATGGATCCAGGTTAGTTTGTCTTCCGATGTTGTCATCGTGACTTCATCCCCATCGCCATATTGAATTGTTACATAGGCAGCACCAGGAATTAGGTTCAGCTGTGCCTGAGTTGACCCTGTGGCGTCGGATGAGGTGGGTTCGGTATATGTTACTTGGGTAAATTCAGGTACGACCAATTCTGGCGTATCTGAGAGGTTTTGATTTTCTTCTTTCAGCTGCGCCACGGTTTCATAAAAGTGATTCAGCGCGTCTTCAGCATCAACGACCGAGCCAGTGCCGTCGGTCAACTGTGCCACCATATTGGTGATTTCATCAGTAAATGTTACGGATTCAAAATTCAGAGTGCTGCTTTCAGCATTCATCCTGACGGCTTCGCTGATCTTAATACCGTTAGTTGGGTCGCCGTCTTCATCAAGGCTTTGTAGCAACTGCATTAAGTTAATGGCCTTGGTTTCTCCCGGGTCGCTACTTCCAGTCAGCCCTACTGGTGTCATAATGGTCTGGGCAATAGCCTTTTCGCCGACACTTAGCTGAATCGCGCCAATATGAAACGTAATATTCTCCCCAGTACGATACTGGAATTCACCATTAGCATTGGTGATGCCGGTAAATGACGGGGTTTCATACTCCACCCCTTCAACGGCAGAATCAATTAATTGGCCTGTTTGTACGGTATCTGTTGAATTATTATCACTACAAGCACTGAGCAATACAGAGCTTATAGCTAAAGTGAGTAGCCGCTTGGCACTAAATTTCGAGTCAGTCATTATCCCCCCAGGATATAAAAAGCATCATCTAACTATAGAATTTTGAGAACAACTTAAATTCTAGCCATAAGGGCATAAATATCTTTAACGCCGAATTAACGACCACCACTAAATATTAACGACACATTAACGACACATTAACACCTGATAATTAGTTATTTTATTATTATATATCAACAAGTTAAGCAAGCACCAATATTGCTACACAACTTATTATATTGTTTTATTTTGTAACCTTCTCATCCAGTGTTACTCTCTTACTCCAAAAATGTAAGTAATAGCATCATCAATAAGAATTATAGGAATTAAACACAAAAATGAAGACAAGATTCCTGATTATCGAAGACGACATGATGCTCGCGCATTTCATTAGTGAGGTGCTAGGAAATAGTGGTAATTATCACGTAGACATAACCCATACAGCCTGTGATGGATTGCAGCGTTTTAATACAAGCGATTACGATATGGTTCTGTTGGATCTATCGCTGCCTGATGAAGATGGTTTTACGGTGCTTAGCCATATTGTTACAAACACCGATACAGCGGTTATCGTAATATCTAGCCGTGATGATGATGCTTCACGAATTGCTGCGTTAGGCCAAGGAGCTGAAGACTACCTAACTAAACCCTTTCACCCTCAAGAGCTATTACTGAGAATTGGCAAGCGGCTGAAAAACTGTTTAATTGACCCACAGGAGATCCCCTCAAACAGACGTCGACTACCCGTTCCTGATACGTCTCTGATACTCGACCTTGACAGGCAGCTTTGTTTGGCCGGCCAACACCGCCTTGAGTTGACACCAGCCGAATTTAATTTACTGGTGACGCTAACGGAAGCGGGAGGAAAGATAGTCAGCCATGATCAACTCTTTGACAGTATTAGCAACCTCAGTAACGACGTAACCTCACAAAACACTTCGGTCGGCTCGTTACCCGTGCTAATTCATCGCCTTCGCAAAAAATTGCAGACCTATCATCAGGATGAAGAGTTGATTATCACGTTACCCCGACAAGGCTACCGACTTAACCAATTGAAGTAATAGGGCCAACATTAGCTTTCAACATGCTAAACGAATTGTCGAAAATAACCTGCAACGCCTCCTGAGTGATCCCATTAGGATGTGATAATAGAGCAACCCCCTCATTTTCTAACTGTCTGGCCCAAACAGCCAGACGACTGAGACCTAATTGATATGCAGTACCACTAAGCTTATGGGCCATTTTCTTTAACAATACGCTATCTTGAGCTGCCACAGCGCTGAAAATAGCATCTAATACTTCGAGACTTCCCTTCTCCCCCATCATAATAAACTCACTCAGTTTTAACTGAGTAATACTTTGACGCATGACTCCAAGTAGTTCCGTGTCTAACAAGGGTAAATCATTCGGATGCTCTGCCTGGTAACAAAGCTCTGTATTTCCTGCAACAGGTTCATCAGACGATATCAATGTCTGATATAGAACTCGACGTAGCGTCGCTAACTTTACCGGCTTAGCAATAACATTTTGCATGCCCGCTTCAAGATATTCAAAAATATTCGTGGGGTATGCAGATGCAGTCACAGCAATAATAGGCGTGTTCTCAGGAATTTTTTCTTGCTGGCGGATCATTTTCGTCAGTTGAATGCCATCTATACCCGGTAAGAAAATATCCATCAGAATCAGGTCGAACGTCTGAGATTCCAGCTCGTTTATCGCTTGCTCTGCGGATGCAGCAAGTACAACCTGATGCTGGTCTTGGCTAAGTAACTCCATAGCAATGTTGCGATTCAGCTCTACATCGTCAACAACCAAAATGCGAAGATTAGTAAGACGTTGCTCTTCTTTAACCAACGGCTTCTGGCTCGAATTCACTAACGGGTTATGAGCCAACTGCAGAGGCAACTTAATCCAGAATGTACTTCCCTGACTCAACTCACTATCAAGTCCAATATTACCTCCCAGCGCCTCAACGATACTTTTACTGATAGACAGCCCCAGGCCCGTGCCAGGTTCCCCCCCAGGCTCATTCCGAAAGAAAGGCTGGAACAAGTTATCGGCTAACTCTTGAGACACGCCTTGTCCGGTATCACGAACATTGAACTGCACTTCAATCTGCTCGCCAGCTAAACTAATTACTTCAACATTCACGGTAATGCTACCCTGCGCCGTATATTTTATAGCATTGCCCACTAGGTTTATCAAAACCTGGCGAATGAGCCTGCGGTCACCATGTAAATTATTGGGCACGGCTTCATCAACCAAAACACTAAAGGCCAGGTTATTCTGTTGAGTAAGAGGAAGCATCAATAGTTGTACTTCATCAAGTAAATCGGCTATCGCAAATCCCTCATCCTTGCGTGTTACTCCCACTTGCTCAAAACGAACATAATCTAAGGTATTATCAACCAGTTCACTCAGTAAATCAGACGATTTAATAATCTGTTCACAATACCTTTGTTGCTGTAGGTTCTGGGAAGTACTTTGTAGAAGTTGCGCTGACCCCATAATTCCATGTAAAGGTGTACGAATCTCGTGACTAATATCTGCCAGTAACCGGCCTTTAGTTTTGACTTCCGCTTCTGCGATAAACTGTAACCGCTCAGCCTGTTGTCGTTTCTCTTTTTGGTGATTAACACGCTCGGCCAAAGCAACTGAAAACAGTGTAGTCTCAAGCACCCAACCTAGGTGCATGATGTACTGAGTAAACCAATGATAAGGCAACAAGCCTAAACTAGTCAGAGCAAGAATAATCACCCCTGAGAAGTATAGGCTCCAGGCGGTAAGATAAAGTCGTGCAGAACGCAAGCCATATAGTGTGCTTACAATACCGGCAAAAATACCAGCAACTGACGACAACAATGTCAATAGAAGGCTAAACTGACCAGCCAATGTGTAGTTCGCTCCAAGTGCCAATACCACCTGGATTAAACTAAGCAACTGAACAGCTTGCAACAAGAGGTGAATACGGGGCAGATGCTTTTTGGTATTAAGCAAAGCCTGGGCAAAAAGATGTGTTGCAAAGTTTACTAAACCAATAGAGACAAGCACAACACGGTCAGCCCACCAGGGGGAATTTGGCCATAAATACTCTGCTGCCAAACCATCCCAACTACTAGCCGTTATGATGGCTAATACAACGTAGACTACATAATATAAATAGACTTTATCCCGAATGATAATAAACAAGAAAACGTTGTAGGCCGCCATTACGGCCAATACCCCAAAGAACAAACCAAACAAGCCCATTTCCACGTTAACTTTATCGAAAAAGGCTTCGGCAGAATATAAGAACAAAGGCGCCTTTAACGCGCCATTACCCCAGATTTTTAGATATATAACCTGGTGTTCTCCTGCCGTACTTAGAAATGAAAATATGTGATTGTGATAGTTAAAGCTACGCTCGTTAAAGGGTACTCGATCACCATTAATTTGATGATCAAAGTCACCTTCACTGGTCAGCTGGAAGAGCTCCAGGTGATCAAGTGATGAGAATTCCTGCTCCAGAAAGAAGTGTTTATCATAAACAAAGTCATTTGCTAATTCGATTCTAACCCAGTAAACCGATTGGCTATAACCAAAGTGCAAGATGTTTTTTGGCCAGGGAGTAAACTGCCCACCTTCAGCCATAATATGCACTTGCTCAATATTAAGACTGGCCTGCTTGTCTTCAAAAATTAATAAACCCTGACCAAGTTTTCGCTTTTCTACTAACTCATTAAGGTCTATAGGTGCAGACTGAGCAGGCATGCTCATAGCCAATACATAAAGGAAAGCAAAACTATAACAGAGGGACCTGATATATTTAAAATACAACAATGACACTACCTCTTCATTTTCAGAGAAGCTAGTTTAAAAGACGGCAAAAAGGTTGAGCTGGAGTATGACGCATCAGCTTGTTCAGCGCCATACATGAGATAAATACTTTGAAAGTTGAAAATGGCACTTTTGCCGTTAGTACAGACTATTAACCTTTAGCCATCAATGGTTGATGTTCAGTCTCAGGCTTATAAATATCCTTAATCAAACCCATCACCTGATAACTCTTCCAACCAACCATACTACAAGTCGTCATCACGCCGCCCATTAACGCACCACCGACACCAGCCGTCACAATATCTGCACCTGTTAGGTAAAGATTTTTAACTGGCGTAATGGGGTGCAACCAATCTTGCTTAAAGCGCTCAACGGTATGGTCAATACCGTAAATTTCCCCTTCTTTATTCCATTGGAACCATTGCGTTGATAAAGGTGTGGAAAGCTCTACATAATCCATCGCTTCACGTAATTGAGGCATTTGCTTAAATAGGGTTTCAAGCAGAGTGTTGGTTATTTCCTGCTTCATTTCATCATACCCTTCGCCACGTTTATTCCAGGTTGTGCCTTCCCATTTTTTAAACCACTTATGGTTTGTCGGTGCGACAATTTCAACTGTTGACTTGCCTGGGAAGCGGTCATTCCAGGCAGGATCTTTTGCTGAGGGGAATGATATATATATTAATGGAAAGTCATCCGTGCCATCTGATACTAAAAATCGCTCTACATTTTCGTCATGGTTTACGTCCGGGTAAATCCAGAAGTTAGTTTTGGGGATATTGAGCTCTTCTGCCGTTCCTTTAAAGCCTGCATAAATACAAACATGAGAGGCTGATAATTCTACTTTATCCAACTTCTTCAACAGTCCGTGCTTCTTAGCTACTTTTTCAGGCAACAAGTCTTGATAGGTAGGGTAGATTCCGGCATTACTAACAATTTTATCAGCAAAAATCTCATGTCCGCCTTTCTTTAAGCGCACACCATAGGCCTTGTTGTTTTTAACTAAAATCTCATCTACACCGGCGTAGGTAAATACGTTGCCGCCACTTTTCTGAATAACCGGAATGATGGTTTCAGATATGCGTGAAGAACCACCTATGGGGTAATTGCCACCGGTTATATAATGCTTAGCGACCATAGCATGCATCATAAACGATGAGTTTTTAGGGGTAAGACCATAATCCCCCCATTGAGCCGTAAGTACACCGATTAACTCTTCATTATCAGTCAGCCCTTCTAATACTTCACGAGTGGTTTTATAGAAATAATCTGGCAGCAGATACTCGCGCGCTTTGTTATAGATTGTTGCCGCTAGCTTACTAGGAAAAGCCTGCCCGGCAAAAAAACGGGGCACCATCGCACTGACTTTGGTTAACAACTCAACATACTTATCGATTGCTTCTGCCTCGGCTGGAAAATACTCTTTCATTTGTTTTTTGAAAGGTTCTCTGCCTGCAATGTAGTCGTAGGTTTTATCACCAATAATAATGCGGTCATAAAGATCATCCATGTAAGCCCACTCAAGCTGGCTATCGGATATCACATCAAATACTCTGCGAATCATAGAGTAAGGCTTGTGTACTTCACCTACATAGTGAACACCTACATCCCACTCGTAACCATTACGCTCATAGGTATGACTATAACCACCTGCGGTGTAATGCTGCTCTAACACACAAACCTTCTTGCCTAGTTTAGAGAGTAAAGCCGCATTACATAAGCCACCAGGGCCTGAACCGATAACGATTACATCATAATGTGTTTCTGCTCTGTCTTTACGAAAACGAGTACCTGTGCGTTTCACAATTCACCTCAGCTTTTTATTTTGAGTTATATTTACATTGTTATGCAACTTTTTGCATAATAGAGGATTTACGTCCTACTATGCAACTTTTTTCATATAGTTTAAAATCATCAATATTATTCTTTGTTAAGCGTTGTATGATTATATGTCACTAAAGCATGCCATTTTAGTTTTATTAGAAACAGAGCCAAGTAGCGGTTACGACCTCGTAAAACACTTCAAAAGTCGCCTTGGCTATTTTTGGAATGCTAAACATCAGCAGGTTTATCAGCAACTTAAGAAACTTTCTGAAGATGGCTGGGTAAAATTCCAGGAACATAATCAAAACGACAAACCTGACAAAAAAGTATATGAGATAACAGATTTAGGAAGAAGTGGTCTAGGGGAATGGATTAGCCAACCGGTAAAGCCCAATAAAATTAATGATGCTCTATTAGTTAAGCTGTATGGAGGCCACCTAACCAGCAAAGAAAATATTATTGCTGAACTCGCCTCACATAAAAAGAGTCATGAAGACATATTAAAAAATTTACTTAATATAGAAAATAGCTATTTAGAACTAGGCAAAGAAAAGCAAGCGCATTACCTACTACCTTACATGACTCTACGCAGAGGAATAATTGGTGAAAAAGCATGGCTTGAATGGGCTGAAGAGGTAGAACAAACGCTTTGCGTTTGAGTGGTAAAGTTAGCTTGCCAATACTCTTTCAAAGAACACTGTCATTCCCGCGAAGGCGGGAATCCATAACTCTGAGCCAAGAAAAATACTGGATCCCCGCCTTCGCGAGGATGACCAATTAACCTAGTTTGTCACTTAAAACTAATTACTTACTACCATTAACCATATATTCAACGGCCGCTTTAAGCTCATCGTCAGAACACGAAGCACAAGTTCCACGAGGAGGCATTGCACGAATACCGCCAATTGCATTAGCAACTAAAGTATCCATACCCTGAGCTACACGAGGCTCCCACTGCTTAGCATTACCTAACATTGGAGCACCTGCAGCGCCTGTACCGTGACATGCAAAACATGATGAGTTATATACTGCATCACCTGAACGTGCAGCGTTGGTTGTTTCTGCAGGAGCAGCTACTGCCGCAGCGGCACCACAATCCTGACCTTCTACGCACACGTCGCCAATAGGCTTAATACGGTCACGAATGGCATCTTCGTCTGTTGCAGCCTGAACTGAACCAGCTAATACAGCACCTAGTCCAAAAATAGCCAATGCTCTCATCATTTTATTCACACTTCACCTCAGGGTCTTTAAAAAATATCGCGCCATTATAGCCATAAAGGATAGCGATAAAAAGCCTCACATCAAACACTCATGTATACTCCCTTCAAATTTCCCCCAATTATTGAAGTAAGAGCGTTTAAAAAATGCATAAACACCACAAACTATCACTTATTGTTGAGTTCACCGCACTCGCTATTCTTATTGGTTCAATGGTATGGATTGGTCAGATAAAGGAAGCAGGCAACGCTTTAGCTACATGGCAACTAGCACTTCCTGTGGTCGCTAGCTTCTTCGTGCTTGCTGGTTTTTTGAGTAATATGTACTTTCGCTGGATTAATAGCGCAGGCGGAAAGGCTAATACTACGCCTCGTAATCGCATGTTTTTTTGGATACTCGCATTATCTCTACTTTCTGTATGGTGCATTGCGGTAATAAAAACCTTCTTCACCGGTATATTTTAGAATAGAACACTAGACACCATCTTACAGGCTGCGTATTATAGCGGCCTGATCTACACCGCCGTTTC
>ENA-OSET01004863-OSET01004863.1-sediment-metagenome-genome-assembly--contig:-NODE-4863-length-11648-cov-12.088929_pt1 | contig 11648 bp, 7 predicted proteins | sample MGYA00237882_ERZ534229 | MGnify/ENA primary metagenome ERZ534229 (study PRJEB26408, sample SAMN06266212) | sediment metagenome | isolation source: Hudson Canyon methane seep mesocosm | place...
AGTACGTTGACGCTCTAAACGGTGAACAACATTAGCCATTTCTTTACCTAATGTTGTTGGTGATGCTGGTTGACCATGTGTGCGAGACATCATGGGTGTTTCAGCATGTTCAATAGCAAGTTTACGGATCGCACCAATTAATGTGTCCATTTCTGGCAATATTACATCTTCACGCGCATTTTTGAGCATGATGCCGTAAGACGTATTATTAATATCTTCAGATGTACAGGCAAAGTGAACAAACTCGTTAACTTTATCTAGTTCAGCATTCGCTTTGAACTTACGTTTAATGAAGTATTCAACCGCTTTTACATCATGATTTGTCGTGCGTTCAATTTCTTTAATTTCTGCTGCATCTTCAACAGAAAAATTAGTCACGATATCGTTGAGGAATGCTTCAGCTTCACTGCTTAATTTGGGTACTTCTGCAATGTCATCATTAGCACCTAATAGGTGTAACCAACGCACTTCAACTTCAACACGGGCGCGAATAAGGCCATATTCACTAAAATAAGGACGCAAAGCTTTTGTTTTATCAGCATAGCGACCATCAACGGGGGATATAGCGGTTAGTGATGTTAAATCCACGGAAACTCCAAAAAAATAGGCTAATAATTCCTAGAATTATAGCAGATATGATGCTGTGCTCGTATTTCAGTAAGGTAAAAGAGTCCCGTCATTCCCGCGAAAGCGGGAATCCAAGAGCTGTAGAAATATCAACTATCGTTAGATTCCCGCTTTCGCGGGAATGACACTATTTTAATTTCTTAAGTCATATTATCTAGCTTACAAATGATCCAACATTTGTAAATCGATTCCTAGAAGCATGTTAAAATGCTCATTTTTACTGTCTCAACACCGGAGTAAGCTGCGTGCTGAATGAATATCAAAAACATGTTGAAGAACGTGCTCAAGAAGGTTTACCACCACTAGCATTAGATGCGGAGCAAGTATCTGCACTCGTTGATTTACTAAAATCAGCTGCTACTGAAGAACTATTAGAATTATTGATTCACCGTGTACCACCCGGTGTGGATCAAGCGGCTTATGTAAAAGCGAGCTTTTTAGCTGATGTAGCAAAAGGCAATGTGTCTTGCTCATTAATTGATGCTGTTAAAGCCACTGAATTATTAGGCACCATGATGGGGGGTTATAACATCGAAGCGCTTATTGATTTATTAGATAATGATGCCACAGCAGCAACTGCTGAAGCCGCCTTATCAAAAACATTACTCGTTTATGATGCTTATCATGACATTGTTGAGAAATCAGCAAGCAATGATTATGCAAAACGTGTAGTTCAATCTTGGGCTGATGCTGATTGGTTTACAGCGCGTCCAGCATTACCTGAAAGTATGACGGTTACCGTGTTTAAAGTGGCTGGTGAAACTAATACGGATGATTTGTCACCTGCAACAGAAGCTTGGAGTCGTCCAGACATTCCATTACATGCTAAAGCAATGCTTATCAATACAATGGACACGCCATTAGATGATATCGCTGAGTTAAAGAAAAAGGGTCACCCTTTAGCGTATGTGGGTGATGTTGTAGGCACAGGTTCTTCACGTAAGTCAGCCATTAACTCTGTGTTATGGCATATGGGTGCTGATATCCCATTCGTACCTAATAAACGTCAAGGTGGTGTTGTTTTAGGTGGCAATATTGCACCTATCTTCTTTAATACTGCTGAAGATTCTGGTGCATTACCAATCGAATGTGATGTATCAAACTTGAATACGGGTGATGTCATTACGATTTACCCATATGAAGGTAAAATCACTAATGAAGCGAACGATGTGGTTTCAACATTTAAACTACGTCCAACGACACTGCCTGATGAAGTGCGTGCTGGTGGTCGTATTCCACTAATTATTGGTCGTGGTTTGACTGATAAAGCGCGTGAAACATTGGGGCTAGAGCCTTCAGATGTATTCCTTCGTCCTATTGCTCCAGAAGATACGGGCAAAGGTTTTACCTTAGCTCAAAAAATGGTAGGTAAAGCTTGTGGTGTTGAAGGAGTACGTCCAGGCACATACTGCGAACCTAAAGTAACAACCGTTGGTTCTCAAGATACAACCGGTGCAATGACACGTGATGAGTTAAAAGAACTCGCTTGTTTAGGTTTTTCTGCTGATTTAGTGATGCAGTCTTTCTGTCATACAGCCGCTTATCCAAAACCAGTTGATATCAAACTCCAACATTCATTACCTGATTTTATCAGTACGCGTGCTGGTGTTTCATTACGTCCGGGTGATGGTGTTATCCATTCATGGCTAAACCGCATGGTACTACCTGATACGGTCGGTACGGGTGGTGATTCACATACTCGTTTCCCAATTGGTATCAGTTTTCCAGCAGGTTCTGGCCTTGTTGCCTTTGGTGCAGCTCTGGGTGTAATGCCTTTGGATATGCCTGAATCAGTATTGGTTCGTTTTAAAGGTGAAATGCAACCGGGTATTACATTACGTGACCTAGTGAATGCAATTCCTTATGTAGCGATTCAACGTGGTTTATTAACCGTTGAGAAGAAAGGTAAGAAAAATATCTTTAATGGTCGTGTACTTGAAATTGAAGGTATGCCTGACCTAAAAGTAGAACAAGCATTTGAATTATCAGATGCCTCTGCTGAACGTTCAGCAAATGGTTGTACGGTTCATTTGAATAAAGAACCTATTATTGAATTCATGAATTCAAACATTTCATTATTAGAATGGATGATTGCAGAAGGTTATGACGATGCTCGTACTCTGCAACGTCGTATTGATAGTATGAAAGCATGGCTAGCAAACCCAGAGTTAATGGAACGTGATGCGGATGCTGAATATGCAGAAGTTATCGAGATTGACTTAAATGAAATCACAGAACCTTTATTAGCTTGTCCAAATGATCCTGATGATGTGAAACCATTATCTGAATTAGCGGGTACAGAAATTGATGAAGTCTTTATTGGTTCATGTATGACCAATATCGGTCATTACCGTGCAGCAGGTAAAGTACTTGAGAATATGGGTAACTTACCGACTAAACTGTGGATTGCACCGCCAACTAAGATGGATGCTCATCAACTACAAGAAGAAGGTATTTATAGTACGTTTGGACGAGTAGGGGCTCGAACAGAAACGCCTGGTTGTTCATTATGTATGGGTAACCAAGCACGTGTTGCTGACAATGCAACAGTGGTTTCAACATCGACTCGTAACTTCCCAAATCGTTTAGGTAATGGTGCTGATGTTTATCTATCTTCAGCAGAGTTAGCGGCGGTTGTTGCAAGCATGGGTAGACTGCCAACAGTAGCAGAGTACATGGAGCGAGTGGCGGGAATTGAGCCAATGTCAGATGAAATTTATCGTTACCTGAACTTCAATGAAATGGCAGAGTACAAGTCTTCTTTATAGGCTGAATCTAAGCCAGTTGGAATGGATTCCAACCTACAACTTAGCCAGATTAAAACTGTAGGTTGGACTTCAGTCCAACATGAAGCCTTCGAACAAAAGCCAAAATACCAGAAAACGAGGTCAGATCATGCAATAAAAGCGTGTATCTGACCTCGTTTTTATGTGTGGCTATTTCAATAAAATTAGTCAGCTTCTGAACCTAGCGCTAAAGCTGACTTTCTAGGAAACTCGCCTCGTTTAGCACGCGCAGAAGAGACAGTAGAAAGCACAAATAAACCAAAGATGATGAAGACTAAAGGTATCGCTGCAATCCAGCTAAACACGGCTAGCATAATATCGAACATATTGGGATCAGCTTGTGACGAAGCTACGAACCAACCGAGTAGAAATATTCCGGCAGAGATTGCATAACCAATTAGTAACAACTTGCTACGTTTCCATGCTTGTTGCCAATGTGCTTTTATTAAAGTCGTATCCTTTGAAGCTTCACAACAAGTAACCCGCGCTTTTTTGACTATCCATAGTAACGCTAAGATGGAGCCGCCGAGTGATGCTGCAAGGATGATATTAAGGTAGTCACTACTCAGTGCGACAAGTGGTATTAATAAATGAAAAACAGATAAGTTTGTCATCAAAAACTCATGTGGATAAGCCGCGCATTGGTTTTCATATTCCATTGTATTTCCCATATTTAAATCGATTGAAACTAAGGTTTACTTCAATAGTATAATTGATCAACTACCAATTCATCTGGAAAACTAACTATTGTGATTCAATTAATGGCTCTCGGCTTTAATATCTTGGTAATTTGTCTATTTGTCAGTGTCTATTTTCTAGTGCTAAAAAAACAAGGTAAGGCCTATGCGTTTTTTAGGAAACATTCTAGATTATTCGCCTTATTTCTTTTTTCACTTCCATTTGTGTTACTGAAATGTTCGTTTTCGATAACTTCAATTATTAAATCATTAATGTCATGAGCGAATCACTTCAAATTATCTCTCCTTTGAATTTAGCAGTAGCCTTTATTCCTGTTCTGATTGTGCTGGTAATTTTGTATCGCTGGTCATTGAATGTTGGTAATGCTGTTTATTCGGTTATTCGAATGTTAGTGCAGTTGTTACTCGTCGGTTATATATTAACGACTGTCTTTCGGGCTGAAAGTGCATGGTTGGTCATGGCTGTTATGCTCGTGATGGTAACCGCAGCGAGTTGGATTGCTTTAGGAGCTATTAAGCAAAATAGATTGGCTTTATTTAAACATGCTTTCTGGGCAATTCTTTGTGGTGGTGGCATAACACTACTATTAGTCACTCAAGGTGTAATAAGTCTCGATCCTTGGTTTGAACCGCAGTATATGATTCCTTTGGCCGGAATGATTTTTGCCAACTCTATGAATAGTGTCAGTTTGGCAGCAGAACGACTCCATGCAGAATTAGGTCGAGATGTGCCATATGCGCAAGCAAGGACCATAGCATTTAATGCTGCCTTTATACCTGTTGTTAACTCCTTATTTGCTGTTGGACTCGTAGCTCTACCTGGCATGATGACAGGACAAATACTCTCAGGTGTATCCCCCGTTGTTGCTGCTCATTATCAAATAGTCGTGATGTGCATGATTTTTGGTTCTGCAGGATTATCAACGGCCTATTTTTTACTGCTAACCAAGACGGTGTTTTTACCTGAAAAAGATTAATAACTACTCAGTTAAACTTGCGTTCTGTCTCTACCTTTAGAATGACACCTTATTTTCAGCGAACCTATCTGGAGGAGGCTGAGGTAAGCTTAAGCGGTGATTTGAAGATAATATAAAATTAGATGCCTAAGTCTGGTATTTCATTGTAGAATGAATTTTTTATTACTTCTGTGGTTAACTATGCGCTTATGAATGTTAGTACTCAACAAACGATACTTCTGGTTGATGACATTGACGCTAACCTTACATTGTTAACACGCGTATTAAAAAAGCTTGAACTGAATGTACTTATGGCTTCTTCAGGCGAGCAAGCACTTTCCCTAGTTTCCGAAAACAATGTTGACTTGATACTGTTAGATATCAACTTGCCGGGGGGAATGAATGGGTTTGAGGTTGCAAGTAATTTGCAACAACACCCCGATTACCAAACTATTCCGATTATTTTTATCACAGCATCTCAAGATTATAAAAATGAATTTTCTCGTCTAAAAGGCTATGAACATGGGGCGTTAGACTATATTCAAAAGCCTATTGATAATGCGACACTTCTAGCTAAAGTCAGTGTTTTTTTAGAATTACGAGCTCAAAAAAAACAACTTCAAAATAAAAATTCTCAATTACAAGAAGAGATACAATTACGACTTGCAATTGAAACAGAGTTAAGAGAGAAGCAGCATGAACTCACTCTGGCATCAAAAATATATGAATTTGGCCAAGCCTCTCTGATAACAGATAGTTCAGGTACTATCTTAAAAGTGAATGCAGAATTTACTGAAATTACAGGCTATTCAGAACAAGAGGTTATCGGTAAAAATCCTAATATTTTAAGCTCTGGTCGACATGACAATGTATTTTATAAACAAATGTGGAATGAAATAAAAACGGATGGCGTATGGCGTGGTGAGATATGGAATAAACGTAAGAATGGTGATGTTTATGCTGAATATCAAACAATCACTAAAATAACTAACGACCATGGTGAAACAACTAATTTTATAGCCTCATTTACTGATATCACAGAAAAGAAAAACCGTGAAGACCATATTCATTATCTAGCTCATTATGATTCCTTAACAGGCTTACCTAATCGAGCGGTATTTGTTGACCAAATAACAAAAGAACTAGCACGCTGCCTTAGGCATAATCAAACAGGTGCTGTTTTATTTCTCGATCTAGACAGGTTCAAAAATATTAATGATTCATTTGGTCATCAAGTGGGTGATGAAGTGTTAATTCAGTTTTCAAATCGCTTATTAGCATCTGTTCGAGTTGAAGATACCGTGGCTAGAATTAGTGGTGATGAATTTATTATTTTAATTAGTGATATTTCTGAAGGAATGGGGGCCACTGCTCAAATTGCAGAAACGGTAGCCGTTAAGATTATAGAGTCACTTAAAGAGCCGATGAACATAGGAAATAATGAACTCATTATTTCCACAAGTATTGGGATTTCATTATTCCCTTCAGCTCAAATGGAGACTGTTGAGTCTATTATTAAACAAGCAGATACTGCCTTGTACAACGCAAAAGAAGAAGGGCGTAATTCTGTGCGGTTTTTTAACCCACAAATGGAGACTCTAGCTATTCACCGGATGACTATGGAATCAGCTTTAAGAAAAGCGTTACAAGGTCAAGAGCTAATGATGTATTACCAACCTAAATATGATGTACATACAGGTCAGTTATCAGGTGCTGAAGCTCTAATGCGATGGCATCATCCTGATTTAGGCTTTGTCTCTCCTGGAGACTTTATTCCAATTGCAGAAGATTCAGGGTTAATTATCGAACTGAGTGAGTGGATGATTGAGGATGTTTGTCAGAAAATACAGCAATGGCAAACACAAGGACTTATGTCCAACTTGCAGTCAATTTCAATCAATATTAGCCCACGTCATTTCCGAGAAAGAAATTTCGGCCAACGTTTGCTTGAAATGATATCAAAATATGCTATTCCTCCAGAATATATTGAGCTTGAAATTACGGAAAATATTGTTATATCAAGTATCGATGATGTGTGTGAAAAACTGAATGAATTAAAAAAATATAAAATAAAAGTATCTATTGATGATTTTGGAACAGGCTACTCTTCTATTTCATACCTTCAGAAACTACCGATTGATACCTTGAAAATAGATCGCAGTTTCATTGATCATATTGATGAAAACAAAAATAACCAGGCATTAGTCACCGCGATCATTGCAATGGCCAAAGCATTCAATCTCAGCATTGTTGCAGAAGGTGTTGAAACCCAAGCACAACTGGATTATTTGGAGAACAATAAGTGTGATTTGTTTCAAGGCTTTTTGAAGAGTCCCGCTGTTGACTCTGTGGAATTTCATAAGCTATTAGAAGGTTTAGACTCATGATTTTTAGCTCTACATTAGCTAAATATACTGATTACTTACCAGCATCAATGACGCTTTCTAGGAATATATAAATGATAGAAAATGAATCCCTGACAATTCTTATTGCGGAAGATAATATTCCAGCACAACAATTACTTAGTAAGGTGTTAACTAAAAAAAATTATAAGGTGCTGTTAGCTGATAATGGGCAGTCAGCCGTTGATCTTTATCAGCAACATCAACCTGATATTATGTTGTGTGATATTAATATGCCAGTTATGAATGGTCATGAGGCAATAAAACAGATCCGAAGTCTAGGATCTGAATCGTGGATGCCCATATTGATCTTGAGTGCATCTGATCAAGATAATGATATTATTAAAGGTTTAGAATCGGGTGCTGACGACTATTTACCCAAGCCGATTAACCTTGATGTTCTGCATGCTAAAGTCAAGGTAATGCAACGTTTGGTCTCTCTTCAAAAACACAATAATGAAACAAATTTACAACTAACTCTGGCAAATGAAGAACTGGAAAAAGAACAAATTGTAGCAAAACAGCTTGCTGATAAGATGTTAGGAATGAGTGATCTTAATGTCTCACATATTGATTATTGGTTATGTCCAAACCGTCATTTTAGTGGTGACTTGATCGCTACATCATATGCTAATGACCATACATTATTTGTTATGTTAGCGGACTCAACAGGACATGGTTTAGCCGCATCATTACCGACCCTGACCATTGCACGCACATTTCACTCAATGACTAAAAAAGGGTTCACTTTATCAAGCATCGTCAATGAAATGAACTCGATTGCTAAAGCACTTTTACCAGCAGATCGTTTTGTCGCGGCCAATCTTTACGCGATTAACTTTCAACATCAAACAATTGAAAGTTGGTGTGGGGGAATACCTGATAGCTTAATCGTGGATCAACAAGGAAAAGTTATTCACAGTTTGAGCTCTAAACACCTTGCCATTGGAATCTTACCTGAGCAAGCCTTTGATGCGAGCACCGATATTTATACTTGGCAAGAACCTGTAGAGTTAATCACTTATTCTGATGGCCTCTCAGAAGCAGAGAGTGCGGAAGGTCAGTTCTTTGGTGAAGATGAACTCATTTCTTTAATCCAATCATCACCAGAAACACAGCGGGTTTCAGCTGTTAAATCTGCCGTGCTCAATCATTTAGAAGGTGATATTGGCCAAGATGATATGTCAATACTTGCAGTGCAATGTTCATAGCGGATGAAGGCTCAAAGATAAATTTATTCGATTGTAAATAAATCACTAAATTTTGCTACATCAAGAATACTTTTTATTTCAGGAGACGTGTTTTTGAATGTAATCAGGTCTTTTGATGAGGATGAAAAGCTAGCGCCAATATAATCATGAAGTAGTAATAACATGCCCAAGGCAGCACTATCTATATAGGATACATTTGAAAAATCAATATCGACTTTTAATTTATTACTACCTAGAGTCACTTCATAGGCTTGTCGAAATGCAGCTTGATCGTTAAAGTCAAAGCGCTCACTAAGTTTAATAATAAACTTATCGTCTCGAATAGAGGTTGAAATAGGCATAGATATTACTCAGTAATTAATAAAAGTTAATCAAAAACATCCATGTGCTGTGCTCGAATAGTAAGTATTTCTGGCAGTATAGATTCAAATATTTCTACTAATCGTGGATCAAAGTGTTTGCCACTTTCATCTTTTATTAAGGCCATTGCTTTTTCGATTGGCCATGCTTCTTTATAAGGCCGTTCAGACGTTAATGCATCGAATACATCTGCAATAGCACAAATACGTCCTTCAATAGGAATATCTTCGCCGGCAGTACCATTAGGGTAGCCATTACCATCCCATTTTTCATGATGTGTTAAAGCCACTTTTCGTGCAATATCTAATAGTGGCGATTCACCTCCAGATAAAAGCTCTCCACCGATAGTAACGTGACTTTGCATGATCTTCCATTCATCCGCATCCAGTTTTCCCGGTTTTAGTAATACTCTATCGGGAATACCAATTTTGCCAATATCGTGCATAGGCGCTGCGCAAAGAATAATCTCAGCATCCTCATCAGAAAGACCGGCAGCTTTTGCTAGTAGGCATGAGAACTTACTCATTCTAAGCACATGATTACCTGTCTCGTTATCTTTATATTCAGCCGCTAACCCTAAGCGTTGAACTACCTCTAAACGGCTTTCCTCAAGCTCTTGGGTCCGTTGTTTTACTTTGTCTTCTAGCTGTTTATTCTGCTGTTTTATCTGTTTATGTAATAGGCGCACTTCAATAATATTTTGAGCACGTTGGAGAACTTCTAGCTGATCAAATGGTTTGCCTAAAAAGTCTTTGGCTCCACTGGAAAGGGCTTTAGAGCGGGTTTCAGAGCTTAATTCAGCAGTGAGCACTAGAATTGGTAAATAATCATCTTCTACGACCGCATGTAGCTTTTCCATAACCTCAAAGCCGTCAAGGTGTGGCATACGAATATCGAGTAGTAGGACATCAACATCATGTTCGAGATACATCGCAACAGCTTGACGTGAATCCGTTGTGCTGAAAACATGCTTAAACCCTGCGTGTTTAAGTACTTTTTCAAGTAATTTAACATTTACAATTTGATCATCAACGATCAATATATTAGCTGCAAGCATTTGTTCTTTTATAGTCATTGAGCTAGAACCCTATTTATATTCTTTAAGCACATTGAGTAATGCTTGTATTTGAATCGGCTTGGTAATGTAATTATCAAATAAATTATTAGCTAAATCAATATCATGAGCCATTGCTGCCGCTGTAACAGCTATGATTGGTTGCCCATTATACCTATCTGACTCTTTTATTTGTTTAGTCAGCTCTCTGCCGTCTATCCCCGGCAAGTTAATATCCATTAATATAATATTAAACTCTACATCAGATATTATATCCCAGGCAAGCTCTCCAGATTCAACCATTTGCAGTTCATAGTGGTCGTATCGGTCAAAAATAGATTGCATAAGTCGTCGATTAGCAGGATTATCCTCGATATAGAGTACTTTCTTACTCGGTGTTTCTGCTTCTGTTTCTGCTTCTGCTTCTGTTCCTGTTTCTGTTTCTGTTTCTGTTCCTGCTTCTGTTTCTGTTCCTGCTTCTGTTCCTGTTTCTGCTGTGTTTTTTTCAGTTAGCGGAAGTTCAAACCAGAATGTTGATCCTTCACCCTCAATGCTCTCAAAGCCAATTGTACCCTCCATCATTTGTATTAGATCTTTCGTTACAACTAAACCAATACCTGTTCCTTCAATGGTGGATACTTCCTGACCGAGGCGGTTAAATGCACCAAACACTTTATTTTTATTAGCTTTAGATATACCAATACCTGTATCTGAGATACTCACTTTAACGGTGTTTTGTGCCGTTATGCTCCATTCAATAGTGACACTTCCATCTTCCTTATTATATTTTATGGCATTTGTGATGAGGTTGATAATGACCTGTTTTAACTTGGTGTAATCCGCATTAACAGTCACTGCTAGGTCAGAAGCTACTCGAATTTCAATATTTGCATTATTTGCTAAAGGACGTAATAACGATAAGGACTCTGTCATTGAATCATTAAGTGATAGAGGTTCGATTGATAGTTCGAGCTTACCTGCTTCAATGGTTGATAATTCTAATACACCATTAATTAAATTTAATAAATGTTGACCACTAGAAAGTATATATCCCATGCTTTCGTTTTGATCTTTGGTTAGAGGTGCATCCTCGTCACTTTCTAATAATTGAGCAAACCCTAAGATAGCATTTAAGGGGGTTCTGAGTTCATGGCTCATGGAAGATAGAAACTCTGATTTCGCTTTATTGGCTTGATCAGCTTGATCCTTTTGAAGCACTAATTCGCTTTCAAGTGATTTTCTAAGGCTGATATCGGTATGGAGCCCTGTCATAGTAAGAGGGGCTCCTGAAGAATCTTGATCAATTACTTTTCCACGACATAAAACCCACTTCCAGCTATTATCTTTACAACGAAGCCGAAGCTCAGTGTGGTAAGAGTCTGATTTACCATCAAAATAATCGTTAAGTTCTCCGGTAACGCGAGATAAATCGTCAGGGTGAACGCTGTTTTTCCACGTGTCTATATGGGGGGGTAATTCTCCAATATCATAACCCAGCATGGTTTCATAAACTGGAGTAACAATAAAACTTCCTGTGCTAATGTCCCAATCCCA
>ENA-OSET01004865-OSET01004865.1-sediment-metagenome-genome-assembly--contig:-NODE-4865-length-11645-cov-4.358575_pt1 | contig 11645 bp, 6 predicted proteins | sample MGYA00237882_ERZ534229 | MGnify/ENA primary metagenome ERZ534229 (study PRJEB26408, sample SAMN06266212) | sediment metagenome | isolation source: Hudson Canyon methane seep mesocosm | place: USA:Hudson...
ATTGCGTGCGCTTATATCGGCTTTACAGCGCTTCAAACACACAGTTACGGTAGGTTTGAGCAAGCAGGGCTTCCAAGTATAAATGACTCAAATTTGCTTGCGATACATGTTATTCCAATATTAGTAACTGGTGGTTTTTTATTCCTTAGTAATGCCATTAAAAAAAAATACTGGCTAATTATTCCATTAGTTTTTGTGGGTAACCTAATAATTATGTCGGGTAGTCGAGGTGCAATAGGCGCTTTAGCCGTAACAGGTGTTTTTTTAGTTTTGTTTTCAGCAAAAGAATTTAAAGGTACATTAATAAAGTGGGGAGCTATAGCATTAGTAGCATTATCGTTTGTTTCGATGGATTTGATTGTTCAGAGAATAGAATCTATTACCAAGGCCGAAAGTACTGAACAAATAGATACAAGTGCTCAATCAAGAATGGTCATAATTAATGCTCAAATTGAAATGTTTAAAGAGAATTTATTAATGGGTAGTGGACACCGAACAACACTGCTGTTAAGTCCGTTGTATATTGATACTAAGTACTTAACTAGCACAACAGTAGGAGCATTGCGCGGTTCACATAATTTAACGATGACTATATTAGCTGATCATGGAATTATAGGCGGAACACTATTTTTTCTAGTGATCTTTGGTGCAATAAAGGAAGGTGTATCAGTTTCAAGAAATAAAGAAAATCCTCGTGACTTAAGGCTCATTATATTTGGGCTTACAGGTGGTATGATTGGAATTATGACCGCTAGTCAATTTTCAAGCAGTAAAGTCTTAGAGATAACAATTTGGATATTAGCTTTTATAATTATCACTAAAAATATAATACTCAAAGAATCCTTAGTGAAGTAAAATGTGTAGTTAGTATTAGTAAATTAACTTTAATGATTAAATACTTTGAAAACTAATGAATAAGTGTAGATGAGGATTATGTGTGGATCTTAAAGGAAAAGTACTGTCAGGCTTAAAATGGTCTATTTTCGCTAAAGCAATAACACAAGTTTTCTCTTGGGTTTCAACATTCTTAGTTATCAGAATGCTGTCCCCTGAAGACTATGGAATTATGGCTTTAGCGATGACTTTTGTGCTGTTTGGAACACTATTTTCTTCGGGCGGTTTTATTACCTCAATTGTAAAAACTCAACTAAAGGACAAACAACAATCAAGCCAAATGTTTACAATCTCTATTATTGTAAATTCTTTAATTGCATTTTTGGTTATGTTTTTTTCTGAAGATATCGGTTTTTTTTATGACAACGATCAATTGCAAGGTGTACTGGTTGTTATGGCAGCAGCAAGTTTACTCAATAGTTTTTTAATAGTCCCCGGTGCCTATTTAGATATTGACATGAACTTCAAAGGTAAGGCTATTTGTGACAGTGTAGCTGCTTTAGTTGCAGCTGTTGTTGCTTTAGTCGTTGCCTATCAAGGTGGCGCCTTTTGGGCCTTGGTTTATTCGTACGTTACTCAGCAATTTATCCGTGTGATCGGGTATCAAATAATCGCGAAAAGTGCTTATTTTTTTACACTGAATTTTGAGGGATCTCGCTCTATATTAAAATTTGCATACAGTAATCAAGTCAATGGTTTATTATGGTTTGGCTATAATCAAATTGATACCATACTCATCGGTAAGTTTTTAGGAATTAATATCCTCGGTATCTATAATGTAGCAAAAGATGTTGCTTCCCTGCCTATGATGAAAGTGGCAGCTATTATGAATCAAGTCGGTTTTTCTGCCTTTGCAAGTTTAAAAGAAGATAAAAGTGCGGCGGGTTATTATTTAGAAAAATCCTTAAAGTTGATCGCAATATTTTCTTTCCCCATTTTTTTTGGGATATCTTCAGTTTCGAATGAAATTATTTTATTACTGATCGGCGAAAAATGGTTATCTGCAGCCCCTATTATAAGTATTTTGTGTTTTGTATTCCCTTTTCGTATGATGAATACCAATATACAGTTATATGCTAATGCGCTTAATAGGCCGAAATTTAATCTTCAAAATACGACAATGATGAGTGTGATAATGATTGCACTAATGTTTTGGGCTACTCAGATAAGTCTAATTGTAACTGCATTGACTTGGCTTACTGGTTTTGTGTGTATCTTTTTGATTATTTTGTTTAGGTTATTGGTGAATTTCTCTTTACAAAAGAAGACGGTACTAGTTTGGGTCGTTCCTTTTATTATTTCCTTGTGTATGTGGTTGGTGATCTACTTCGCCAATAGCTATCTGTTAGAATATAACGTTAATCCACTCATTAGCATGATCATAAAAATGACTTTAGGAGCTTTAGCCATTATACCGCTTTATTACAAGCTGTATGCTGTTGAACTAAACTCCCTCTTAAAAATAAAATAAAATAAAATAAAATAAAGATATGTATTGATGAATTATAGAACTGAAATAGATGGACTTAGAGCGATAGCAATAATCCCTGTTGTACTTTTTCATGCAGGAATAGAATCTATTTCAGGTGGATTTTTAGGGGTTGATATATTTTTTGTGATTAGTGGCTACCTCATAACCTCGATTATTTATAGTGATATTCAAAATAATAATTTTTCACTGATAGATTTTTATGAGCGCAGAGCACGTCGAATAGTACCTGCACTGACTATAGTTCTTCTAGTAACCACATTGCTTTCTTTGTTGTTATTAAATGGACAGGAAGTCAAAGACTACTCTCAAAGCTTGGTATCTGTTGTAACGTTTTCTTCCAATATATACTTCTATTTGACGAGTGGGTACTTTTCGAAGGCATCAGAAGAACTACTATTGTTACATACTTGGAGTTTAGCTGTTGAAGAGCAGTTTTATTTATTTTTTCCATTAATTATTCTTTGTTTTGGGAAGAAAAGTGTAAATGCTTTAATGGTAGTTATCGTGTTATTGGCAACAATATCTTTTGCTTTTACTTTATGGCTTGTAGTAAAAGATAACTCGGCGAATTTTTATTTAATAACCAGTCGCGCTTGGGAGTTATTCGCTGGTGCTTTAGTTGCTTTAAATTATCAAAACTTAGCACGAACAGCTAAAGTTTCTCGAGAGTTACTATCGGCCTTAGGTCTGGCACTTATCTTATTGTCCCTTTTTATTATAACAAAAGAATCAAAGCATCCTGGGTTACCTACGCTAATACCTGTGATCGGTACTTGCTTAATTATCGCTTTTTCGCATAAAACGCGAATAGCGGACTTATTGAGTAATAAATTATTTTTACATATTGGCTTAGTGTCATACTCTCTCTATTTGTGGCATCAACCAATATTTGCTTTTTTTCATATTAAAATGGAAGGAACGTTTGATTATATAACAGCTATTTTTGCAATATTTATAACTTACGCACTCACACTACTAAGTTACAAATTTATTGAGAGCCCTTTTAGAAACAAAACTAAATACCCAAAAGCCGCTATATTCAAATATTCAGCATTCAGTATCATCTTATTTGGCATACTGGGGTGCGTCGGACATTTTAATAGTGGTTTTCCTGAACGATATAGTACGAATATAGATATAGACACAATAGCAATAAGTCCCTATAGATATGAATGTCATACGAAAGGGGCAAACTACATGCCTCCATCAAAAGCTTGTGTGTTAGGAGAAGGGAAGTCCAGTTGGGCTGTTCTTGGTGATAGCCATGGAGTGGAAATTAGCTATGGCTTATCTAAAGTGTTACATCCATCAAAGGAAAGTATAATTCAATATACTTTCAGTGAATGTCCACCAGCCTTATTTTTTGAAACTTCTGTTGCTGGATGTTCAACATGGTTAAAACAAACATTATCGATTATTGAAGCAAACTCATTAATTGAAAATGTTTTATTAACTTTTAGGCATACTTATTATAATAATGGCGATCAAATGTATAATTTGAGATCCCATATTGTGAATGGAAACACTCAAAGAATATCAATTGATGCCTTGAAATCAAAAGAAGAGCAGAATAAGTTAAGGCAAAGATACTGGGTGAGTTTTGAAGCATTGGTTGAGCGTTTAACGCTTGCTGGAAAAAAAGTGTATATATTATATCCTATTCCTGAATTAAGCCGTCATATCAATAAAATAGTGTACCCATTTTCAATATTTGATGAGTTTCCTCGAAATTTAGATAGAGCAGGAGAACTTTCATATTACGATGAACGGAATAAAAATGTCATTCCTAATTTAAATGTTATAGCTAAAAGATACGGAGCTAAAGCAATCAAACCTAAAGAAATATTGTGCGACAATCAATTTTGTACAGTTATACATAACAATAAAATAATATATTTTGATGATGACCATTTAAGTGTTACAGGTGCTGAATTAATCTTAAACAATATTAGTAAATCCAAACTTAACTTATAGGCCACAAAATGACAATTGGAATAGCGATCCCTTTAAAATCTAAAAAAATTTCACGAGATTGGCAAGTGACTTGTGCTTCACTAGAAGCGACGATTGACTCTATTCTTGCTCAGTCTGACTCTGACTATAAGGTTGTAGTGGTTGGGCATGATTGCCCTGATTTTTTGGTGGCAATGAACCAACCAAACATAAAATTTGTCCTCGCGACTTTTCCGGCTCCTGACAGAAGTAGCCCCTCTTTTACAACTCAAGATCTCATTAATGATAAAACATTAAAAATAATCTCATCTTTATATGAATTGAGAAATGAAAATTTAGCTTACGTTTATCAATTAGATTCAGATGATCTTATACATAAAGACTTTGTGAAGAGGGTTAAATTAATTAAAGATACTTCAGCAATTATTTTAGGAAGTGGTTATTTATATTATAAATCTTCGAACCGCTATATTGAAACTGCTGAACTTGATCAACTTTGTGGCTCAACAGTCGTGGTGGCAGCTGATGCATTCACTTTTCCAACAGAAATTGATATTAGTTTAATACATGATATTCCTTGGACAAAGTATCGGCATATGAATATATACAAATTTTTTGAGTATGACACTAAACAGCCTTATATCAGACTAAATGAAAAATTAGTGACGTATGTTTTGGCGAGCGGGGATAATTTTAGTGATAGATGGAGAGACAGCTGGATCAAGAAATTAAAGTGGAAATTAAAACCTTATCTTCAAGGACGTAAAGTAGATACAGAATTTAAAAATAATTTTTTAGGGTAGTCCCTGTAAAAAATATTAACTTTAACCTACTAGTTAAAACAGTTAGAATTGGCCATAAAAGCAAGTAAAATCAATATTTTTGCAATGGAGTATATTAACATATGTGTGGAATTTTAGGTGTCATTAGTATTGATAAAGCTGTCGATAAATCACGCATCACTGTGATGCGAGATAATATGCCTTACCGTGGTCCAGACAGCAATGGTCTTTGGTTTGATGATGAAGAAAAAATAGGACTCGCACATCTACGTTTAAGCATCTTAGACCCAACTCCTGCAGGACACCAGCCTAGAGAAGAAGCTGAGCATAACTGTGTAATTTCCTATAATGGAGAGGTTTATAACTATCTTGAAATACGTACAGAATTAGAGACTAAAGGTTATACTTTTGAAACTGGCTCTGATACAGAAGTAGTCCTTAAAGCATATCTTGAATATGGTCATGATTGTTTAGGGCACTTTAATGGCATGTTTGCTATTGCAATTTGGGATGGTAATAAGAAAGAGCTATTCCTCGCTCGTGATCGTTTAGGTATAAAACCGCTTTATTATTTACAAAATAACAATGAATTTATTTTTGCCTCTGAAACTAAAGCTATTTTAAAAGGTTTAGATAAAAATCCAGCACTTAATGTTCAGCTGATTGATAGTTACATGAGTTTTGGTTATATCCCCGGTGAAAATACATTACACCAAGGCATTAAACGCTTAATGCCTGGTCATTATGCGGTGCTTAAAAGCGTAGAGATAAATGGTGAAGAACCTAATAAGCAAGAATTAACTATTACCCAATATTGGGATCTTAAATTCAACAACAGCAATAGCCAGGATAAAGGTTTTGATTATTATGTTGATGGTAGTAAAAAATTATTAGAAAGCGCTATTGATTTACGTTTACGCAGCGATGTACCTCTTGGTATATTTTTAAGTGGAGGTATTGATTCTAGTGCAGTAGTTGGTTTACTTGCAGATAAAGTTAAAGAACCTCTTAAAACATTTTCTATTGGTTATGATTTTGGCAAAGGCTTTGACGAAACACCCTATGCACAAATTATTGCTGACAAATTTAAAACAGATCATCACGAAATAAAAATAACACCTGCGCAGTTCAAAGAGTTTATTCCTGAGTATATTTCATTAATGGACGAACCTGTTACTGAAGCTGCAGCAATCTCTTTATTTTTTGTTGCTAAACTAGCAAAGGAAAAAGTGACAGTTGCCTTATCTGGTGAAGGCTCTGATGAAATTTTTGGTGGTTACGATTTATATCAGTATATGAATGTTTTAGACAAATACCGTGCAGTTGTTGGTCAAACAGGGAGTGATTTTTTTGCAGGTGTTGCGAATAAAATGTTCGGCAAAAGCCATAAGATTTCGAAGTATCTCACCATGGCAACATTACCCATAGAAAAACGCTATAAAGGTATGTCTACTTACCCAGACCATGAAAAAGAAGCACTATACAAACCTGAATTTAAAGCAGAGATAGAAAAAGAAAATCAAATATCGAGTCGGGATTATACTAAGAGCCTTTTTGAAAACACTAAAAATGAAGATGCTTTAAGTAAAATGCTCTATTTTGATACAAAGACCTGGTTAGTTGATGACTTGTTAATAAAAGCGGATCGCATGAGTATGGCTGCATCTCTTGAGTTGCGAGTACCATTCTTAGATTATCGTTTAGTAGAGTTTGCGGCAACCATTCCAAGTAAACATAAAATCAAGAAAGGTGAAGGAAAATATCCGTTAAAGAAAATGATGGAAGGTATTTTACCTAACGATATTATATATCGTAAAAAAATGGGTTTTCCAACACCATTAAAATTGATGTTTCAAAATGAATTGCGGAGCTATGCGGAAAATTTATTATTATCTACAGACACTAAGTTACTACAGTTTTTTAATAAGTCGCGCATAGAACAACTCATTGAAGAGCATAATAATGACAAGTTTGATCATCATAAAACGTTATGGCAGTTAGTTGTACTTGAAGAATGGTTACGGAAGAATACGGACTAATGAACATTCAGGCAAAGAAAAAAATAATAGCCATTAGCTATTTATTTCCAAATTGTAATCAACCTAATCATGGCATATTTGTTTTGAATCGTTTAAAAGCGATGAGTAAATATGCTGATATTACGGTTATCAACCCTATCGCAGATTCGCCGTTGCACCGAAAAATAAGTAAGTTCTCGCATCTTCAAAGTATTCCTGAATTAGAAGTTATAGAAGGTATTGATGTATATCATCCTCGCTACTTTTCTATTCCGGGTCACTTGAAATCAATAGAGGTGTTAACTTATCGACGAGCCGTTCAAAAAGTACTCAATGAAATTGGTTATGACTTTGATCTAATTGATTTGCATTGGACTTTTCCTGACTTACCTTGTGGCAATTGGCTTTCTAAAAAAATTAATAAACCTTTTCATGTAACACTTCGTGGTATGGAAGCATTTCACCTTCAAGATTCAGGTTTGAGAAAACATATCGTTGCTTATTACCTTAGAAAAGTAAATAAAGTTATTTCTCTTAGTGAAGAGATGGCCAAAAAAGCAGATGAGCTATCAAACACTGCAAGTAAAACAGTAGTGATCAGAAACGGTGTTGATACTGATAAGTTCTATCATATGGATAGGCTTCAGTGTCGAAAAAAATTAAATTTACTCTCAGACGGTAAAATTATCTTAGGTGTTGGGGCGCTGATTCATCGAAAAGGTTTTGATATAGTGATTAAGGGCCTGACGCAAATAATAGCAACACAAGATTTAGAGAATACAAAATTCTACATATTAGGCGCGCAAGGACCTGAAGGAGATTACCGCCAAGAGCTTAATCATTTTATCGAACAACATAAATTACAAGAGCATGTTGTCTTTGTTGGCGCTGTTGCTAATAATGAACTCGTTACTTGGTATAACGCTGCCGATGTGTTTTGCTTGTCAAGTCGAGGAGAAGGCAGCCCTAATGTTCTCACTGAAGCACTTGCTTGTGGCTTACCTTCAGTAGCTACTGATGTTGGCAGTGTGCCTGAAATTATAGCAAGTGAAGAAGGACTGGGGTTTTGTGTTCCAAATGAAAATCAACATGAAATCACACATCGAATTATTGATTTATTGTCTGATAGTCATGATCGAGAAAAACAGGCATTGGCTTTTAAAAAATACACATGGGATTGGTGCGCTAAAAAAGTTTTAAAGGCCATCAAGTAATGGATAAAGGCTATTCATTATATTTAGATGTACTACGTTTTAGTGCTGCAATCGTTGTATTCTTTTCGCATGTAGCGAGCCAGGATTTAACCGATGGTTTTTTATGGCAGTTTAAAGCGTATGCACAAACTGCCGTAACGATAGTTTTGTTATGTCTGGTTATTATTGCTTGAGTTTTCATTAGCTAGAGCAACAAGAATCTATTTTGTTGCTACTCCTGTTATAGTACTAGCATTTATCATTGGCGCAGTTACTCTTTATATTTCATCTGAAAACTGTGCTGATTTTATTAATTTCCCAAACCTCATTTTTATATTCCTTTTTATTTAGCCTTTCTAGGCTAAACTTTTACTTGTTACGAAAACCTTGCTGAGTTGTCCTTTATTGGAGGGGAGTGGAATTTTTACACCCATTTTGAATGAAATTACAGAAATAAGGCGTTATTGAAAAGAGTAATTAGCAGACTTTCAATCTAAAAACTCTGCTAATAAATGAAAGGGCGAATAAACATCATTAGAATATAAATTTATTCGCATCTATTTATTGCTGACTAATTAGTGTTATTTTATCTAAAATAATCTGCCGATTATTTGAAATGTTGCTATTCACATTTATGAGAGAGTACCAACCTTCATTTTCAGCGTTTACTTTATAGGTAGCTATGGCGGTACTGTTAGGTATTATTTCAACAGAATTCATAACAAACCATTCACCACTGTTCCCTGATATCTTTCTGTCATTATCTGTAAAACTAATTTTAGGCGTAAATGTAATGGTAGTATCGCTTGAATTATGCCAATAGGTATTGATCTCTTCATCAGCAACAAAGTGCCTTTCTTGGCCAGTTACGCCTTGAAAGTCATAACTAGGATTAGAGCCTATAGTAATCGTTAAGCCGTCTTGATAATAATTTGTATACACATCTTTAATGATGTTATTCCAACTTTCTAGTTCAAATACACTCTCGCTATCTGAACTGCGGAAGTCGACGATGAGTTGCTCCACAGGTTTTGCTTTCGAAAAAGGCATTACACATACCGAATCAAACGGTAAATTATTACTCGAGTATTGTATTTTATCCAGAATTAATACCTGGTGGTTATCGTAGTTCACGTTGATATTAATTACGGTGGCTTTGTTTGTTAATGTTTGAGGTATCACATAATTACTTGTTTGATATTGGTAGGGGTTTATTGTGATACTCTCCATGAAGTGCCACTGCCCTGTAGGTTCATAAAAACGGCGATTATAATCATTAAAACTTATCATAGGAGTAAATGTAATAGGTAATTCGCTATTGTTATACCAAATACTTTTAATAACATCACCGGTGTTAAGGTTAATACCAACCCCCTGAACCCCCTGATAATCGTAACTAGAGTTCTTGCCAATAGTAATAGACTTTCCTAGTTTTAGGTTATTCGTGTAAGCGTCAGATATGACCTCATTGTATGCCGAAGAATGTATTTTATCAGGCGTATCTTCACTTCCAAAGTCAACAAGATCAATACAATGGGATGTATTAAAATCTTCTTCAGTTTTTAGCAACCAACTTATCTGTTGAGGTATTTGTTTGTTACTAGAATCGATAATTTTAATGCCGAAATTAGAAATGCCTGAAGTGGTTGGAGAACCAACAATCGTGCCATTTTTTAGTTTAATACCTTCAGGCAAGGATGTTGTATTTTGTATGTTGTAAGGAGGCATTCCACCGAAAATATCTATCTTTTCATTATAGTAGTGATTTTTGATTCCATCTTTTAACTGTGTTGTTTTAACTTCCAATGGATAGTTTACAAAATGAATGGGATAACTAATAGTTTTAAGTAGGTTTATAGTTTTAATGCTGCCAACATTTGGGACAAGTAGCTCTACAAAATCTATAGGTTCTTGCTCAATATTTGTTCTGTCTGAAATGTCTTTTATTGCAAAGTAGATGGTGGTACCACTTTTTAGTTGCACTAAATGCTCTTCCTTCACGCTTAATGCTGCCCAAATATTATTATAACCTGCATTGGGTTTATATATTTCGCCTAGTGGATTATTTTTACTCCGATCAAAGTTAATCACATTTTCAGGTGAAAAAGCTTGGTCAAAATTCGTTAAATTGATCGGTGAAAAAGCGTATCTTATTAAATATTTTGCATTGCACGTTAAGCAACGATACTTATCCGAAAAGCTGACATCAAATATTTTATCTTGTTGATCATATCCTATGCCTAGGTTGTTAATTGTTTCGTCATTTTCGTATAAAACGAGGCTTGATTTTATATCATCTATATAAAAAGTGTATGGAGATGTATTTTTACTCGAAAACCCAGCGACAAAAGATATAGCAGTAGTATTGTTAAAGTAAGCGATTCCATCACCAGGATATTCATACCCTCCAACTGAAAATGCACTATAGGGATTACGTGAACCACTGTTATGGTGTTGTGGATGTGCATCGAATTGTATTTTAGTCCAACCTCCCATAGGTATATTTGAAATACTATGATAATAATGGCCTTGTCTACTCGTGTTTATAAACGGATACATGGAAAACGTTTGATTAGGACGTGTCAACGAACTTGATTTTCTATAATAATCAATAGACTCTTTCACTTTGGGCATTAAGACCCATATGGAAAGTCGGTTTTTATTCTGTAGTGCGGGAAACGTTGTTGTGGAGTTTACTGTCTTATAATAGAAACTGAATGATCCTGGAAGTACTTGCGCTGAATCTCCCAAGTCCTCTTCTAGGATGTCTGACAAATCACTTTTAGAAAAAATTGGCGAGCCAGAGTAATCAATCACACCGGAAGCCATTTTATAGGCCCCTCCAGTTAAGCTTACTTTAAGAGAGCTACCGGTTATTGAAAATTTATCGTTGCTATCTATATAACCGTATCGCAGCCAGCCCATATGATCATTATTACGATAATTGTAATAAGGGTAAAACTTTTGGCCATTGCTAGAGCATAATTTTGAAAATTCTTCACCCGAATATATATCACAAGAAGTAGATCCTTTATCAATATAACTCCAATTATCGAACCCATTTTCAATGAGATTATCTTTAAAATTGAAATCAAATAATGTATCCGAATAGACATTAGTTGAAATTATTAAAATGAAGAGTGAAAGTGTAAACGTTATTAAATTATTAAGTATACTTTTTGGAATGAGCAAACAAGTATATTTAAATGTAGCGATGAGCTTATTCATTATTGACTCCAGAACTATCCCTCTACAGTTAGGACAACATGTAGTTCTAATTAAATAGTAGATTAGTATGTTTTTTATGCAAATA
>ENA-OSET01004866-OSET01004866.1-sediment-metagenome-genome-assembly--contig:-NODE-4866-length-11644-cov-30.630068_pt1 | contig 11644 bp, 10 predicted proteins | sample MGYA00237882_ERZ534229 | MGnify/ENA primary metagenome ERZ534229 (study PRJEB26408, sample SAMN06266212) | sediment metagenome | isolation source: Hudson Canyon methane seep mesocosm | place...
ACGCCTGATTGAGAGCAATTGAGTTCTTCGTTACCCGACTCAGGATACAAACACTGATAACAAGGCGAGTCTTCGTCACGTGCATCAAAAACACTAATTTGCCCTTCCATGCGGATGGCTGCGCCTGAAACAAGGGGCACTTTGCCCGCAACGCACACGCGATTCACGGCAAAACGGGTTTCAAAATTATCTGAGCAATCTAAAACCATATCATAGTTTGCAATTAACGCCGCGAGTGCTTTTTCATCTAGCTTTTCATGAATCGCGTCATACTCAACCAATGCATTTAATTGCTGTAAGCGCCGCATAGCGGAGCTTACCTTCGGCTGCCCTAACGTGTCGCTGCCGTGCACAATTTGACGTTGCAGGTTACTTAAATCTACCTCATCAAAATCAAGCAAGCCGAGCCGACCCACGCCCGCTGCAGCCAAGTACATAGAAGCGGGCGAACCTAAACCACCTAAACCAATGATAAGAACAGCTGCATTTTTAAGCGCAAGTTGCCCGGCAATATCGAATGCAGGCAGCATGATTTGACGGCTATAACGAAGCAGCTCGTCATCTGAAAAATTTAGCGCTGTATGGTTATTAGTCACATTTATTTCCTGGCTCCAAAAACCTGCCTAAAAAAAGTATTAAGCAGGCCTCACCCCCATGGTTAGGCGCACATTACCACCGTAATCTTTCTCTGAGTGTACCGCGGTGAAACCTGCATCACACATAATAGTTTGCACCGCTTGGGCTTGGTCATACCCATGTTCGAGCATAAGGTAGCCATTCGGTTTTAAATAACCTGGCGCATTGGCCACAATCGTTTGAATATCTGCCAAGCCGTGCGCGTCTGCCACCAGCGCTGTCTGCGCTTCAAAGCGCAAATCCCCCTGTGAAAGATGTGCGTCATTCGGGGCGATATACGGCGGGTTGCTGATGATTAAATCATACGTTTCAAGAGGCAACGCATCAAACCAAACACTGCAAAAAAAACGCACATGCGTTAATGCATGGCGTTGCGCGTTGCGTTCGGCTAATGCAATGATTTGTGCACTGAAATCGCTTGCGGTGACTTTCCATTCTTTATGTTCTGAGGCTAACGCCAGCGCAATCGCGCCGGTACCGGTGCCCAGGTCAAGCACGTGTGCGTCCTCTGGCAAATCAAGCAAAAGCGCCTGTTCAACCAGACATTCGGTATCTGCACGCGGAATTAATGTTTCTGGCGAGACTTCCAAATTGAGTGTCCAAAAAGCCTGCTCACCAATAAGATGAGCAACAGGGTGGCCCTGCGCACGTTGGTCTAGTAACGATAGGTAGTGGTCTTGCTGGGCGGCCGCTAAGGCTTTTTCGGGCCAGGTGCGTAAATAGGCAGGTGAGCAGTTTAGCGCATGTGCCAAGAGTAATTGAGCGTCTAACGTACGCGACGCGTCCGCCAAACGATCGCTCAGTTGTAATGCTTGGCTAATCGTCAGCGGCGCAGTCATTCAGCTAAACCAATCGCTCGTTATTCGCTCATCGATGCCAACAGTTCGGCTTGGTGTTCTTGCAATAACGGGTCTAACACTAAATTTAAATCACCTTCGGTGACTTCCGCGAGTTTGTACAAGGTGAGGTTTATACGATGGTCCGTCACGCGGCCCTGTGGATAATTGTAGGTGCGAATGCGCTCCGAGCGGTCACCACTGCCCACTAAGCTTTTACGCTGGCTTGACTGCTCCGCGGCGGCCGCATCTTGCTCGGCTGTTAATAATTTTGCCTGCAACAAAGCCATCGCTTTTGCTTTATTCTTGTGCTGGGAACGCTCATCCTGACACTCCACCACCACACCGGTTGGTAAGTGTGTTATGCGAATGGCCGAATCCGTTTTGTTGACGTGCTGGCCGCCCGCACCCGAGGCGCGAAAGGTGTCGATGCGTAAATCACCCTTATTAATTTCAATATCATCAACCGACTCAGCCTCTGGCATAACGGCAACCGTGCATGCTGAGGTATGAATACGTCCTTGCGATTCCGTATCGGGCACACGCTGCACTCGGTGTGCACCTGATTCAAATTTCAAACTACCGAAAACGCCCTCACCCACGACACGGGTAATAATTTCTTTATAGCCACCGTGATCGCCTAAACTCTCACTCACTACTTCAACTTTCCATCGGCGCTGCTCTGCATAGCGCGAATACATGCGAAATAAATCACCTGAGAAGATGGCGGCTTCGTCGCCACCGGTACCGGCCCTAATTTCCAAGAAAACATTATTTTTGTCGTTGGGGTCTCGCGGCAACAACAAGGTTTGCAGCTCTAAATCTAGGGTTTCGAGATTACCTTGCGCTTCTTTAAGTGCTTCTTGCGCCATTTCACGCATGTCGGCATCGCCATCGTTTAGCAAAGCTTTCGCTTCATCGATATCATCTTGCGCTTGGCGATACGAGGCAAAACATTTCACGACCGGTTCTATTTCAGAATACTCTTTTGAAAAGTCACGAAATTTATTTTGATCAGCGATCACTTCCGCATTACTGAGCAAGGCACCGAGTTCTTCATAACGTTCGCTAATGCCTTCAAGACGAAATAATAGAGAGTCTTTCATTGATAAGGTTTCTGTCTAAAAATTAGATGGTCGCGATTCTAGCATAAATAAGTGTTCTGGCATGCGCTTCTAGGCGAAGAGCACGCAGTATTAATCGCCTTTTAAGGTTCATCCCCAGCGTTCGGCTGGCCTGAATCAACTTTAAATAAACGCAACATATGTTCGGCCAATTCATGGTCGCCTTCCGATGCCGCATCGCGCACCACGACGGTGGGGTCGTGTGCGAGCTTGTTACTTAGGTTTCGCGCTAAGTTTTTCACCACTGTTTCTGGTTCTGCGCCACTCGTTAAAGCATGCAAGGCTTTTTGTAGCTCCAACTCTCGAAGTGTTTCTACTTTCTCTCGGAATAACTTTAATGCCGAGCCCGCATTGGAGGCGCGATACTCTGAAATAAAACGCTGCATACCCTGTTCAATAATACCTTCTGCTTCTTTTGCGGCTTGTTCACGCGACCGTCGATTCTCATCGATTACATCGCTCAAATCATCAACGGTATATAAAAAAACATCCGCCAAGTCACCCACTTGTGGTTCGATATCGCGTGGCACGGCAATATCTACCATAAAAAATGGGCGGTGTTTTCTTAGTTTAATCGCGCGTTCAACCGCCCCTTTACCCAAAATGGGGAGTGCACTCGCAGTAGATGAAATAACAATATCTGCATCGACTAATAAATCTGGAATATCGCCTAACAAAGCCGCTTCACCGCTCACTAAACTTGATAATTCCTTGGCACGCGCAAGCGTACGATTCGCAACCACAATCCGTTCGATATTCGCTTGTTGAAGGTGACGAGCCACCAACTCCGTTGTTCTTCCCGCGCCGATTAATAGCGCCGTACTCGAGGACAAGTCTGAAAACAACTTGCGTGACATCGCCACCGCCGCCGCGGCAACAGACACGGCATTTTCACCAATAGCCGTATCGGTGCGCACTTGCTTTGCAACGGAAAAGCTTGTTTCGAATAAACGCGGCAGGCCTGAGTCAAGTGTACCGGCGCTTTGCGCACTGGCATACGCTGATTTTAACTGCCCGAGTATCTGCGGCTCACCGAGAACCAACGAGTCTAAGCCCGCCGCTACTCGCATCACATGCCGAAAAGCATCGTCACCGTCATAGGCAAACACTGAATCCTGAAGTTCTGTCGAATCAATATGATGGTAGTCTGACAGCCAAGACAAAATAGCCTCAGCCTTCAAATCAGCGCTGCCCGCGCAGTAGATTTCCGTTCGATTGCAGGTCGATAAGATAACGCCTTCAGCCACCGCCGACAGGGAGGCCAAAGATATTAGCGCGTCTTCAATTTTCTGCAGGTCAAAGGCAACTTTTTCACGCAGAGAAACTGAGGCGGTTTTATGATTAATGCCAAAGGCAAGAAAGGCCATCAATATCGCGACATATCGTAAAAGGAGGCTATTCTACAAAGAGCGCCCGCATAAAGCCATTGCCAAAAAAGCGTAGAATCTGAACAATTTTAAAATCTAACGCTTGGAATTGAGGACAACGAGACGAAAAAACTCACTATTTTCGTCGACAAACCCGCAACTAAGCGTGACTTTTAATGCTTTCCCTGTGGCAGCGGTTGACAGAAGAAAGCCTTCTGTCATGATATTTGGTTAAACGCGTCTTGTCGTTAATGGTTAGCCTAGAAAGAGTACTCATTTGAATCTATTACATCGCCTTTTCGTGCTTAGCGTAATTTTATTGCTAAACGCCTGCGCCCATTTTTCTGGCAACACGCCGTCCAGTCCTCCTTTAGAGGTGGCCCCAGTCGAAGAGGAGGAAGCCGAAGAGCTTGGTAATTTCTCTTTAGAACAAGATACGCTCTATGATCTATTGGTTGCGGAAGTCGCCGCGCAGCGAAATGAATTCAGTGTCACCCTAGTAAACTATATTCACCAAGCACAAATCACGCGCGACCCCGCTGTTATTATTCGCGCTATTAATGCCGCTCAACTTGCGAAAGATACAACCGCCACGAAAGAACTCGCCTATCTTTGGTTGGATACAGAACCCGATAGCATTGCCGCGCATCAAATTCTGGCTTATCAGTTCTCGGTTGAGAAAAACTTTAAGGAAGCTATTTACCATATTGACCGTGTGATCGAACTCGATGGCGACACACGCATCGAAGCGCTCGCTGTGAGTGCGCAAACATTGCCTGAAGCACAACAATTAGAGCTATTAGAGCTCTATAGCCAGCTAAACGACAAGCACCCAGAAAAGTGGGAAGTGCGTTACAGCTTGGCTATTGTGCAACGTGTGAGAAAAATGTGTGAAGCGGCGATTACTAACCTCGACATCGTTATCGAACAACAGCCTGATTTTCCGCAAGCCTACGTCGTCAAAGCGAACTGCTTAAATGAAGGAGCAGATAAAGAACTTGGTTTTGAGTTTATAGAAGCGTCATATGAGCGCTTTCCTGACAGTTACGCTTTGGGCCGTCTATATGCGAGCCTGTTGATTGAGCGCAATGATCTCGACACCGCCGAAGAGGTGTTTGCCCAACTTCTCGAATATTACCCGAAATCGGCTAGCCTTTTGCTCTCTCATGCGCTTGTGATGTTAGAAAACGGAAAAACCGAAGAGGCTAAGGCAGGTTTTGAAGCATTGCTCGATTCAAAGGAACACCGAAACGACGCAAGCTATTATCTTGGCCGTATTGCAGATCAAGCGGGCGACAAAGAACAGGCGATCAAACGCTACCAAGAAGTTAACGGCGGCCTTCATTACGAAGTAGCCCTTGAACGCTCTAGCTTCTTGCTTATTGAATTAGATAGGAAACAAGAGGCTACTGATCGCCTAGATGCGTTGCGAAAGAACAATCCAAAGTTTGCGGTTCAGTTATGGTTTACGCAATACAAATTGGCACTGGCAGTGAATGATGAAGCGCTCGCACAGACCACATTAGATGACGCGATCGTCGCTTACCCAGAAAATGAGCAATTACTTTATGCCCGCGCAATGCATTTTGATGGAAAAAGTGATCTTCCAAGCATGGAAAAAGACCTAAAAACCATTCTTGCCATTAACCCTAGCAATGCCATTGCGATGAATGCATTGGGTTATACACTCGCAGACAAAACTGATCGGTTAGAAGAGGCAATACAACTTATTAGTGCAGCCCTATCTTTGAAGCCAGAAAACCCTGCCATCATGGATAGCATGGGCTGGGTGCTGTTTCGTTTAGGCAAAAGCCAAGAAGCACTGCTGTTTTTGGCGAAGGCCTATGAAAAATATCCAGATGGTGAAGTGGCAGCGCATTTAGGTGAAGTACTGCTTTCGGTTGATCAAAAAGAGCAAGCCTATGCACTCTGGAAAGTAGCGCTCCAGAGACAACCCGACCATAAGATACTGTTGGCGACGCTGGCCCGCTTAGCGCCCGAGCTACTCAACACGACAGGCGAGCAAGGCAGCGAAAAAACAGACGAAAACGCGCCAACGACCGATCTATTGAAAGCTAACGAAAGGACACCGTTGGAGCTTCAAACACCAGCCAATACGGGTAACAGCGACGATAGCCTAACCCAAGAAGCACCTGCAACGCAGGGTTAAGTAATGCCGCAAACGCTTCTTAAATGCATCACCCTGTGCTGCCTTATAACATTGGTTTGTGCGTGCTCTACGTTTCAAACGCCCAAACCTGCCGAACAGCTTGTAACGTGGTCTGCACTTGAAACCCAACTAACGCAACTCACCAACTGGCAATTCTTTGGTAAAATCGGCTTTAGAAGCCGTGAAGATGCCTATACTGCCGCGATAAATAAATGGCAGCAGCGAGACAGTTATTTTGATATCGATCTTAGTTCAACATTTTTAGGCTTGGGTGCGGTCAATATTAGTGGCACAGAAAAACAGATTACTGTTCATGAAGCGGGCGAGGAGCCGGTGCAATCGGACCATCCAGACTACGTAATAGAACAAATGCTAAATTTTCCACTGCCTGTCTCGTACCTTAGCAGCTGGTTGGTAGGCTTGCCCGCCACAAGCAGCCCGTTTAAACATACGCAAGACAAACTCGGCCGCAGCGCGATGATTGAGCAAGCGGGCTGGTCTATCTCATACAAAAAATATCAAGATATCGATGGGCTGCCGTTACCAGGGCTAATAAAAATTGCTCGCGAAGATATACGCTTTAGCATTGCCGTCAAATCATGGTCGTTAAATTGACGTTAACGTCGCTCACCCTGCCCGCCCCAGCGAAAATCAATTTATTTTTGCACATTGTCGGACGCCGTGCAGACGGCTACCATGCGCTGCAAACCGTCTTTCAATTACTCGATTTTGGTGATGAACTTAATTTCGAGCTAACTGACACGCCCGATATTGTTATCAGCCCAGCCATACACGGCGTGTCGATAACCGACAACCTTATTTATAAAGCGGCGTTGTTGCTGCGTCCTTTTGCTGAGAATACGCACACAGGCGCGCATATACAGCTTACCAAGCGACTACCCATTGGAGGTGGCGTTGGGGGTGGTAGCTCGGACGCCGCAACGACCTTACTCGCACTAAACCGCTTGTGGCAATGCAACTTGAGCCTAAACGAACTAGCAACACTCGGCTTGCAACTAGGCGCCGACGTGCCCGTCTTCATAAACGGAAAAACGACTTGGGCAGAGGGTATCGGCGAACAATTTTCGCCGATCAAAACACCCGACGCGTGGTACCTGATTCTTATACCGAATTGCCATGTCAGTACCCCTCAAATTTTTTCGCACGAACTGTTGACAAGAGACAGTCCAAAGATGAAAATAGCGCCCGCTTTGGAGGGACATGAGCTTGATATGTTTCGCAATGATTGCGAGGCGTTAGCGAGCGATCTTTATCCCGAGATTAAGGAAACACTTTCCTGGCTTAACCAGTTTGGTAACGCTAAACTGACAGGAACCGGAGCATGTTGTTTTTGTAGGTTTATGACCGAATCGGAAGCACGACAGGTTTTGAATGAAGCGCGTTCTAAATTCAAAGGCTTTGTAGCCAAGGGAGTTCATCTCTCTCCTGCACACCAACGGCTAAATGAAGTTGAGACATTCGCAACGAATCGTCCGCAGTAAGGCTCTTGCAATAGAGCAATCGAATGCTTCGTTTAAGCACACATTATTGGGGTATCGCCAAGCGGTAAGGCAACGGGTTTTGATCCCGTCATGCGCAGGTTCGAATCCTGCTACCCCAGCCATATTTTTTTACGCTATTTTTAGCAACCGAATCTCCAAATTGACAAGCGACCCGAAACGAGGTTTTCCTTACTCATGTCTAAAATGATGGTTTTTACCGGCAATGCCAACCCTGAACTAGCCCAGAAAGTTGTAGATAACTTACGCCTCCCTATCGGTAGCGCTGAAGTGGGCAAATTTAGTGATGGAGAGGTCGCCATAGAAATCAACGAGAACGTGCGTGGTAAAGACGTCTTTATTATCCAGCCGACTTGTGCACCCACCAACGATAGCCTGATGGAACTCGTAGTCATGACCGACGCACTGCGTCGCGCCTCAGCCGCACGCATCACCGCAGTGGTGCCTTATTTTGGTTATGCGCGCCAAGATCGTCGTGTACGTTCGATGCGTGTACCGATTACAGCAAAAGTGGTAGCGGATATGATTACTGGCGCAGGGGTCGACCGGGTGCTAACTGTTGATTTGCATGCCGACCAAATTCAGGGATTCTTTGATATTCCAGTAGATAACATCTACGCGACGCCCGTATTGGTTGACGATATCATGGGTAAGTTTAAAGACGACTTTATTGTTGTGAGTCCGGATGTCGGCGGCGTTGTGCGAGCGCGCGCGATGGCAAAGCGAGTGGGAGACGTCGATTTAGCGATCATTGATAAGCGCCGCCCTAAAGCAAATGTTTCGCAAGTCATGCACATTATTGGTGATGTTAAAGATAAAACATGCCTATTGATTGATGATATTGCCGATACCGCGGGTACACTCTGCAAAGCAGCTGAGGCGCTTAAATCAAACGGCGCGAAAGCCGTTTATGCCTACATCACACACCCTGTGCTCTCAGGCCCAGCCATCGAAAACATTGCTGGTTCAAGTTTAGACGAGTTAATTGTTACAGATACCATCCCACTTAGTGACAAGGCGAAGAATTGTGGTAAAATCCGCCCGCTCTCGATTTCGGGGCTGATTGCCGAGTCAATTCGACGTATCAGTAACGAAGAATCTATTAGTGCACTTTTCGACTAACTTTATTTAAAAAATAAAACGAAAGCGCTAATAAAGCAAGTTGCGGCAAACAGTGTTTACCGCAACCAATTAAAGAAAGCACACCAGGTGCTTTTTTTCGTTTTAAAACACGCGTTATGAGCTTGGTCGCGAGCTTGTTTCAGCGTTTATTGAGGAATAAAAAATGAGTGATTCATTTGTAGTAGAAGCAGAAGTTCGAGCAGACCAGGGGAAAGGTGCGAGCCGCCGCCTGCGTCGTCTCGAAAACAAAATACCGGCAATTTTGTACGGTACTAAGTCTAAAAAGCCGGTAGCCCTTAGCGTTGCGGCAAACAAACTAAAGCGTGCACTTGAAGAAGAAGCGTTTTACTCGCACATTCTTACTGTAAAATTTGATGGTAAAGAAGAAAATGCAATTCTAAAAGATCTGCAGCGTCATCCTTCAACCGGTGATGTTATGCATGCAGACTTCTTGCGCGTCAGCAAAAACCAAGCGATCCATGTAAATGCGCCACTACACTTTGTTAATGAAGACACGTGTGTAGGTGTTAAAATGGGTGGTGGTGTTGTTTCTCACCAAATGACAGACGTTGAAATCATCTGTCTACCGGGTGATCTTCCTGAGTATATTGAAGTTGATATGGCGGACGTTGAAATTGAAACAATCGTTCATCTATCAGACCTCAAGCTACCGAAAGGCGTCAAGATTGCCGCTTTACAACAAGGCGAAGACCACGACCTTCCAGTCTGTTCAGTACACAAGCCTAAAGGGTCTGCAGCTGACGAAACTGAAGGCGAAGAAGCAGCAAGCGAAGGCGAAGAGTAAGCTCGATTACTCAACCTTGTTTACTGAAAATTGCTCCGGATCATGTTCTGACGAGACATATCAGCGATGACACAAGCCATAAAGCTGATTGTAGGGCTGGGTAACCCCGGCCCTGAATATGAGAGCACTCGGCATAACGCCGGAGCTATTTTTCTTGGTGAAATTGCACGGCAAAATGCTGTCGCGATGAAACCAGAAAAAAAATTTCATGGCCTTTATGGTAAGGTGCATCTGCATGGCGCAGACATTCACCTCCTACTCCCATCAACGTATATGAACCGCAGCGGTCAGGCTGTTCAAGCTATCGCGCAGTTTTATAAAATCGCACCTGAAGAAATTCTTGTTGCCCATGACGAACTCGATATCCCGCTAGGCACCATGAAACTCAAAAAAGGCGGTGGCCATGGCGGCCAAAATGGTTTGCGTGACATTATTAGTAAATTTGGCGGTAATAAAGAATTCACGCGCCTTCGCCTAGGCATCGGCCATCCTGGACACGCTAGCAAAGTAACCGGCCATGTTCTGGGGAAAATTAGCAAAACAGAAGCACCACTCATTGAGGCCGTCATTGACGAAGCCATCCGCTATTTACCAGAAATAATAATCGGTGATACTGCAAAGGCAATGAATGCCTTGCACAGCTTTAAAGCGTGATTCACGCCACTTCTTGGCTGGCGAGCATTGTCGCAACTCTATATAATGTCGCCTCTTTTTAAACAGCGCTTCGCGAGTAAATACTATGGGTTTTAACTGTGGCATTGTTGGTCTACCAAACGTAGGCAAGTCGACTCTTTTCAACGCATTGACCAAAGCCGGCATTGGCGCAGAGAACTTCCCTTTTTGTACCATTGAACCGAACGCCGGCGTTGTTGCGATGCCCGACCCTCGCTTAGACAAACTTGCCGCCATTGTTGGCCCTGAAAAGGTCATTGCCACGACCATGGAGTTTGTCGACATTGCGGGCCTGGTAGAAGGTGCCTCTAAAGGCGAAGGTTTGGGCAACCAATTTCTTGCCAACATCCGAGAAACCGATGCGATTGCACATGTGGTGCGCTGCTTCGAGGATGAAAATGTTGTGCATGTATCTGCAAAGGTTAACCCGCAGTCAGATGTTGACGTTATCAACACCGAACTCGCACTCGCTGACCTAGACACGGTAGAGAAAGCCGTCAAACGCTATACACGGTCTGCAAAAAGCGGTGACAAAGGGGCGAAAACCACACTTGATCTGCTCGAAAACAAACTACTGCCGCATCTTAATGAAGGGCTTGCGGTCCGCTCGCTTGGATTAAATGAAGACGAACTCGCAAGTATTAAAGAGCTTTGTCTACTCACTATTAAACCAACCATGTACATTGCAAACGTAGATGAGGATGGTTTTGAGGATAACCCCTTCCTAGACCAAGTAATTGCAATTGCAGAAGCTGAAAACGCAGTCGTTGTGCCCATTTGTAACAAACTTGAGGCCGAAATTGCGGAGTTGGAAGATGAAGAAAGAATCGAGTTTTTAACTGACCTAGGCATGGAAGAGCCCGGCCTTGATCGTGTTATTCGCGCCGGTTATGAACTACTCAATCTACAAACTTACTTTACGGCCGGCCCAAAAGAAGTACGAGCATGGACCATGCGTGCAGGCGATACCGCGCCAAAGGCAGCGGCAGTGATTCATACTGATTTCGAAAAAGGGTTTATCCGTGCAGAAGTGGTCGCTTATGCCGATTATATTGAATTTAATGGTGAAAATGGTGCAAAAGACGCAGGTAAATGGCGTTTAGAAGGTAAAGATTATATCGTTGCGGATGGCGATGTTGTGCACTTCAGATTCAACGTGTAAGCCTCGTTAAATCACTAATTTTATTAGAAAAATAGTGGGTTGTGAGATACCTTAAATTAAGCGTATTTTATTGGCTTCGCGCTCTTGACATCACAAGGCAAAAACAACAAAATACGCGCCTTCTTTTGTCGGCTTAAACAGCTTGCAGTAAGATTTGGCTACATAGCTCAGTTGGTTAGAGCACATCACTCATAATGATGGGGTCCCTAGTTCGAATCTAGGTGTAGCCA
>ENA-OSET01004870-OSET01004870.1-sediment-metagenome-genome-assembly--contig:-NODE-4870-length-11632-cov-98.591086_pt1 | contig 11632 bp, 14 predicted proteins | sample MGYA00237882_ERZ534229 | MGnify/ENA primary metagenome ERZ534229 (study PRJEB26408, sample SAMN06266212) | sediment metagenome | isolation source: Hudson Canyon methane seep mesocosm | place...
GCGTATTATAGATTTCATTATTCTAGAGTCTGTCGAATTCTAAAGATAGCAAAAGACAAGACCTGACACCTTTGATTCCATGACACCTTTGATTCCAATAAACCGAAATTTCACCAGGGCTGAGTTCATGAAAGTCAGAATCCTAGTGCCACTAGTAAATTGAATGTATTCTAAATATTTATAACATGCTAAACAACTAAACCTATTTAAATAGACTGCGGATATCAGATAAGAATTTTTTTGAATAACCACAAAGTTTACATTGAAAAACTAATTGTTCGTAGACATCTAGAATTCGTTTGTTTAATTCTGGATATTTTTCTATCAAATTATTTGTCTCTAAAACAACATATTCATCACTAGTTGTAGCCATATAGTTATCTAGATGTGCACTGTCAATTATTTCTTCATTTTCAAGTTGAAAAAATATTTTTTCAAGAGAAATAACATCCTGTCTGTCTTCAATTTTAAACTTATTATTAAAATCTTCTCTATTTTGAATACTATTTTTTAACTTATAGTCTTCACCCATTCTTTTTTTATTGTATTCAGATACTTCATCAAGAGTTAGATGGTTTGGCGGGATGATGTTTGTATGTCTAATTTTACTCATTACTTTCCTTTTATTATTTGACATTTAAATATTTTATATTTACACTCTCCTCGTGAAGGCGGTTATTGCCATGCCGAATGCTATCGGTCACTTATTTCTAACTCTCTTTTATAAAATTTAAATTATCACTATCAAATCCTATAAATTTCTCATAATCATCAAAGTCATATATACCGTCACCAACATACCATTCAAGATCATCTGTAATATAATCTCTTGAATCTGAAATAATATACTCTTCCATTGCACTTTCGCTAGCTAAGTAACTAAAATTATATTCTTTCGCTTCTAGTTTAAAAGCTATATTGGCGATTAATAAATCTGAATTTTCAAGTCCCAACAAAAAATAATATGTCAGGTCTTGTCTTTTGCTTAAAATAGAAAAATGAATTAGCGTGGTATGGAGCAATAAAACACTCTTATGAAAGTGGTGCGTATTATAGATTTCATTATTCTAGAGTCTGTCGAATTCTAAAGATAGCAAAAGACAAGACCTGACACCTTTGATTTTGCCTTCATCGCGATAACGCCCTGCAATTAAAGCCTGAGCAAGGGCTTTGTCCTCTTTTTTAACCGCGAGAGCACTTTGCTTACTTAAAATTTTCTGGGTAAAGCCCATAAGCTTTTTGGTCTTGGCTAATATGAGTTCACTGGATTGCGCTTGGACTATTTCATTTTTCATTCAAACTCCTTTAATCTAAGAGTAACGGAATACTTTTCTTGGTGAAGATATTATACTAACATCCATAACAAGGAGGTTATATTGGTGATGCAGTAAATATTAAAGCGCCTAGAGTTAATTAAAACCAGTATTCCGCTCGAAGAATGAAGAGATTATCACGCTACAAGTCACTAAGATTAAAATAAAGGAGCTCAGAGTAAATTTAACGTATTAAATCCTACTCTGAGCCTATTTATTTCTCTACTATAAAAGGAAAATAAAAGAAGATATTTCCATGTTAAGTAGCTTGATAGCACAGTACATGGAAATTTAGGCATCGTATATAGGTGCTATATGGATTTTCCACATATTAACTATGATAGGCTGGAGCCGACTGAGAGGTGTTAAATTGATAAACCTATTAATTGGAGGTATTTTAGGCGTATTTATTACAATGATTGGTTTTCCTATAATCCAAATGTCAGATATAAACATTACCCTCCAAACAATGACAAGCATAACTATAGCTTTCACCGCTGTGGTTGCTATGCTTATTAACTATTTCGCTATACAAAACCAAAAGGAGGCAAGGTTTTGGGATGTCAATAAAGATATTCTTATCAAGGTCAGTAAAACACTATCTGAACTCATGACTCAAACTAGTAAGTTGACTGACAACGCATTTGCCCATATTCAAGATATACCAGAAGAACATACATTCACACCAGACGACTCCATACACAAGAAGTTTGAAACATACTTAGACCGCACTGTCGATGTCTATGGTCTTATCTTAAATGATGAAATAATCACTGCTGTAAATAAATACAAAAAAACGAGTTCAAATATATCATATGCATATAGTATTAGAGAGTGTAATGATTTCGAGTTTTATGATGCTTTATATGCCGCTCAAACAGAGCTACTGAAAGTGCTAAGCATGGTCATAAAAAAATATGCCAACATATAGGTAAGTGTATTTATGAAAAAAAATGAATTAGAATAACTGGGGTTTTTTAGCAAACGGATAATTTATATGAATCCATTTTTGGAAAAGTTGTTTGATATCATTGCTATTGATACTGAACATTTAAATTTATATTTAACATCGGGTGAATGGCAATACCTGAATAATGCTTTTAAATCTATAGAAGATTTAGATAATGATTTTTACTCCGACAAAGAAGGTAAAAATCTAGAGGTGTTGCTTCATTTCTTATCCTGCCACGCAGAGGATATAGCTCTTATTTGGGAAGATAATTCTAAAAAAGAAATTCTTCTGAAGCTGTATACATCAAGTACTATCTCTGGCAATTATGACTGTTTTCATTTTGATTTGTCTAAATTCAATCAAACCTATAAATCAAGAGGTCAAATATTGACTTTGTATCGAATTGGCAGAGAAAAGGAGCATAAGGAAAGCTTAGGGAACTCATGGTCTAAAAATGTTACTGGCTTGAAAAATTACGCTCAATCATCGTCTATAAAAGTAGAGAGTAGACCTGTATTTTTTATTGAAATAAATGACTCAGAAGTATTGTGCGAAGGTAATTCTCAAGAAAATGAATTGATATTGAAGAGATGCTTTAAATTTAATGAGATTAGATCCATCTCCTTACACACATCTTTTCACTAATTCAATATCAATGACTTACAGAAATCACCTAAAAGTAGAGAAGTCAGCACATAAGGTGGCAGGTCTTGTCTTTTGCTATCTTTAGAATTCGACTGACTCTAAAATAATGAAACCTATAATACGTACCACTTTCATAAGAGTGTTTTATTGCTTCATACCACGCTAATTCCTTTTTCTATTTTAAGCAAAAGACAAGACCTGACACCTTTTTTATTCTGGGGTCAGAGTAAGATTTAATATGCTAAATTTACTCTGAACTCTTTTATTTTAATCTTAGTGACTTGTAGCGTGATAATCTCTTCATCTTCAATGGCTATACTGGTTTTTATCAACTCTAAACGCTTTAATATCTGTTGCATCTTCATCCTAAACGTGCGATTTCGTGTATTGTTTCCGTTACTATACTGAATACAGGCTTGAAATAAAATCGCCTATTTTTATTGCTGTACTCGCTTACATCTTGCGATACAATTAGAGCTATTTTAGCAACCGCTTAAATCTCCGCTTTAGTATTGATACCTTATGAAAAACACTGAATTAGTCAGCAAGCCATCAAGTCAACTCGCCTTGGCTAAAACTAAAAACTTAATGGCGATCACCAGTAAGTTATTAAGCAGTAAGAATGATGTCGCTGTAGTTGATGACCAATGGATGGTTAGGCTTTGGGAATGGGCGGATGAGCATGGTATTCATGAATATCAAATACCACGAGTGTTAGATGAATTAATGCAGCTGAAGGAGTTTGTTTTAGTTAATAGTCAACTCATCACCGCCTTACCCAAAGAAGTAGGACAATTGACGCAGCTGACAGAGCTTGATATATTTAAAAATCAACTCACCGCTTTACCCAAAGAAATTGGACAATTAACGAAGTTAACAGATTTTAATTTAGGATGCAATCAACTCACGGAAGTGCCTAAAGAAATAGGGCAATTGACTCAGCTGACCAGTCTTAATTTATCGAACAACCAACTCACGAAAGTGCCTAAAGAAATTAGACAATTAACGCAGTTGACCGATCTTGGTTTATGGGGTAATCAACTCACGGAAGTGCCTAAAGAAATAAAACAATTAACTCAGTTGACCAGTCTTTGGTTATCGTACAATCCATTCACGGAAGTGCCTAAAGAAATTGGACAATTGACTCAGCTGACAAAGCTTGCTCTAGCTAGAAATAAACTCACAGAAGTGCCTAAAGAAATAGGGCAATTGACTCAGCTGACAGAGCTTATTTTATCTGAAAATCAACTCACCACCTTACCCAAAGAAATAGGGCAATTGACTCAGCTGACATGGCTTTGGTTAGATCGCAATCAACTCACCACCTTACCCAAAGAAATAGAACAATTAACTCAGCTGACAACTCTTAAGTTATCTAATAATCCTAATTTATTGTTATCGATTGAACAAAAAGAATGGATTAGTAAGCTGGTTTCTAAGAGGTGTAAGGTTGAGCAATAGCTAAACCAACTTATACCGCAACTATAAGTGTTGCCATATGATGAAAAATGCATTAATATTCAACTTTAAAAGTTGAATTAAGGCGTTTTATGTTTTTTAGTGAACAACAAGTTAATTATCTCGTGTCAGAATTTATGCCTAGAGTGAGGAGTGAATCAAGATCTGCAATGATTGATGTTGCATGTGATGGTATGTCTATTCTTGCATCTGCACAAAAATATGGTATTACGCACCAAAGTTTATCGAAAAACCTATTGAAATTAAACGACGTTCGAAAAAAAATTGAAATAGCATCAGATTTATTTGAAGAAAATATAGATTTACTACCAAAATCGTATTTACTGAAAGAAATTGCACATGCATTGTGGATGGCTGATGAGCCGTATATCGAGACTAAAAACTTCCTTAGTGAATTATGCCTAAGTTTAGGTGGAGAAATAAAAAAAGCCGAATCTGTGAATGGAATAAATTTTTATCTTGATGGAACGGAGACATTTATTTTTAAACAAGATGAAAATTATGAACGAGAATGGTATTACGATCATAACGATACAGATTAATGCTCACCCTATACTATCAAACCCTTAATTTACATTGATATTTTTACCATAAATTATGTACATAGAATGTTGGAAATTTATTAACTCATTTGCACCGTGGTTCTCTGCACTTGGTTCATTGTCAGCAGTAGCCCTATCTCTTTATCTTGCGTTGTCAGGTAGAAAAATTTATATCAATATATCGTCTGAAATTTATGAATTCGATAAAGGAAATGATTTGCTTATCATTAAGATTACTAACACTGGATTACGAACAGTTGTTATTGATGATCAATCATGTATATATTTTCAAATTGGAAGGTTTAAGAAAAAGAAATGTATTGGTATTGGACCAAGCTATATCGATATTGAAAAATCTTCTACTTTTCCTTGCAGATTAACAGAGGGAGAGACTCTTAATTTAATTATAAACATATATAATGCAAATGGTAATTGGCTGCATAATTTTAAAAAAAATAATTTAATTAACTTTCCAATTTCTACTCTGAGAATAATAGTATACCCCAATGCTAGTAAACCAATAAAAGAAAAAGTTGGTAATTCAATAATCAACGAATTGAAAAAAAACAATTCATAATTATCACCTCAAAAAATAAAAATTCTCAGAGTAGGATTTAATACGTTATTAAGTCCTACTCTATACCCCCTTTATTTCATCACCAATATAATAGAGTTGTTCATTTGAATAACCATTAATAATCAGTTCCTTATGGTTTTCAAATGCACTTTTTATTGTAAAAAATAGATAATATTGAGTTTATTGTCATTTAGAATGATTTAAGGCGTTAGCTTAAGATTATAATGTATTGATTTTAAATGCATTTATTTTTTTTCAAAGGAACAACTCTAATCTCCTTGTTATGGATGTCAGTATAATGCCTTAACCAAAAAAATCACTCCCTTACCATCAGCTTAAAGGATCTCTGAATGAAAAATGAAATAGCCCAAGCCAAATCCAGTGAATTAATATTAGCTAAAACCAAAAAGCTCATGGGGTTCACCCAGAAAATTTTAAATAAACAAGGCTCTCTCGCGGTTAAAAAAGAGGACAAAGCCCTTGCTCAGGCTTTAATTGCAGGGCGTTATCGCGATGAAGGCAATGGCACAGTAACCGATATAACCACCCATCTACAATGGCAACGCTTTCATGTAGGAGAGCGCTGGGAAAATGAGGGTGTTGTGGGTGGGCGTGATAAGCTGACTTTTGAACAAGCGGCAGAGGTGGCACAGCAATGCAATTACTTAGGCTATACGGACTGGCGTGTGCCAACGATTGATGAACTAAAGAGTTTGATATATTCGTCATCAGGTTTGCCTAAAACATGGAATGATACAGGTGAGATGTGTGAAGGCGACTATCAGAAGCCGACTATTTGTTTAGAAGCCTTTCCTTGGCCAGATTATACGCGGTCCTTTGTGTGGTCGTCCTCGCCTGGTGCGGACGATTCAAATTACGCGTGGTTCATCTACTTCAATGGCGGCTATACCGATGTCTACGGTCGCTACAATGACGAACATGTGCGGTTAGTTCGTTCCGGACAGTGATTTTTATTTTTTTTAGGAACTAAACCCCGTCCACTTTCAAATACCTCGTTTTTTATTGATGCTATGGGTGTTAATTTTATATGTGAAAATCTTTAAAATTAATGGTATTGAAGCTGATTTTAAACGCATAAAAAGCAAAAAATAACTTAGCTCATAAACGACGAGTTTCAATGTGGACGGGGGTTAGTAAAAGAAATTAAGGGCTTTAGGTTTTATTTAAAACACCACATTAAGTATAGTAGTGGAACGATAGCTCATTACCAATGATTTAGGACTGAAATGCAACAGATATTAAAGCGCTTAGAATTGATAAAAACTAGCATAGCACTTGAAGATGAAGAGATTATTGAGCTTCAAATAATCAAAATAAAAACACTGAGCTACGATAGTGATGTTGCCGATATTCTAAATAGTTTAGATGTCAATGATTTTTCAATGGCGGTGAATGCTATTGAAATATATATCAATAAAAATACGGGGTTAGTAGCCTACGAGGATAAAGAGCTACAAGGACTAAAATTAGAGCTAAAGGTATTGGAGAGAAACCTATATAACCTTGCCGAGCGTAAAAATGACTGTGACACGGATATTGAGGACTTTAATCGTGAGTATAACCTCAAGCTTGGGGATGTCATTAGGCGTATTTTAGGGCTAAGAAAAGAATTACTCTATCAACAAGTGATGCTAAAGGAACAAGCGTTTCAAGCAAGTAAAAGCGCATACGATAAAGCTAAAAAGTCAGTAGTAGACGCTAAGCAAAAATCAGGCGAAGTAGAAGAGGAGTTAGAGTCGCTAAATGAGTTTAGTGAAGAATATGACGCACTTTATGAAGCGTATCAAAACCTAAAAGAAGACTTACTTCAAAAGGAACAGGATTTAAACGAAAAGAGAAAGGAGGCAAAACAAGCAAAAGCTGAACTTGATGATGACCCTGTTAATGTGGAATATGAAGAAGCTAAAGAGGACTCAGCGAGCTTTGAAGAGGAATATGCTGTTGTTGTGGCTTTAGAGACTCATGACCTTGATGCAGAGCAGGAGAAGGAATTAAAACTGGCTTATAGAAAAGCCAGCAGACTTTGCCATCCCGATATTGTCTCTGAGGAACTAAAAGACCAAGCGCACACCTTAATGTCTGAATTAAATGCCGCTAAAAAAGCAAAGAATTTAGAGCGGGTAAAAGAAATACTTTTTGCACTTCAACATGGCGGTGGCTTTGATGTGGCAAGTGATACGATTCAGGATAAAGATGTATTAAGCGCAAAAATATCTTCTATTAAGAAGAACATTGCCTCCTTAGAGATAGAGATAGGCGAACTAGAAAAAAGTGATTCCTTTCAAGTTATTAATGAAATTGAGGATAAGGATGAATACTTTGAAGAATTAAAAGCGCAGCTTGAAGAAGAGCTTGAGAGGTTAGCTGAAGAATTATGCTACCTACAGAATAAACCTGAAGATTTTTACTTCCCAGGTGGTAATGATAGTTTTGATGAACGTGATGTAGCGGCCTATGAAGAAATGGTAGCTGAGGATGTAAAGAAAAATCCAGAAAAGTATGGCGATAGCTATTGGACTGAAGAAATTTAATGAAGGGTAGAATTCAAGAGTTTTTCAGTGCTTGGTTGCTTGTTTTAGTATTAAATCAGATTTTTATTTTTCATGGATGCTTTGCGCTTTATTGTTTATTGCCTGCGTTACCGCACACGGGATTACTGGCATTTCTTTGGGTTAAATTCACAGGTAAACCATCAGAACCGCCTATTTCTAATGAGAAAGTTCAGCCTCAGTCGGCTGAATTAAAAAAAGATAGGGAACAAAAAAAGGCGGCGGCTAAACAAGCGGTAGAAAAGTATCAGCGTGAAAATGTAGAGCAGGAAAGCACTCCAAAGCCTGACCCATTAAAAGAAAAAGGTGACAGATATGAGCGGTTTATAGGTGCTGAATTTGAAAAAAAAGGGGATTTAGTGATCTATAATGGATTCATTAAAGGTTATGAAGACCAAGGTGTTGATTTAATCAGCATTTCAAATGATTCCCAAACAATTAATCTAATTCAATGTAAGAACTGGACAAAAATGCGTATGAGTCTTGCGCACATGGAAGATGTTTACGCAAAATTAGACAGATATGATTTTGATTGCTTGAGCTTTCCTAGCTATCAAGTTGATGCTCACCTAGCAAGTAAAAATAATGATACATACGCGATTCTATTAAAGGCTAAAAATGAATTGCCTAAGCTTGTCATTAGAAAGACTTTATTTATTGCTTCGGAAAAAGTGGTTGATTTAGAGGTCGGGCCGTATTTAACCATGATGGCTCCAACCATTTTTAGGTATAAGGATATGAAGATTGTTATGAAGGAATCGGGGTAGTTGAAAAAATAGATTTTAATAAAGCTAAAAGCACTCTATAGGGGTGTTTTTTTATGCTTGCTGAAAAAATATTCTGCCTTATAAATGAGAGTCGTCAGAATTCGTTTTCTTTGGCGCTATCATGCGGGCATTTATGTTCTTTATGCCAAGCACCAATTTTGCATCAACCTTTCGCTTCTCTTCTTTGCTCTACATTCCGCATCTAATCATCGGCTACCATCTAAAACGGGGCAACTTAGCGTGCCTTTGTGGCACTGCTATTTTATTGTAGGGGCAATCCCTTGTGGTTGCTTTGGTAATGGCGAATGATTAAGGGCAATTGCCCCTACCGTTTATCCCGCCTTAAAGTGGTAGCCTAGTCATCCGCTTCCTAAATATCACAAAATAACTGAGCCTGTTGTTTCTGCAAGGGGATTGCTGTCTATTTTTATTCTTACTCAAGAAGGCAAAGAAAATAATGACATGATGTTTGAATTTTAATAATTAATCTGTATCATGTTATTTTATTGAAGTTTAATTTTACATGATGAGGCTATATTTAGCATGAAAATCACCTTAACCGAACATGATATTTATAAAATGCCCGTGGAACTACGCAAAGCGCTGATGCAGTTTATATTTAACCGTGAAGATGAAAGCAATCCCTTCTATGACAATCCACCCGAAGAAATGGAGTTTGATTATGAGGAGCCTCCCCTTCAATTTAATGATGCTCCATTTCCTGAAGATGAATCAACAAAGGCTTTAAACAAAAGCAAAAAATCTAAAAATGTGATTGAAATAGATAAGAGACAAGCTAAAGAATTGATCTCTAATCTAAGTGATAAAAGTATAGATATTTTAATGGAATTCACAACGGAAGCCCCCGTACCCTTATCTACTCTTATAGGGGAAGGAAAACCATACAGCACATTTGTTGAGCTTAAGCGTAGCTTTGTTGGCCCAGTAAATAGAAGGTTACGAACGGTTACAGGAAACCGTACAGCCGTACTTTTTTTAAAAGTAGATGAAGATGATGTAAATATTGCAGTCAAGAAAGCCACGGCAGATGCTTTAGAAAGCGTCTTAAAACTTAACGAGGGTATATAAATGCTTAACAAAGTCACTTTAATAGGAAATCTAGGCGCTGATCCAGAGGTGCGTTATATGCCAACTGGCGGAGCAGTCACTAATATCAGCATAGCGACAACATTTAGGTGGAAAGACAAGCAATCTGGAGAGCGTAAAGATAATACAGAATGGCATCGTGTCGTCTTTTATAATCGCCTTGCGGAGGTGGTCGGCGAGTATTTGCATAAAGGTAGCCAAGTTTATGTTGAAGGCCGATTGCAAACACGTAAATGGCAAGATAAAGATGGGATTGAGCGCTATACAACTGAAATTATAGCGGCAGAGATGCAAATGTTAGGAAGTAAGAGCGAAGCATCTGAGCCATCAAATACAACTACTTCACAGCCAAGTAAAACAACGACGAATGATGATGCGTATGATGCTGATATTCCATTTTCTGATCCTCCATTTTAGAACTGTTTTTACTCTATATAGCCATTACAAGAGAAAATCGGTTTTGTTCAATTACTGGTTTTAAGGCGTTGTTAGTGTTTGTTGAGTAAGGAAAAAAGGTGTCAGGTCTTGTCTTTTGCTATCTTTAGAATTCGACTGACTCTAGAATAATGAAACCTATTAATACGCACCACTTTCATAAGAGTATTTTATTGCTTCATACCACGCTAATTCCTTTTTCTATTTTAAGCAAAAGACAAGACACCTTATGTGCACATGTTTTTGTGAATATTCAAGCGAATAAAGCGAAAAGAAAAGCAGAAGAGGTTTAAGCTTCTTTTAGAAGTCATGCTCCCAACCATTTTCGGTTCGGAGCATGAGCGCTAGCTATCTCAGCAATAATCTAACAGTTGTACCACTCACCATACCCAGCCCAAAGCGTCAGTCCTGCATACAGCATCATTTCATTTAAATAGACAGTCTGGCTCTCAGTGCCTAAAACTCTAAGCTGCATCGTATAACCGCTCATTTCCTCAACTTGTGCCGTCACTGTCACTGAACGATTATTCTCAGTGGTGATTTCCCTACAAACTTTATTGCCCAGTTGTTTTTCTGAATTTTCGGATAACACGGTATTAAATTCACTATTCAGTGATGCCTTCATTTTGGTGCCTGCAACCGTATCAGCAACCCCAACAGGTAATAAAGCCACTTCCTTGGCTAATTGCCCTAAAGCGCAAGCAGAAAGCAACAAAACACAACAACTCAGTATGACTATTTTCTTTACAAGCATAAGCCCCGCTATGTTGTTATGTAATCTTACTTCCAAATTCCCACCACATTAGTGAAATCATCCGTCCAATGTTGCATATCAAAATACAAGGCTGGTTTTTGCCAGCGGCCTAAGCCTTTTTGATATAAAGGTGCGAGTGTTTGTTCCGAATTAGCAAATACAAACCAATCAGTAGCAACGACTAACGGAGCAGGATTCTTGGGCTTAAACTCTTGTATTAATGCAGCATACTTTAATTGTCTGGCATGATCTGCCAATACTTTCTTTAAAGCCAAATGGCGATTAGTAATATGAAACGCCAAAATTCCGTTACTACTTAATTTGCTCATATATAAAGCTAAAGCTTCCTGTGTCAGCAAATGCGTAGGAACAGAATCTGAACTAAAGGCATCAATCACTAATAAATCAAATTTGCCATCCGCTTCTGCTTCTAATGATAAACGTGCATCACCAATAATCATCGCGGCTTTAGGGGTGCAACGGCTTAGATA
>ENA-OSET01004871-OSET01004871.1-sediment-metagenome-genome-assembly--contig:-NODE-4871-length-11631-cov-21.489787_pt1 | contig 11631 bp, 14 predicted proteins | sample MGYA00237882_ERZ534229 | MGnify/ENA primary metagenome ERZ534229 (study PRJEB26408, sample SAMN06266212) | sediment metagenome | isolation source: Hudson Canyon methane seep mesocosm | place...
CCATCTACGGCTTTAATCGCACCAAAATGTTTGGCAAGATTGTCGATCTCAATTCTCAATGACATACAAAAGCGTCCCCCGCTTCATCAAATTTTTTTGCAAACCGCACATTATTCTGGGGTTAGTGACTACAAGTCAAGTTTGTTTTCTTTATCCCGAGAAGATTACTATTGCCATCACCTCATTAAGAGCATAATCTATTTTACTATTATTCTATGTTTAAGGCTTATTTCAGCATGGCATTCACACAAATTATTCAGCAGGGAAAAGACTTTGGCTGGTCAATTATTGACCGCTTCCAAGACCCCGAATCCAGAAAACAAACGGTCAAATTTATTAGTTTTCTAATTCTAAGCATTATTATTTTATTACTACTGCTCATCTTGTGGTGGGATCGGACTCCAAATAACTTTGAACCGCTCAATCACGCTAAAGAAGTATCAACTCAAAAACAGCAAAATCTGGTCACCGGATATACATCGACTCTCACATTAATTGAGCTTACTAACACCTTACTCAATAAGTCTGGTGGTTATCTGAGTAATGACGTTATCCCTCCTTCAATATGGATGGACAACATCCCTAACTGGGAGTTCGGTGCTTTAGTTCAAATTCGCGATTATTCTCGTGCATTGCGTAATGATATTAGCCGCTCGCAATCTCAGTCTTTAGAAGATCCGGATCTTGCTATTGCCGAGCCGCAATTTAACTTCAACTCTAAGTCATGGTTATTTCCACCTACTGAACGTGAATACCGCAAAGGTATTACAGCATTAGAATCCTATCTAGCTCGCTTAAGTAATAGTGAACAAGATGATGCACAGTTTTATGCCCGTGCAGACAACCTTGCTGATTGGCTAGCTATCGTAGAAAAACGTCTGGGCAGTTTGTCGCAACGTCTTAGTGCCAGTGTCGGACAAGTTCGAATTAATACTGATTTAGCTGGTGATCCTGATGCCCATCAATCTACACCTACTCCAGCTGAGTTGATCACCAAAACACCATGGACAAAAATTGACGATATTTTTTATGAAACACGCGGTTCAACATGGGCTTTAATCCATCTATTAAAAGCAGCTGAACATGACTTTGCTGATATTTTGCAAAAGAAAAATGCCTTAATCAGTCTTCGCCAAATCATTCGTGAATTAGAAGCAAGTCAGGAAGCTATCTGGAGTCCTATCATTCTTAATGGTAGTGGTTTCGGTCTAGTTGCCAATCATTCTTTAGTCATGGCTTCATATGTATCACGGGCTAATGCAGCTATCATTGATTTACGAACACTACTAAGTCAAGGATAGAATATGACTTATATCAACTCATTTTGAGGATAAAAATAATAATAAAATTAACACACCTTTAATGCCCCCTTCGAAGCATTAAAAAATAGAGCCGGTAATGCTGATGGATTATCGGCTTTTTATTAGCTACTCAAGCAACTAAACTCTTATATTCAAAATTCAGTTTAATTAATCACATCCGGATAAAACAGCTGCTGCCCTCCTTTGTTAAAATCCGCGATAATTGTTTGGCCTTGCTTGCTGGTGACGAAGTTAATATATTTTGTTGCTAAGTCATATTTCACGTGGGGATGTCTCTCAGGGTTCACAGCCATCACATGATAGGGATTAAATAAAGCTTCATCACCTTCAAAAGTCACCGTTAAACTAATCTTATCTTGAAAGGCTATTTGGGTACCTCGATCAGTCAATGCATAAGCTTGTTTCTCATCTGCTATTTTTAAAACAGCACCCATCCCTTGCCCTGATTGAATATACCAACTACCTTCTGGTGTAAGATTCGACTCTGACCATAAAATTTTCTCTTTTTTATGTGTTCCAGAATCATCACCTCGTGACACAAAGTCCATTTCAGCTTTAGCAATTAATTGTAATGCTTGCTGGGCCGATTGTGCTTGAGCTAGCTTTGCTGGGTCATTTTCTGGTCCAACAATCACAAAGTCATTGTGCATCACCGCCTTGCGATCAATAAAATCACCTTGTTCAACATATTTCAACTCAGCTGCGGGTGCATGAACAAAAACCACATCCACATCACCATTGGCCCCAATCCTCAGTGCTTTGCCAGTACCAACTGCAATCACATCAACTTTTACATCGTATTTAGCTTCAAACATAGGATGTAAAATAGCAAGTAGACCTGAGTTTTCTGTACTTGTTGTTGTTGATAATTTTAAATGTTCAACTGCAAATGCTACATTTGTACTAACAGACACTAACGCTATCATTACCCATTGATTTAACTTCATTTTTTCTCTTTCAGAATGTTTAAATTGAACAGTTATTTGCAAAAGACATGCTCATTTTACTTACGTATGCGGGCTTCACTAACAGGGAATAAGACTAAATCAATACTGTTAAAATCCCCACTGCCTATGCATTTAAAATATATTTGGTTCTTACTGCTTATAGCTCCCGAACCCAATGGCCTGACTTACCTCCTGCTTTTTCAAGCAGACGGATATCAGTCATAATCATGCCACGATCAACCGCTTTACACATATCATAAATGGTTAATAACGCTACTTGCACTGCCGTTAACGCTTCCATTTCCACACCCGTTTGTCCACTTGTTTCAACTTGTGCACGACATTGTACGGCGACATCATCGTCTAAAATTTGAAAATCTACTGTAACCTTGGTTAATGCTAAGGGATGACATAAGGGAATTAGGTCAGATGTTCGCTTCGCAGCCATAATTCCTGCAATACGAGCAATACCAAGAACATCACCTTTTTTATGATTGCCTTGTTTGATCAAATCCAAGGTATTGTCTAACATGATGATCTGACCTTCGGCAACGGCAACACGTTTGGTAATGGACTTATCACCCACGTCAACCATATGTGCTTCACCGGCTTGATTAAAATGTGTTAAATCTGACATGTCTAGGCATCCTTTAAAGTGATATCCTATTAATTTTGAACTATGTGATAACAACAAGCAAATGAGTATTCAAGTTAAATTTTTTGCCAGCCTTCGTGAAAAAATGGGCATTAGTGAAACGAAAGTTGATACTGCTTCGACAGCAGGCGAGATTTGGGATATGACAACCAATAATGCTGAGCGACCTGTTAATGTTTTAGTCGCTATTAACCTTGAATATGCTCAATACGATAGCCAGGTTAGTGATGGTGATGAAGTTGCTTTCTTTCCACCTGTCACTGGCGGCTAAAATGTCAGCACATATCCTCGAACAGCCCTTCGAACCCTTCAACTCAATTACTGAGCACCAACAACAATCTGATATTAGTAAACAGTTTGGCGCCACAGCGACCTTTATCGGCTCAATGCGTGACTTTAATGATGATGCCGATGTTAGCAGCATGATGTTAGAACATTACCCTGAAATGACACAACGTTATTTAGACAAGCTTGAGAAAGAAGCCAATCAACGCTGGGCTTTATTAGATTCACTCATTATTCATCGAGTTGGCAAAATTAACCCTGCCGATCCCATTGTATTGATTGCCTGCTGGTCAGCCCACCGTCGTGCCGCATTAGATGCTTGTAGTTGGTTAATTGAAGAACTCAAACACAATGCTCCCTTTTGGAAAAAAGAAACTCGGCAAGATGGCGACCGATGGGTAGAAAAAAATACTGACGGCCTTTAGTCGCGTTCGATTAACTCCACCTTATAACCATCCGGATCTTCTACAAAGGCAATCACCTCCGTTCCGTGCATCATCGGCCCAGCTTCCCGCACCACATTACCACCGCGCTCGCGAATCAAATCACATGACGCTGCCGCATCATCCACTGCCACCGCAATATGGCCATAACCCTCACCCAAGTCATAATTGTCAGTATCCCAGTTATGGGTCAATTCCAATACAGTGTTGGATCCCTCATCACCATAACCCACAAAAGCTAAAGTGAATTTGCCATCAGGAAAGTCTTCCTGACGTAATAACCTCATGCCCAACACCTCTGTATAAAACGCCAATGATTTTTCCAAATCGGCCACCCGTAACATAGTATGTAATAGTCTCATAACCCTTCCCCCTTTCTCTAATGACATTAGCTTTACTATAAACGCCTTGTAATCAATATCAAACGTTTTTGAATCGGCGTTAGCCTTACTAGCTCTATAGAAATATGGAATAGTGCACTAAAAAAAGGATTTTGTTATGTATACACCTGCACACACGAAATATTCCATTCCAAAAATATCAATAACTTAGAATAAAAATTGAAAGTGGTCGCGTGTTTTAGCGACAGCGAGTTTGCAACTACGCCATAAAATTGAGTTTATTTTTGGAAACAAGGCAATATTGGGTGCCCTTTTGTTTGGTTCGTTTATTTTGGGCACTCACAATAAATGAACGCCAAACGGCAGCGGAAAATGTAAATCTGGGTTCCCGCCTACGTAAGAATGTGGCGCGCCAAGTTGGAGTCAAGTTCGCTTGTTTTAAACAAGTTTCACGTCAATCCCTAAAGAATCCCATAACTCATCAATACGAGTAACAACATCGGGATCACGTTCAATAGGTCGTCCCCATTCACGATCGGTTTCACCCGGTAATTTATTAGTCGCATCCATACCCATTTTTGAACCTAAGCCAGAAACAGGTGAGGCAAAATCTAGGTAGTCGATGGGCGTATTTTCAACCAAGGTAGTGTCGCGAGCAGGATCCATTCGGGTTGTTATTGCCCAGATCACATCATTCCAATCGCGTACATTCACGTCATCATCGACGACGATAATGAATTTTGTATACATAAACTGGCGTAAAAATGACCAAATCCCCATCATCACCCGTTTGGCATGACCGGGATATTGTTTTTTCATACTCACCACGGCCATACGATATGAGCAACCTTCCGGCGGCAAATAAAAATCTACGATCTCAGGGAATTGTTTTTGTAAGATCGGTACAAACACTTCATTTAATGCCACACCTAAAATAGCTGGCTCATCTGGTGGGCGGCCAGTATATGTACTGTGATAGATCGGATCTTGTCGCTGAGTGATTCGTTCAACAGTGAATACTGGGAATTGATCGATTTCATTGTAATAGCCGGTATGGTCACCATAAGGACCTTCATCAGCCATGTCATCAGGGTAGATAAAGCCTTCTAATACAATCTCAGCACTAGCGGGGACTTGTAAATCGTTACCTATGCACTTCACTAGTTCCGTTTTCGAACCACGTAAAAGTCCAGCAAAGGCATATTCTGACAAACTATCTGGTATTGGTGTCACAGCAGCTAATATTGTCGCAGGATCACAGCCAAGTACGACACTAACAGGGAAAGGCTCCCCCGGATGTTCAGCTTGCCATTCTTTAAAGTCTAATGCGCCACCACGATGTGATAACCAACGCATAATGACACGATTTTTACCGATCACTTGTTGACGGTAAATACCCATATTTTGCCTTGGTTTGTGTGGTCCTTTTGTGACCACTAAACCCCAAGTAATTAAAGGAGCAGCATCTTCTGGCCAGCACAATTGAATAGGATATTGGCTTAGATCAACATCATCACCTTCAATCACTTGCTGCTGACAGGGTGCAGACTTCACCACTTTGGGTGCCATATTCAGCACCTGTTTGAAGATGGGCATTTTCTGCCACGCATCTTTCATGCCTTTAGGTGGCTCAGGCTCTTTTAGAAATGCTAATAACTGCCCTACTTCACGCAAGGCATCGACTGAATCTTCCCCCATACCTAAAGCAACACGATGAGGCGTGCCAAATAAGTTGGCAAGCACAGGAATATTAGATCCTTTAGGGTTCTCAAACAGTAATGCAGGGCCTCCAGCACGTAATACTCGATCACAGATCTCGGTCATTTCTAAAACAGGATCAACTTCTACGCTAATACGTTTTAGTTCACCTCTTTGTTCTAGGTGATCAATAAAATCTCTAAGATCGGTGTATTTCATTTTCCATCATCCAATTGCTGTGTTTCTATTTTGTGTCATTATCAACGAAATACCTGCGTGAATCATTACTTATTATTAAAATTCAAATATTCTAACGGACTAACCACCTTATCAAGGTTCTGCTGTAACACATGCGTATAAATTTCAGTTGTTTTCACATCCGCATGGCCCAATAATTTTTGCACCACCCTAATATTTGTACCAGCCTCTAATAAGTGAGTAGCAAAAGAATGGCGTAAGGTATGCGAAGTCACTCGCTTATCAATGCCCACTTTATTCTTAGCCGCTCTAATTCCTTTTTGTAATCCAGATTCATCCAAGTGATGGCGACGAGTTTTTCCACCACGAGGATCCGTAGATAACTTTTGTGATGGAAAAACATATTGCCATTCCCATGAGGATCCCGCTTTTGGATATTTCTTAGATAGATTATTGGGCAAATAAACATCTGCCACTCCCTGCTCCAAATCTTGCTCAAATAAGTGTCGTACCGATTCCAAATGACGTTCTAGATCTTTAACAATAGAGGGTGCCAAGAGTGTAGCGCGATCTTTTCCACCTTTCGCATCTCGAATCATCAAATACCCATTGCCGAAATCAACATCTTGAATCCGTAAACGTAATACCTCCATCACTCGCAAGCCGCCACCGTACATTACTCTAGCCATTAAAGACTTAACCCCATTCATCGTCGACAATAATTTGCTCACTTCATCTTGACTTAATACAACAGGTAATCGAACTGGCTTTTTTGATCGAATAGGATCTAAATCATCTGCAATGGGTAAATCTAATACCTGCTTATAAAGAAAAACGATAGAATTGAATGCTAAATTTTGTGTTGAAGCAGCATAATTCTTATTCGTCGCCATATCAGATAAAAAAGCCTCAATCTCCTGCTTACCCAACGTATTTGGATGTCGCGTTCCATTGAAACGAATAAAAGCTAAAATCCATTTAACATACGCCTCCTCAGTACGCAGTGCATAATGATGATATCGAAGCACCTCCCGCACTTGATCCATAACACGAACAGACTGCGGTTTAAATTTAGAACGGTCTTGAGATTTATTTTGAAATACAGCCATAATATTTCCCGTTTTTGTCTTGATTATCTACTTACTAGGCATTATAGTCCGGATATGTATAGAAATTACAGGGAAACTTCTTTCCTGTTAATAACAAGTTATATTCCGTCCTTGGAATATGTGGGTTTAAATTATCCAGCACCAACATCAAGCCAATCATCTGCAAGCATATCTGTTTGCGATGCAAGCCAAGGAACTAAGATTTTAGGTGCATCTTCATTTTCTGTTTGTAGCCCAGTGGTATTGATAAAAATGTAAGGGCTGGTCATTTTGCTGTTTTCGTCAGGGAATTGAATAGCAATAAAAATACCTTTACCATTCCACCCTTTTCGAGCAACATTTCTGCCAGCTTTCATTTCATGTATTGCTTCACCAAAATTCATAAGTACTTCCTATAATCAATATAACAAATTGCTCCAGTTGACCGCTGGCAGCTGGGTTTGTTTTTCAAAGGTCAATATTTTTCAAAGTTCAGTTTTCTTTCAGATATTTTATAATATCGTCCAGCGTCAACTGAGCAAGACGTTAGAGCCCTTGCGAGAATAATATGGAAATCAATCAACTCCCAATTACTGTATGCCACACATCTTGCCCTGCTTGTAAATTACCAATGGATTTTTTAATGTTTGAAAGTGGTGCAGGCGGTGAGTTCAGCACATATATCGGCGATACAACAAACACCATTTATCGTTTAAATTTAACAAATGCACGTTATTCTGACGTAAGCACAGATACCTTATTAGCACCTGTTATATCATTAGAAAATGGTCAAGATAATTTAAGAGAAATTCCTAACAAAGTAATTTGCAAAGCGTGTAGCTCAATCTTTGAGGCAACAAACATAGAATTTGAACAAGAGGTAACAGTTGATGCAGTTATACTGTAATTTAGCTCTAACAAATCATTGGTGTGGGAATTTCACTACGCTGCGCTTCGTGAAATCCCCACAACTCAACCGTTATGTTTAAGAGGGAAAGATGAACAAATTAGCAATAGCGGCTGTTATAGTGATTCTCGCAATAGTAGCTGGAACATATTTCTACTTCTCAGGCAAAGAATATGTTGTCCGAATCACTGAACCGGATATCAAACAAAAGCTGAATGAAAAACTCCCCTTAACCAAATCTTATTTATTTATCATTCAGGTGACGTTGGCAAATCCTAGAGTGCATCTTAAAGACGGTACAAACAGGGTTAATGCAGGACTAGATGTAATACTTAATGTCACAATTGGGAAAAACCCCAAACCACTAGGTGGTACAGTTGATGCTTCAGGAGGCATTAGCTACGTACCTGAAAAAGGTGAATTATACCTAACCGATCCAATAATTGAGAATCTTGAGATCCAGGGGATACCAACTAAATATATGGATAAGGTCAATAAGGCATTAACGAAAGCTTTGGCGGAGTACTATAGAGATAATCCTGTTTATACTCTCCGGTCAACAGACGCAAAACAAGCGGCAGCCCGCATGGTATTGAAAAATGTAATAGTAGAAAACAGGGAATTGGTAGTAACCCTTGGCATTTAAACATAACAATGCGCTGTTGTCGGAATCACTCGCTGCGCTCGCTCTCCGCAAAGCGCGGCGTTATATTAAAAACACAAGGAGTGCTATAAATGAAAGAAAACTGTGTTAATTACTCGCTAGCAATAAAATATATAGTCATCATTTTAGCTTTTTCACTGTTGGCTTTTTTGATTGCTTTCAGGCTACATGGCCAAGGTAAGAATGCTTACGCAGCTATATTTTTAATAGTTAGCATTATTGGCATGGTTATATCTACTTACAAGAAAAAAATAAACGCCCAATACTCTACCAAAAAACTAACTATATATAAGACATTTTTGGGTTTCTGCTTTTCTCAATATAGTATTTTTATAGATGGACAAAGCAAAATTAAATTATACGAAGAATCCTCATTAGGACACCAGGGTGGCAGGAGCACAAGACATCTAATATTATGCATCACTGGTCATTTAAATAATGAAAATACCAACCCATCTGACACGGATATTGTATCAGAGCATATTGATAAAAATAAAAAGGGCTTCATTGATAAGGCAAATATAATAGCTGACAGAATGAAAGTGCCTATTCAAAATGAGTCGTAAGAATATAACAAACAGGTCAAGTACGACGCGCAAAAAGCGCGCGCGTCTTACCTAGAACGTTAGCCGTAATAAAATTAAAATCAGACTTGCATCAACTAATTTACACGTTATCATGTTACATGTAATTTAGTTAATGAGGTTAATGCCATGAGTCCAGTAATTAGAGTTCCAGAAGATTTATATTCACGCCTAGAGCAACACGCAAAGGGCTTTGATACACCAGCAAATGTGATAGAAACACTCCTTAACCATTTCGAGGGTGTTGATCAAAAAGCATCAAATACAACATCAGGCAAAGATGTAACCAAAAAGAGAGACACTACAAAATATTCATTTAAAAACCATCATTATGGTAAAGGAAAGTTAGTGTTAGCAGTAGTCAAAGACTATGTAGTCAGTAACCCTGAAACTACATATGATAATTTAGTAAAAATATTCCCTAAACATCTTCAAGGCTCAATAGGCGTATTTAATGAACTTAAAGCAGTTCAAGATAAATATGAAAATAAGAGCCACAAAAGACATTTCGTACAAGATGCCATAGGTTTAAAAGATTGTGATATTGTGGTTTCAACTGAATGGGGTGCAGGCAATATTAATGATTTTATTGAGCAAGCTATATCAATTGGCTACAGCGTCACACCAACCAACGGCTAACAAGTCACTGCAGTTGACCAATAATACGCCGCTTCGCTCTGTATTATGGTCAACTGAGTTCAAGCGTTATGCCCTAAAAAACCCAAGGTACTATCAATGACCGAAGCGGAGAACGAAGAACAAAAAGCTTACGAAGAAAGGCTTCGTCGTAGGTTAAAAATACTTCAACAGCAATTCAAAGAAGGCAAAGTCAAAATCGCCGAAGGTCTAAAGGTAGAGGAGAGTCTGTTAGCTGTCCGTACTGGCCCAGACGGTGAGATTGATTTAGATACAGTAGACGGCCTAGTCCGTTCAATGGCTTTAGCCGTTACGGGTATGCATGATCGTGAGGAATTAAAGGAATCTATTTCTTTAAGTGAAATCCAAAATACATACTTCAATTTCATTGAACAAAACTTCGGTCACTTCTACAAAATAATGATTGAAAGAGGGCTATCCCCTCACGATGCAGGCATGGCGGCAATACAAAGCCAAGGGTCAATTGATGAACTCAATGCGCATGTCGATGAATTCCTTGGTGTCATTGATGAGTTTTGGGAGCAAACAGGTGATATCGCTCATATTCATATAGAAGATATGCATAATAACGTTAAAGGAATATTTGGTGGTGATTTATTCCCTTCTCCTTATGAAAATATTGCGTCCAAATGTGGGATTTATATGGACACTATTGTCTTGCCTGATCCATTTCTTAGATCAAGGCATATGTTTAAAAATATGAAAGATAAGGATAGAGCGTATTACCTTCTTAAACATGCTCTAAATATTCTTCAATATAAAACGTTAGCCTGTGCAGATGTAGAATATCCAATAGTTGTAATTCTTCCTGACATCGCGCAACTAGATAAGGATGAAAGGGAGTTCATCCACAGCTTAGGTAAGCAAGATTCTTTAATACACTCTGGAAAGTTATTTGGCCGTGATTTTGATTCTATAGAGGAGTTACTAGAGTTCGCTAAACAACTAGATACAGCAGAACGCGTTGCGGCAGAAATTAAAGATGAGTCCAGAGTTTTATTCGATACCGAGTGGGAAGGTGACCCAGAAGAACAAATCAAGCGTGCAATGACTGATCAGCATGCAGAGATGCTAGGAACAGACCATCCCGGAATCATAATGGCCTCGCAATCTGTAGGCAGAATGAGTGTCAGCAATGAGTTATTGATTAAATCAAGACAATTACGAGGCACGCCTATAATTGACGCGCCTACATCATGGCAATATTTAGCGTGGAAAATGGAATACGATGCAGAACATGTGGAAAAGAGAGATAACATTAAGGAGCTACATATTGTAAGAGGGTTGCAGAATCTTGCAAATGGAGAAATGGAATGGCTTGGCAACGTACCACCAGAAGCGTTAATCGAAATACGTCAACAGGAGGCTATGGACGATATTCGCGGTATTTTAGGCAAAGGTATTGAAGAATTAACTGCTAGTAACCCAAATAATTTTCATAGAAGTCATGATCAAGTATTCGATAATATTAACGAGGCATTTAATCAGCACAAGCAAAATATTAAGGAACTTCGAGATAAAAAATGGAAATTTGCAGGAACTGATATTGGTTCTTGGGTAGTAATGGGCACTTTAGGAGTGACAGCAGCTGCAACTGGGATGCCGGTCTGGGGATTAGCGGCTATAGCAGCCGACCAATTATTAGACGCACCTAAGTTAAAAAATATACCCGGCTCTATTAAAGAGCTGGTCAAAGAAAATAATGAACTTAACCAATCACCTGTAGGCCTATTGTTCAATGTTAGCAAAAAGGCATAACAAGGCGCTCGTTCGGACGCAAACTACGCTACGCTCCGTTTGCGCCGCACAGCTTGGTCGTTATACGAATAAATATTTCTATCA
>ENA-OSET01004872-OSET01004872.1-sediment-metagenome-genome-assembly--contig:-NODE-4872-length-11630-cov-3.697827_pt1 | contig 11630 bp, 8 predicted proteins | sample MGYA00237882_ERZ534229 | MGnify/ENA primary metagenome ERZ534229 (study PRJEB26408, sample SAMN06266212) | sediment metagenome | isolation source: Hudson Canyon methane seep mesocosm | place: USA:Hudson...
GCTAAACAAAGGATAAATAAGGAACGAGGTGCAATTAAAGATAAACTAGACTCGAGTATCAAAGTTCGCGCCACTTATGAGCGCAGTTCACAGGAGAGTAATGAGGATCTAAGTATTAAAATTGAAGGTGATTTTGAAGGGATGACTTATCGAATCCATAGCTTAGACGGTTCTTTCGACAGTAATATAAAGCCTCTAAGTGCGCGTATTATTGAAGAGCTACCATTGCGTGAGGGGGAGTTTAATTTATTTGAATTAAGGATTATGGATGCTCAAGGGAACACTGTCGCACATGGGCATGAACAAATTCAGATTGCACAAGGTCGCTACAGCGTCGCGGGGCAGATGATCCCAGATGAAATCAGTTTAGTGCGTGATATTCCAGGCGAGAACGATACTCGATTAGATCGAATTTTTGAGAAAAATGCAATCCTTCCTACGCGTGGTAAAAAGACTGTTGAGGTGGGGCGGACACTTAAGAAAAGCGAGAGTGCAGATTCTATTGATAATATTACGATTATTGTAGTCGAAGGACCATCTAATGCTCACTTTTTATCTAATAAACCAATTGGTACTCTTGAAATAACTGGAAAACAGATTAATGCAAATTTATTAAGAGGGACGGAAATTGATTTAACTTTTGAATTATCAGAGTCTAGGGACTTAACAATTTCTGCATACCTAAATGGGACTGGTCAGGAATTTTCTCAGACATTTGTCCCGGATAAAAGAGATGTGAATACTTTAGCGTTAGGAAACCAAATCCTTCAGCTAGAGGAAATGATTCAATCTGAGCAAGGTGAGGCTCTAGAGAATAATAAACATGATACTAACAAAGAGCTTAATGTCGTCTTGGCCGAGACACAATCTTTATTGTTGGATGCTGGGAAGTTATCTGAAGATAGTGTTACAGATGATAAGTTTAAGATAGAAGATAAGAAGCGTCTTATAGCGGGGAAAGTTTACCGTATAACTGAAAATAAACGTTCTGATGCTGCGAAGATGAGTTATCAGAAAATGAAGAAAGATACGGCAAAAATCGTGCAGGAAAATGGTAATGATAATGAACGGCATCAGTTACGTGAAATTATTGGCCGGGAAGAGGTGTTTTTAAGATCAACTAACGTGGAGTCAATTGAGTCAGCCACCGATGAATTGAACTCAATCCGGTATCAAATATTAATGAGAGCGCCTGAGTTTCTTATTGGTACTTTTGAGCATTTAGTTGAGAGTAGAATCGCTATGAATGACCAAGATCAAGCTAAAATACTCATAAACAATGGGAAAAATTTGATTGCGGAAGAGTCTTGGGAGGATCTTCGCATTGTAATAAGTAGATTATGGGATCTTATGCCTGATATGGAACGTGAATCACCAGATGCTAGAATGTTTACAGGTGTTGTTTAAAAGACTAAATGTGTGAATGCTATCTATTCTAATAGATAAAAACACACACATTTCACAAATGACCCGTGTTGAATTTGCTCATAGTCTGTGAGTACTGCTTCTGTTAATAACCTGTATGAGCTTAAAAGTCATATGGGTTATTTTTCTGTGCACTATCGATAGAGATATTTTGAGTTAGATGAAAGTTGATTAATTAAAACTCAATGGATGACTTATCATGGAGCTGTTTAAGAAAATAAACTATACAAAAATGATAGTGCTTACATAGCGAGAGGCCACATAATTTTATAATTATGGGGTGACTGTTGAGAAAAATAAAATTGATATGGTTGATATTACAGCATCAGTATTTTTTGGGGGAAGCAATGAGTGCCAGAATTACAGGTGATGAATACGACTCAAAAAGAATTAGTGCAATGTGTGTCGCGGGAAAAACAGATTGAATATCTTGACGATTATTTAAATTAAAATGTTCCTTATCAAAAAAATAATCCTATTTATTACAAGAATCATAGTGGCAAGTTTTGCTTCTTTTTGTGTGGGGTTCTTTGTTGTCGTTTTATGGCTGGGGCTTTTATATATGTCAGATCACTACCCGTTCATGTTCAATTTCTCAGACTCGGTATTTTGTTACGCTCTACACACTGTTCCAATGTGTGAAATTCATTTAAGACATCTGGGGGCATTTGTCACTTTTTTATCTGAGATAGACGCGGACCGAGAAAGTTTAAGGTCAATAGAAATATCAGTACTAAAAGTTTTATTCTATTTAAGCAAATATGGGGTTGCTGATTTTTTTACTCTTATTTTTGAAGCTTGCCTTTATGTTCTAAAGCCTCTTTATAAATCTAGTTTTTATGCAGTTCCAGGATTCATAGCAGTATTAGTTTTTAAGCTCACGTGGAGTCATACAAGGTCAAAAGGTTGAAATACTTGTTCAAATTAGTTAGTAATTCTAGAGGAGAGTGGTATAGCGATGACTGATTACAATAGAAATTTAGTTGATCTTAATCGACAGCTCGAGTCATTAATTTTAATCTTTCACAAGAAGCCATCAAAGGTAAAGAAACTTATTTTTCCAACAATAGGGATTGTTATAGCTTTTAACGGTTTCACAGCATTAATCTCAAGCTTTGGTACTACTTCTAATGGCACTGCAATTGCCTCTCTAAGCGGTGCTGCAGAAGGAACAGCTGTATTGTATTGGCTAGGTTCTTTGGTTGGATTAGGTGCTGGAGCTGGTACGATTATGACTGGTGGTATAGGTCTTTTAGGTGGGTATGTTGCATATCAGATATTAAAAATCCCATCTATAAGTATGGATGACCTATCTGGGGAAGAAAAACTAATAGTTTCTGAAAGTTCTTCTTTGATTCATGTAATTAACATTGAAACATTAGATAGGTTAGGGGGGGGTGATATAACTAATAGTGTAATTAAAGATAGGTTGGTTGAATTAACTAATGCAACTATTGGATATTTTTTTGATTACTCGGGTAAAGCTCTTGATAGTAGATATCAGATGAGGTTGGTAAATGTAATTAGGGAACTTAGGAACATATCAAAGAAGCTTTAGAAATAGTTATAAAGGGTAGAGTAAATTATTAGTAATTAACTAGCTGAATCTATATTAAGGATCATGTTTTATGACAAAAGTTAAGATGCTTTTTGATGATTTAAATGAGTTACTTTCTCAAGTTAGGGTGGCCAAAGAGCCAAAGCCTGATCATGAAGTGTGTTTCAACGTGCTCATTAGAAAAAACTTCCCATGGGTTAAGTCACCATTACAAGTAAGAATCCATCAATTAATAAATGACCCTGAATTAGCATGGATGCCATTGATTAAAATAATACGTAGCAAAGATATTAAACGATTACCTGATTTTAGTAGTGCTTTGTTGCAAGAAGAAATTTATCTGTCAAAGTCCCCGGTTTTTTTAAAAAATCTTACGTTAACCCATGGGTTTGATGCCTATGTTAAAGAATTCAATAATAAGGAAAGGGATAAATCCCAAATTAAATCTTTGGAAGATAAAGCCGAAGAATTATTAACACAGTTTGAATTTAGCAAAGCCGATGATTTAGTTTTTTCTGAAAGAGATTTCTTTGATAATGAATGGTACGAAGGTAAAAGGGCGATTTATAGGAAAAAAGAACAAGACATTAAATCCTTGAAGAATAAGATCGAAGAATTATTAATTAAGTTTGAATTTGATAAGGCTAATGAGTTGTTTTTATCTGAAGAATCTTTTTTAGATGCTAAATGGTACGAAAGTAAAAGAACTTTCAGTAAGAAAAAAGAAGTTGAGTTAAACACAACTAGTAAAAGCCAAGAAAGTGACTACGTAAATAGGTTAAAAATCAAAACACAACCGAGTGCAATTAATGTCGAAGAGGAAAAAGATTTTTTTAAAAGAGAAATGAAAAACCCAGCTTTAAATAACCGTAAGAATATTAAAAGTGGTGATGATTTATCTGCTGACTTGTTGGTTGTTAGCAAGAAATGTCTAAATTTATCCAAAATCTTAAGTAAAGAATTTGAGGGCAAGGAAAATGATTATCAAGAAGAATTAAATGAATTAAGTGATCTAACTGAATTAATGATGGATTGTTGTGGCAGGGTGACACGAAAGATTGAAAGTAAAAAATGGTTAAATGATGCGGAAAATATTTTAATTGGAATAATTTCTAATATCCTTAAGTCTGAAAAAGAGGCGTCAAAACTTGTCAAAGTTCTTGTCGCTAAGGCAGGTGCCGCAGCCGCTGTAGGAGGTATCGGGGGATTAATTTCAGCTTATGGTGTAGCCTCTACTGGTACAGCCATTGCGTCTTTAAGTGGTGCTGCAGAAGCTACGGCTGTAATGTATTGGCTGGGTTCTCTAGTTGGGCTAGGTACAACAGCGGGTGCTATTATAACTGGTGGTGTTGGCATTTTAGGGGGATATGTTGCATTTCGTATGTTAAAAAATCGACCTAGAAGCATGGACGACTTATCTGAGGATGAAAAAGTTATAGTAACTGCTTGTGCTTCTTTGATTAAGGCAGTCAAAGAGGGGCAAGAGTCCAATGAGATTATTACTAAAGAAAAAGGTGATTTCTTAGAAAATAAAGTATTGGTGCCACTTAAGAATAATCTTATGAGTTACAAGTCTTCAGAGGCGGAAAAAGTTTTAGGGAAGAAATATATGGTGAAATTAGATTTTAGTATTGATGACTTTTGCAAGTTAATTAGCAGACTAAGGAGTTGGTAATGACAAATAACATCGCAAGGCAATCAGCTGTAGCCATTGCAACCGTTTTTGCTGATTTAATAAATAAAGCAACATTTAAGTTAGATCAGGAAGGGGTGATGGTTTTGGAGGCGTTACAAAGGGCCAATCCTGAAGTTAAAGAAATGTCTGTAACTGAGACAGGTGATTATCTGTCGGGAATGTCAGAAGAGTCCCTGAGAGGGTTAGCAAATAATGTGAAAGGGATCTATCATGAATTACAGTTTGTTAATAATGAAAATACGGATGGCGATGATATAACCGCTCGCCTTTATCCTGAGACAAATCACCCTGGAGCTGATGTTATTTTATCTCGAGATGGTTCTGATTTTGATGAGATTCAACTTAAAGCAACAGATAATATTTCTATCATTCAAGAGCATTATAATCGGTACCCAGATGTACCAATTGTGGTGACCTCTGAGCTTGCGGATAAGCATAGTGGTATTGGTGATTCTGGTTTTTCAAATGACCAATTAGATGCAAGTGTTCTTAATACCTTTGAACATTTAGAGAATCAAGGCACTTTAGCGCAATATCAAAATGCGGGTGAAGTATCGGCTCTTATGTCTGGCGCTATTAATGCCGCGAATGTTATCTCTGGGAAAAAGGATGTAAGAGAGGCGTCAATTGAAACCTTAAAAGATGTCGGTATTGCTGTTTCAACTACTGCTTTAATTGATATTTTATTTTTTTAGTCAGAGCATTGAAAACTGTTCGACATAATTGATGTAATTGCCAGTTGGATCTTTGTTTTAGGGCAACAAACTGTGGGGCTACCTAATGACAATAATAATTAATTACGTAATTGATAGAAGCCCTTATCTTTTGGCTGAAGTTGTCAGAATGTTGGCTTCTGTTGCAGTTTTTATTGCTGTATCTGTTTTTGTGGGGATAATTGTTTTTAGTGTCAGTGCTATAAATTCAGATTTTTTCTTCCCACGAGGAATGTTTGGCTGGAACAATCCTAATTTGGATACTGTTTTTTTTAGCCTTTTTGGAGTCAGCTTATGCACTTCATTTGTCTGTGGAATATATGCAGCAAGATGCTTTTGCACGAAGGCTCATTTACGAGAAGTTAGAATGTTTTTTAGAAAGCGAGTTAATAATTGAAGCCAAACCAGTAACATCTAACAAGTCAATTAACTACATTCCATTAACCATTGTTTAATTTCGTGGTTTTCTTCGAGAACATTAACCAGTCTAATTATTCATGATTTTAATATTATGCTATGGTGAATAAGTCGTTAACTTAAGTGAATAGGTATGAATCGATCTGAAGTGATGTTGATGCCAAATCTCTGGAATAAATGGTTTGGGTCATGGCGAACGGTAGAGATAGAAAAGGATGGGCTAAGTGTTGTTACACGGCATTCAACTAAAAAATTTTTATTTGCTGAGCTAGATGCTTTTCCATCTATTAGTGTCGGATTTTTCTCGGTTTCAATTGAGTTGGAACTTGATAGCAGTGAGTTTTTCTTGATTACAGGAATATCTAAGAGACATATAAATACAGAGTTAAGGCTATTAGAAGAAAACTGTTTACCTTTTTTTATTGAAAAGCTTTTGATGTATGTCCAAGATATTAATGAAAAGATTTATAAACGTTTTTTACGTGATAGTTGGGTGAGACAACTTGATAAGAAAGTAGATTGGGTGTTAAAAAATTATACTGTTAAAAAAGATATGTTCAGTAACGCTATCGATGCTAGTACTCAGTCATTTATTGATGGGTTGATGTTGATTCATCCAGTTATAGAGCATAAGGAAGAAATCAGGACTCAATTTGAAAGCTATAAGTTAAAGGAAAATGTAGTTTTTTTTTCTGAAGTTGAGAAAAATGAATTGACCGAAATGCAGTCTTTAGCAGTCATTAGAGATAATGATTATAATTTAATTCTTGCTGCAGCAGGTACAGGTAAAACATCTGTGATGGTGGCAAAAGCAATTTATTTAGTTAGATCCGCATTGGCCGCACCGGATGAGGTTTTGTTATTAGCATATAATAATAGTGCGGCAAAAGAATTAGATCAAAGGATTAAAGATAGAGCATCAAGATTTATTGGAAGTGTTGGTGATGAATCTTTAATCGATGATTATAAAGCTATTAAATCAACTACATTCCATGCATTAGGACTTAAAGTATTAAAGGAATGTCAGAAAAATTCTTTTGTAAGTGTGCTGGCTACGGATACGCAAAAGAGAGAGAAGTTTATTCAAATACATCTAGAAAAATTTATTGTTTCAAACCCCGATGTTCTAGGATCCTTTATATCTTTGCAATATGTTGCTACAAACCCCTTCGATTTTGAGTCAAAGGCTGAGTATGAAAGGCACCTCCGCGATAATAATTATAGAAATTTAAATGGTGATTTAGTTAAGGGATATCAGGAAGTTATTATAAGTAATTATTTATATCAAAATGGTATTAATTTTACTTATGAGCCTCGGTATATGACATCTGATGGTACAGTTCCAAGATTTGAGGAGGGGGTTAATTACAAGCCAGATTTCTTGTTAAATGATCATGGTATTTATATAGAACATTTTGGAATTGATAGAAAAGGTAATGTCAGAAAAGGCATTGACAGAGAAAAATATAATCATGAGATTAAGTTAAAGCGTCAAACGCATAAGAAGTATAAAACACTTCTAATTGAAACCTTTCACTTTGAGTTCGATGAAGGTGATTTGATCTCAGGTTTGGAGAAAAAGTTAGTTGCTCATGGTGTTAATCTGAATCCCCTTCCGAATGATGTGCTATTTAAAAAGATAAAAGAATTAGGCATGGTTTCGGAATTTGCAAAAATAATGCGTCAATCAATTGACGCTGTAAAAGCAGAGCAGTTGGACAAAAATCAAATTATAAAACGATTAGAAACGATCAAACATTTTGATATTAAAAATTTTGTTATTTTTTTGACGTATTTACAAAGTCAATATTCAAGTGAGTTGTTATCAAGGGGTGAAATAGATTTTGATGATATGATCAATGAAGCAACTGGTTTGGTTGAAACCGGACAATTCAAGGTTAATTGGAAATTTATTTTAGTTGATGAGTTTCAAGACATTTCAACAGCAAGGTTTGGTTTTGTTAAAGCGTTAATTAATAGCAGTCGCGACTCTTCTCTTAGTGTGGTCGGTGACGATTGGCAATCAATTTATCGATTTAATGGAGGAAAACTTGAGTTAATCACAAGGTTTTCAGAGTTTCTTGGGGAGCATTCATTAACTAGACTGAAGACTAGTTTCAGGTACAACGACTCTATCGCGGATGTGGCTGGTACATTTATAATGAAGAATCCTGAGCAACATAAAAAAGATATTAATACATTAGCACCTGTTTCAAGCCCTCAAGTTTACTTATTAACTGATAACTTAGATCCGCAAAGAATAATTGATGTTATTAGAAGTAAAGACCCTGATGGGAATATTGCAGTGTTAGCGCGATATAATTTTCTTTTAAATGAAGTTAAAGAGAAACTGAGCACTAATTCGATAAATCATAACGTGAAATACTGGACATTTCATGGATCCAAAGGGCTTGAGGTTGACTATTGTATTTTGTTAGGTTTTAAGCAAGGGAGTAGTGGTTTCCCAACAGAAAATAAAAGTGATGAAGCTGTAGAGGCATTGTTGCCATCGCTTGATGGTTTTTTGTATTCTGAAGAGAGAAGGTTGATGTATGTTGCTTTAACAAGAGCAAAAAAGAAAACTTATTTATTAGCAGACCCTTTAGCTCCATCAGTATTTATAGATGAGTTGATTTTTCAAGACTACGACGTGTTAATTAATTCAGTTTTGTTTAAGGAAAAATATCGGAGTATTTTTAAATGTATGAAATGCACCGATGGGTATTTAATTAGAAAACCAAGTAAGTTCAAGTCTGATTTTTTTTATTCTTGCAATACGTATCCAGGTTGCCACGTGATTATTCAAGAATGCCCAAGGTGTCAAGCTCCTATGGAAGATAATAATTTACGTAGGAAATGCAAAAATCCAGATTGTCAGAAAGAAATCCCAGTCTGTCCTAAATGTTACCGCCCTTTAAAGTTAAGGAGTGGGAGATTCGGTCAATTTTGGGGGTGTTCAGGTTATGCCGCTAAGCCGCCTAATCAGTGTAAGTTCTCAAGAAATTTAAGGCCAGATGAGCTTCCTGGTGTAGAGGACAATAGGGTAATCCGTAGCATTTTGGATTATGGAAGGAAAGTTTTTGATAGGCTTCATTAAAGCTGAGTGAGAGGATAGATGGAAAAAAAAGAAGCTATTGAAATGCTACGATTTTTACACGATGTTATTCCTACATTTGATAATGAACTGTTCTTATCTTATAAGAACTCAAAAGTCCAAGAGGCTATTTTTTTTGCCATTGAAGGGTTAGAGGAGGGTTCGTCAAAAAAGGTGCAACCACGAAACGCTGGTAAACCTTGGACTCAAGAGTTAGATGCAGCACTTATTTCTCATTTTAAAGAAGGCTGTGATGTTTCTGAGCTTTCCGCCTTGTTTTTAAGAACAAGCGGTTCAATCCGATCTAGATTGGTTCGGTTGAATCTTTTACAAGACCATATGGATGTAAATACTGAAACACGGCTACAAGGATATTTAGGATATAGAACGGAAACTATATACGTAGTAAATATTCAAGAACGATTATGGATTATGGAGATAATCTCAGGTGAAGAAAATATGATTCCTGAATTATTCTTGAATAAGATCCAATCAATAATGGCCCCCTTTTATATTCCTAAGACGCCTCAAGAATACCATTGGGCAATATACGCCCGTGCTTCAGAAGATATTAAAGATTGTATTGTGGATCTTTTTTTAGAAAGAAAGGCTCCAAGTAATACTATTGAGCAAGAGTTACTCAATGTATTAAAGGGCCAACAAGAGCCTATAAATGCAAAACAAAGTATAGCTTTAGCCCAACTCATGGGCTGGAGAGACTCAGAATATGGAGTTATGCCAGATGAGGAATGGGAAATGTCACATGGTGGGAGCAGCCATGCGTCAGGTGATGAATTATTTCATGAAGAAGATTGTCAGAAACCAAAATTATATAAAGCTGAAACAATAACCCATGAGGTTTATGAGCCAGGTTATGATTATGAAGAGCCAGTAATAAATAATAATTTTGAAACTGAAGAAAAATTGCAAGATGAATTATTGAGTGATAACGAAGCCTATGCAAGATCTGAAGAGGATGGTTGGTATTATGGTGATGGGTGATGGGTGATGGGTGATGGGTGATGGGTGATGGGTGATGGGTGATGGGCCGTTGTCACGTCAACCTTTATTACATCCCCGAGGAATCATCCACGAATGCTCTGGTCTTTCATGTTTTAGATATTCAACGACAGGTATAGATTCATCGGTCACTAATTCCAATTCTTGAATGGCAACAATATATTCATCAAGTCTATCTCTTTTAGCATCAGCACTATTGGGAATAATCCATGCAATGGCTCGGTCGTTACGAATAACTACTTTCCAAAATGCATCAGGTGTTTTGACCCCATGGGAGTCAGTAAAAAAGTCATCCTTTGAATTATTACCCCAAAGCACACCACCAATAACCAGCAGCTCATCAATGTCACGATAGCATTCGGTTATTTCTTCAGTCAGCAACCAAGCACCACGATTCATGTTTGCTGCTTGTGGCAGAATATTAGTCATAAAGTTGGATTGTCTGATAGCGACTTTAGAGTAATCCAGATGGTTAGCCGGAACTAAATGACCACGGTCATAACGTTGACCTTTTTGCTTGTATGTTTTAGCGGAGAGTTGTTGGCATGATGAAGAAACATCGGGGTCAATGTGGAACGATTTGTGGCGCTTATAACTGCCAGTGTCATGTCGGGCATTGTATTGGAATTTCACAGCACCACGCTTGTCACAATCCACCCAGACAGTGAACCCCTCGTAGTCTATTTGTTTTATTTCTGAAGCGTGTGCTGTGAAACTGGTGACACTAATTGTGATTGCGGCTAATAAATAAACTGCTTTCATGTTGTGTAATTTGTTCTGGATAGATTGAAGCATGATACTTGTAAATAAGACAGCGCCAACTACTTTAATTATTGTGTGGCGTTTTGATCAGCGTTACATGCTTCTTAAAATTAAGGTGGGCGCATCCTGACAAGAGTTGGGGTGCGTCTTTTTTATTATATCAATTTGAAAAACATATTGGACCTCGGTAAAGTTATTGGGTAATCAAAAGTCATGTGCTGAGCGATTCCGCCAAATGTAGTAACACCTTTTTAACCTAAAACCCATGGTGACCCATCCAAGTGGCAACTGTCATTGGCAACCCTGGGCGACATAATTAATTTGGAAAAAAAATACAACAACGGTAGGGGTTGGAGACTTAGCACACCAATAACCAATAGAGATACCACCAGAAACACCCCCACGCATGTGGGGAAGACGTAATAGCAGAGAGTAACTTTGGCGATGGTATGGAAACACCCCCACGTATGTGGGGAAGACCTAAACACCGCTAGTTTATGCCCATGCTCTGCAGAAACACCCCCACGCATGTGGGGAAGACTAACGAACGCAGATATTAATGCGTCTGCTGGGAGAAACACCCCCACGCATGTGGGGAAGACGATGATCTGATAGTACATCTAACACGCTAATTGGAAACACCCCCACGCATGTGGGGAAGACGGATTGAGTTTGAAGATGACCGTAAGGACATTGGAAACACCCCCACGCATGTGGGGAAGACAAGCCGAAGTCATCAGACTCCAAGAACTCTACGGAAACACCCCCACGCATGTGGGGAAGACACAATGAAAAAAGAAACTAAGAAAGTGATCACAGAAACACCCCCACGCATGTGGGGAAGACATAGAAGGCATCGACCAAGAGACCCATGATAAAGAAACACCCCCACGCATGTGGGGAAGACTTACAGGACATTGCCAATGATTTTCACCGTAAAGAAAC
>ENA-OSET01004873-OSET01004873.1-sediment-metagenome-genome-assembly--contig:-NODE-4873-length-11628-cov-13.309151_pt1 | contig 11628 bp, 7 predicted proteins | sample MGYA00237882_ERZ534229 | MGnify/ENA primary metagenome ERZ534229 (study PRJEB26408, sample SAMN06266212) | sediment metagenome | isolation source: Hudson Canyon methane seep mesocosm | place...
CTCGTTCTTGTAATGAGAGTCTATTTCGAAAAGCCTCGCACAACAGTTGGCTGGAAAGGGCTTGTAAACGACCCTCATCTAGATGATTCTTTTCAAATTGAAGAAGGCTTACATATTGGTCGTCAACTATTAATGGATGTTGCTGAAATGGGGTTACCGACAGCAACAGAAGCACTAGACCCTATATCTCCTCAATACTTGCAAGATACCATTAGCTGGAGTGCTATTGGTGCCCGCACTACTGAGTCGCAAACTCATAGAGAAATGAGTAGCGGTTTGTCTGTTGCTATTGGTTTTAAAAATGGTACGGATGGAGGCCTTGATGTTGCGACAAATGCATTAAAATCAGTTGCTCACCCTCATCGTTTTCTTGGAATCAACCAAGAAGGCCAAGTTGCCATTATTCGAACTAAAGGCAATGCTCATTCACATATTGTTCTTCGTGGTGGTGGTGGCAAGCCAAATTATGACTCTGTAAACATTGCGTTATGTGAACAACAGCTTGATAAAACAGGTCTTGCAAAAAACATAATGGTCGATTGCAGTCACGCAAACTCTAATAAAGATGCAAACCTTCAACCATTAGTTGTACAAGATGTAGCCCATCAAATACTAGAAGGTAACAAATCAGTTATCGGCCTAATGATCGAAAGTAACCTTAACTTTGGAAATCAGTCCATTCCTAAAGATTTATCCGAGCTAAAGTACGGTGTATCTGTTACTGACGCTTGTATTGATTGGGAAACGACAGAAAATACCCTTAGAGAGATGCGCAATAAGCTAAAAGATGTTCTACCTAACAGGTAGAACATCTTAAAAAAAAGCGCCTATTGGCGCTTTTTTTTAATCCATCCAGCGAAGCTTGTCTCGCAGGTTAACTACTTCACCAATAATAATTAACGTAGGTGCTTTCACCTTCTCTGTTTTAACCAGCTCAGGCATAGTAGTCAAAGTAGCCGTAACAACCTTCTGATCTTTCGTTGTTCCTTTAGAAACCAGTGCAATAGGCATTTCCGCAGACATTCCATTTGCAATCAACTGCTTGCAAATAATACCTAAACCAACCAAACCCATATAAAAAACTAAGGTCTGATTTTTCTGAACATAATCTGACCAAGGCAGGTTACAAGTATCATCTTTTAAATGGCCGGTAATAAACCGTACCGACTGAGAATAGTCTCTATGGGTTAATGGGATACCCGCATAGGAAGAGCAACCAGAAGCCGCTGTAATACCAGGAACAACCTGAAAAGGAACACCTTCATCACTCAAGCGATCAATCTCTTCTCCGCCACGACCAAAAATAAAAGGGTCTCCGCCTTTTAATCTTAGAACACGTTTACCTTGCTTGGCTAAGGTAACTAGCAACTCGTTAATCTGTTGTTGTGGTAATGTGTGATTAGCTCTTTCTTTACCCACATCAACTCTTTCAGCATCAGATCTTACAAGGTCAAGTATGGTAGGAGAAACCAAGCGGTCATACAGTACGATATCAGCCTGACGCATCAACCTTAATGCTTTAAATGTTAATAGATCAGGATCACCTGGACCGGCGCCGACAAGATAAACCTCCCCCCCCGGTGAAAACGTGTCTTCATCCAAAGACGCTTCTATTATTTTTGATGACTCAGCTTCATGACCCGAAAATACTTTCTCTGCAAAAAGACCTTCTAGATGATGCTCCCAGAATCTTCGGCGCTGATTAACATCAGGAAATTTATTTTTCACTTGTGTACGGTATTTACTGGCCAGTTCAGCTAAGCGCCCAAATGACTGAGGAATATTTGATTCAAGTCGACTACGTAGCAATCGAGTTAATACAGGCAATGAACCACTGCTGGATACCGCAGCAATAATAGGAGAGCGGTCAATAATTGAAGGAAATATAAAAGTACTTTTTTCTGCATGGTTAACAACATTAACAGGTAGGTTTCGAGCCTTAGCTAAAGTTGCAATCTCATCATCCTGCACTGACTCAGCCGTTGCAGCAACGACTAAAACAATGCCATCTAACAACTCGGGGGCGAATACTGAACCTACTAATGTTACTTGTGAGTTATTAACTAGCGCCTGTAATGGCTTAACAGGACAGCTTGCACATAAATTGACCTTAGCTCCCGCCTTAAGCAGTAACTCTACTTTTCTTGCGGCTGAATCACCATTTCCAACAACCAGTGTCGATGCATTGTTTATGTTGAAAAAAAGCGGTAAAAAATCCATAACAAAAACTCAAAAAATACAATGAAGCCATTAACCGTAGGTTGGCACTAAGGGACGCAGCCCAACATTATTGCCACGTCATGCATTAATTTGTTGGGCTGCGCATGCTTAGCCGCAACCTACAAATTTTACTTACCAATAACTTCCTTACCACCCATATACGGGCGTAATACCGTTGGCACTTTTATAGATCCATCTTCCTGTTGGTAGTTTTCAAGAACAGCAATCATGGTTCTACCAACTGCCAAGCCTGATCCATTAAGTGTATTTAGTAACTGAGGTTTTCCTGTTTCAGGGTTTCTATAACGCGCCTGCATTCGTCTTGCCTGGAAATCTCTCATATTACTGCAAGATGATATTTCACGGTAAGTATCTTGCCCTGGCAACCAAACTTCCAGGTCAAATGTTTTAGCAGCAGAGAAACCAGTATCACCACCACAAAGAACCATTAAGCGGTAAGGCAGTTCAAGTTTCTGCAATATACTTTCAGCATGACCAGTTAGTTCTTCAAGCGCCTGATCAGATGTTTCTGGTTTAACCATTTGAACAAGTTCTACTTTATCAAACTGATGCTGCCTGATAAGACCTTTTACATCTCTACCGTAAGAACCGGCTTCACTCCTGAAGCTAGGTGAATGACATACAAATTTTAAAGGCAATTCGGCTGCATCTACAATTTCATCACGAACAATATTGGTTACAGGTACTTCAGCCGTTGGAATTAGATAAAAATCTCTCTCACCAGGTACCTTAAACAAGTCTTCCTCAAACTTAGGAAGCTGGCCTGTTCCATAAAGTGTTTCAGCATTCACCAAATAAGGAACATATATCTCATCATAGCCATGCTCTGCAATATGGGTATTAAGCATGAATTGCGCAAGTGCACGATGCAAGCGAGCAATATCACCCTTCATAACAGAAAACCGTGACCCAGCTAGTTTTACAGCGGCCTCAAAGTCCAGTAAGCCTAGCCCTTCACCTAGCTCGATATGATCTTTGACTTCAAAATCAAACGATTTAGGCTGTCCCCAACGCCTAACTTCTACATTATCATCTTCACTCTCACCTTCAGGAACCGCATCATCAGGAATATTCGGGATTCCTGCTAATAAAGCCTGGAGTTCATCCTGTGTAGACTTGAGTTCTTTTTTTGCCACTTCAAGGTCTTCACCGATGGCGTTCATTGCTTCAATTAATGGCGCAATATCTTCGCCTGAAGCCTTAGCCTTTCCAATATTCTTTGAGCGACTATTACGTTCACTTTGCAGCTCTTCAGTTCGGGTTTGAATAGCTTTTCGCTGCTCTTCAAGCTTATGGAACAAAGCGGTATCAAACTGATAGCCTTTCTTTTTAAGTTTTACAGCAACTTCTTCAGCATTTGAGCGAATAATTTTAGCGTCTAACATTGGATTAGCTCTTTTCCTATATTTGTAAGATCAAGCGATCTTTAAAAAAGTTATATTAACTTGGCGGCTGAAACACCAGCCCACACAGAAATTATGCATAGTATAACGGAGCTTAGTATGTAGGTAATAGCATTTAACACTAAGCCTTCATTAATAAAATTGAAGGCTTCCAGCGAAAAGGTAGAAAAAGTAGTAAACGCACCTAAAAACCCAACAACCATGATGGATTTTAATTCTGGCGACACATGCATTTTCTGCACAACAATCACATATAATATGCCGATAAAAAAAGAACCAATTACATTGACAGCTAATGTCCCGTAGGGGAAGTTTTTCCCAAGCCAGTCCGTTACCAGTCCAATTATCAGGTACCTGGATACGGCTCCCAAGGCTCCGCCTATTGCTATTGCGAGTATTTGAAACATAAATTGATTACTTTAATTCTTAAAATTATTTTTGATTTTCATTTTATAAAAAACGATATCAAGACAAATACCGACGTTTATTGCTATTTCTGTTTTGTTCACTCAACCACTTTAACTTATCGGCGATCTTTGTTTCCATACCCCTTTCTACCGGGTTGTAATACACTGTTCCGCTTAACTCTTCAGGAAAATAAACCTCTCCCGCAGCGAAGGCATTCGGCTCATCATGAGCATAACGGTACTCTTGACCAAAACCTAAATCCTTCATTAAATGCGTAGGCGCGTTACGTAAATGTACCGGCACTTCATAGTCAGGCTGCCCTTTCACATCAGCCCTGCACTGATTATACGCAGTATAAACAGCATTACTTTTTGCGGCGACAGCAAGATATATTATCGCTTGAGCTATAGTAAGTTCACCTTCCGGCGCACCTAAACGCTGTTGAGTATCCCAAGCGTTTAAGGCAAGTTGCAATGCGCGCGGGTCAGCATTACCTATTTCTTCACTCGCCATTCTAACTACACGCCTTGCAATGTAAAGTGGGTCGCAGCCCCCATCAAGCATTCTCACATACCAATAAAGTGCGGCGTCAGGGTCTGAGCCTCTTACAGATTTGTGTAAGGCTGAAATTTGCTCATAGAATATATCGCCACCTTTATCAAAGTTCCGTAACGATGATTGCATGACTTCTTTAAGTACGTCTTTTGATATTATTTTATGGTTTTCAACTTCTTCGGCTAGATCTGAGGCAATTTCAAGTATATTTAGCGTTTTTCTGGCATCACCGTCTGCGCTTTTTGCAATAAGCTCAAGTAATGGCGGTTCTATTTGAATATTTTCTTTTGCCAGCCCCCTTTGATCAATAATCGCATTACTAAGTAACTGAACTAGAGATTCAATGGGTAATTTTTTTAGAAGATAAACTCGTGCTCGGGACAATAAGGCATTATTAAGCTCAAAAGAAGGGTTTTCTGTTGTAGCTCCAATAAAAATAACCGTTCCGTCTTCTACATAAGGTAAAAAAGCATCCTGCTGAGACTTATTGAAACGGTGAATTTCATCAACAAAGAGAATAGTATCTTTATTACTAATACTTCGGTGGTTTTTGGCCCGTTCTATAGCAGCACGAATATCTTTTACACCACTTAAAACTGCAGACAGAGTTTCAAAGTGGGCTTCACATCCTTCTGCCAACAAGCGGGCGAAACTGGTTTTACCAACACCAGGAGGCCCCCATAGAATCATGGAGTGCAATACACCCTTTTCTACAGCAACTCTTAAAGGCTTGCCTGCACCTAAAATATGCTCCTGACCAATATACTCATTAAGGTTTCTTGGCCGCATACGAGAGGCTAAGGGCTGATGCAAAGGGGCATCTGTAAACATGTCATTCTCGAAACCAAATGTCATTACTGAGCTAATTCTCGAATAACATCCGTTCCTTCAGGAATAATGAATTCAAATGCTTCATCTTTGAGCCCAGTATTAACTTTGGCCTCAGTAAAGCCGATTGTACTCTTCTGACCTAAAGAATCAGTGAGGCGCATCTCTACCAATATATCGTTATCAAAACGCAATCTAAGGGACTCAAAAAGTGACTCTTCACTCTTAGGCATTAATACATATTGATTAATAGTTTTATCCCATTGCTTATGATGTACCACGTAGCTGTCACCTAATGATTTAACATCACCACTGAACAGTAGCGCGGGAGTACTTGATAATTGTTCTGTTACTTGCTGAACCGTTGCTTGCTCTAAATCAGGGTCATAAACAATAACGTTCTTACCGTCCGATACAATAACCTGCTCCAAAGGCGGTTCAGTATGCCAATAAAATAAACCCGGGCGTTTTGCTTTTAGCACACCTCTACTATCCTGAACTTCAGTGCCCGCCTTATCAACAACATATTGTATAAAATTAGCTTCAATGGATTGTAATTTTTCAAGTCGTTTAATCAACGACAACGTTGCGTCATCTGCTTTAACAGCTGAAGACAAAATCATAATACTTAAAATAACGAAGGTATTTAATGTTCTTACAATAGTGGTCACAAAGTTAGTCATATATATTATCGCATTAATCATTTAATGTTTGGGTGGTGGTGGAGCCAATACTTCTCTTGCGCCATTATGCCCTGCTTCACTCACAACACCGGCCGCCTCCATTGCTTCTACCAAATTCGCTGCCCGGTTATAACCGATTTTAAGCTTCCTCTGTACCGATGAAATTGAAGCTCGCCTTGTCTCTGTTACAAAGGCAACAGCCTCATCATAAAAAGCATCTTGCTCGTTATCTGTATTCTCACCAGACAAGCCTGGAATAGCCTCTGAAGTATCACCACCACTTAAAATTTCTTCAATATAATCAGGCTCACCTCGCTGCTTCCAGTCATTAACCGTACGGTGCACTTCATCATCTGACACAAAAGCACCGTGCACCCGAACAGGCATACCCGTACCTGGAGGTAGGTATAGCATGTCACCGTTACCTAGTAACTGCTCTGCCCCCCCCTGATCAAGGATAGTACGCGAATCAATTTTAGACGACACCTGAAAGGCAATTCGAGTGGGCACGTTTGCTTTAATCAAACCAGTAATAACATCTACTGACGGGCGCTGTGTAGCTAGTATTAGGTGTATGCCTGCGGCGCGTGCCTTTTGTGCGATTCGAGCGATAAGCTCTTCAACCTTTTTACCGACAATCATCATCATGTCGGCAAACTCATCTACGACAACAACAATATATGGCAGTGTTGCTAGCTCAGGTTGATCTTCTTCTCCGTTTAAAAGATGCTCTTCAGGCTTCCATAAAGGGTCTTTAATTGGATCTTCAGCTTCAATGGCCTCTTTAACTTTTCTGTTATAACCTGCAAGGTTTCTTACACCCAATGCGGCCATTAAACGATAGCGACGTTCCATTTCGGCCACACACCAGCGAAGTGAATTAGCTGCTTCCTTCATGTCGGTAACAACCGGGGTAAGCAAGTGTGGTATGCCATCATAAATAGACAATTCCAGCATCTTGGGGTCGACCATGATCAGTCGAACTTCTGCTGGGGTAGACTTATATAGCAAGCTTAATAGCATCGCATTCACACCAACAGATTTACCAGAACCTGTCGTACCCGCAACCAGCAAGTGGGGCATCTTCCCCAAGTCAACAACCACAGGGTCACCCGCTATATCATTACCCAGTGCAAGGGTTAGCGGTGACTCAGCCTCATCAAACGCTTTGGTAGAAAGCACCTCGCTGAAACGAACCATCTGCCGGTGTTCGTTAGGAATTTCAATACCCACTACAGACTTGCCAGGAATAACCTCAACAACACGCACGCTAAATACAGCTAAAGATCTCGCCAAATCTTTAACTAAGTTAGTAATACGACTCACTTTGACCCCAGCTGCGAGTTGAATTTCAAAGCGAGTAATAACCGGACCGGGGTTAACCTCTACAACTTTGACAGTGATACCAAAGTCAGCCAACTTCTCTTCAAGTAGACGAGACAAGTGCTCTAGGGCTTCTTCTGAGTACCCCTCTTCTTTGTTATGATCAGGGGGGTCTAATAGTGTTATAGGTGGTAGCGGGCCTTCTTCAAAATTAAAAAGGCTACCCTGTTTTTCTTTAACTACTCGTTTACTGTCTTCCTGACTACTTTTTTTCAGAAATGGTGCAATTTTCAAGCTTATTTTTTTTGGTTTTTCTTCTGCCTCATCGGGCTTAACAGCAGAAATAGGCTCAACTTTTTTAACGCCCCTTTCAGGCCTGTTCACCGACAAAGTTTCAGCTTTTCTTTCACAGTCCTGATCAGATAAAACAGGATCGATACGGTCATTAAAAGTAATCTCGTCACTACTTGTTTCAGCTTTCTTTCCCAAGCCTATTTTAAGTTTCATCTGAGAAAAAATTGACTCGCGGCTCACTTCCTCAACAAGCAATGGTGGCTCTTTTTGCAGCTCACTATTTTTCGCAGCATTTCTCGCTTCATTTCGCTCTTTTTTAGTTTCTAATTTGGCACGAATAAAATCTTTAGATTGATCAAGACACAACATTATTTTATCAATAAGCTTTAGAGTTAATGAACCCGTTCGATCCATTAACTTAAGCCAGGAAAGACCCGTAAAAATAGTAATAGCAAATAAAAAAATAGAAACTAATAAAAGACTGCTTCCAGATAAGTTAAACGCCGTAACCATACTATCTGCCACTTCATGACCCAGTACACCACCGGAAGAAACAGGTAGCCCTGCAATGGAGTACATTGAAAGTAAACCTGTAGCGCTAATGAGCACTAGTACAAAACCTATAAACCTGAGCCCAAACAAAGGCCAGTGAAATTCAATGTCTTTGTGGCGGTTATGAAATTGCAACCAAGCTTTATATGAAATTAAAACGGGAAATAAATAAGCAACATAGCCAAAAAAGTACATTAACACATCTGAAAACCACGCACCTGCAGGACCTGCATAGTTGGTTGCAACAAGGTTATGACCCGTATTAGCCCAACCGGGGTCTTTTGGGTTGTAAGAAATCAGAGCCATAAAAAGGTAAATGCACAAGGCGACCAAGCCAATAAGGGCACCTTCTTTAACGCCTTGTGACATGTAAGCTTGAAAACGACTATTTTTATCGAGCCGATTTTCTTGTGACTGTGATTTTGTGGTATTCATAAAGAGTGAAAAATAATCTTCCGAATGGAGTAAAGTTCCAATGTATACAAGAAGTGTATCGTGTATTAAGTCTTAATTCATCCGTATGCATCATGAATTATAAAGATAAATATAACGACTAAAGCTAAGTATAGAATTAATATGAAGAATTGGCGCTATTTTATTGATAAATAGCGCCATTTTGATCAAATAAGCAGAATGGCTTATTCTAATCCGGATGAGATAAAGCCTAATTGAAGATCTTTTTTGATATCTTCAACCGACTCAAGACCAACAGACATACGAATCAGGTTTTCTGTAATACCACTACGCGCTTTATCTTCATCAGACAAACGTCCATGAGTTGTGGTTGCAGGATGAGTAATGGTTGTTTTAGTATCACCCAGATTAGCAGTAATGGATAGAAACTGAACGCCATCTATAAACTTCCAAGCTTCTTCCCTACCCCCTTTTACTCTAAAAGAAAGCACACCACTAAACCCACTTTGCTGTTGTTTAGCTAAGGCATACTGAGAATGAGACTCAAGCCCTGTATAAAAAACAGTTTCTACCGAGTCCTTTTTTTCCAGCCATTGAGCAATCGCTAATGCGCTTTCACTATGTGCACGCATTCTTAAGCTCAGCGTTTCAAGTCCTTTAAGGAATACCCACGCATTAAATGGGCTCATAGTTGGTCCAGCTGAACGTAAAAAGCCGTACACTTCCGCCATTATTTCATTATTACCAACCACTACACCACCAATACAGCGACCTTGTCCATCAAGATACTTTGTTGCTGAGTGAATAACGATATCAGCTCCAAAAGAAAGAGGACGCTGCAAAGCGGGTGTACAAAAGCAGTTATCAACAGCAAGTAAAGCACCATGTTGATGGGCAAGTTCAGCAAGCTGGGCTATGTCCGCAATTTCACATAAAGGGTTAGACGGTGTCTCAAGAAATAATAGCTTTGTACTTGGGTTAATAGCCGAACGCCAAGACTCAAGATCAGTAAGCTCAACAAAGGTCGTTTCTACACCAAATTTAGCCATGTATTTTTGAAAAAACACATTAGTGGTACCAAAAACGCTGCGAGAGCAAACAACATGATCCCCTTGCTTCAATAAAGCAACACAAGTACTCATTATTGCAGCCATTCCAGAGGCCGTAGCGACTGCACGCTCCCCCCCTTCCATAGCCGCAATACGCTCTTCAAAAGCATGTACCGTTGGATTAGTAAATCGAGAGTAAATATTCCCTTCTACTTCTCCACTAAAACGAGCTGCCGCCTCAGATGCACTATTGAATACAAAACTTGAGGTAGGGAAAATCGCTTCACTATGTTCAAGCTCATGCGTTCGTTGATGCCCAGCTCTTACTGCTATGGTTTCAAGCTCAGCGCCATCAATATTAGCAACAGGGATAGCGTTGTCTTTATAAATACTATTTGCCATTATTTTAAGTCGTCAACATTAATCATTATTATGCAGGTCAATCACTGCATTATCATCTTCAAAATCTTTGTTTGCTTTCTTCTTACTGCTTTCTTTACGCGCTTGTTCTAGTTGAAGCAAGTACTCAGGAGTAATATCGCCAGTAATATATTTACCATTAAAAACAGAGCAATCAAATTCTTTAATTGAAGGATTTCCTTCTTTTGCACACTCAATAAGATCTTCAAGATCTTGATAGATCAACCAGTCGGCACCGATTAGCTCTTCAATCTCTTTAACCGTCCGGTTATGGGCAATTAACTCACTGGCCGCTGGCATGTCAATGCCGTAGACATTGGGGTGTCTAACTTCAGGCGCTGCAGAAGCAAAGTACACTTTATTAGCCCCGGCATCTCTTGCCATTTGTACAATTTCTTTACAGGTAGTACCACGCACGATGGAGTCATCCACTAAAAGTACGTTCTTTCCTTTAAATTCAAGCTCAATCGGGTTGAGTTTTTGGCGTACTGATTTTTTACGCTGGCTTTGACCGGGCATAATGAAGGTTCGGCCAATATAACGATTTTTAATGAAGCCTTCCCTAAACTTAACCCCCATCCTAAACCCCATTTCCATTGCAGAGGTTCTGCTTGTATCGGGAATAGGCATTACCACATCAATATCGTGATCAGGTCGAAGTCTCAAGACCTTCTCCGCCAACTTTTCCCCCATTCTCAAACGCGCTTTATACACTGAAACTTCGTCAATAATTGAATCTGGTCGAGCAAAATATACATGCTCAAAAATACAGGGACTTAGTTGAGAGTTTTCAGCACATTGCTGGCTGTAAAGTTGGCCATCAGTTTCTATGTAAATTGCCTCACCAGGTGCTATATCTCTGACTAAAGTAAAACCCTGAGCCCCAAGAGCAACACTCTCTGATGCAATCATATACTCAGTGCCCTGTTCAGTTTCACGTTTGCCGTAACAAACAGGACGAATCCCATGAGGATCTCTAAAAGCAACAATGCCATAACCCGTAATCATTGCTATTGCAGCGTAACCGCCCTTACAGCGCTTATGCACAGCCTTTACAGCTTCAAAAATTTCAGTTTCAGTAGGAACCAGTTTACCTTGCTTTTGCAGCTCATGGGCAAACACATTAAGCAGCACTTCAGAATCTGAATTAGTATTAATATGCCTGAGATCTGAACGAAGTAAGCCTTCAGCGATGTCGTTAGTATTTGTTAAGTTACCATTATGAGCCAATGTGATTCCGTAGGGAGAGTTCACATAAAATGGTTGCGCTTCAGCTGAGGTTGAAGAACCTGCAGTTGGATAGCGTACATGACCTATACCCACATTACCCACTAACCGGCGCATATGTCGTGTACGAAAAACATCCTTTACCAGACCATTGTCTTTTCGTAAGAAAAAACGATCATCCTGATAAGTTACTATACCCGCGGCATCCTGTCCCCGATGTTGCAAAACCGT
>ENA-OSET01004874-OSET01004874.1-sediment-metagenome-genome-assembly--contig:-NODE-4874-length-11626-cov-36.408780_pt1 | contig 11626 bp, 9 predicted proteins | sample MGYA00237882_ERZ534229 | MGnify/ENA primary metagenome ERZ534229 (study PRJEB26408, sample SAMN06266212) | sediment metagenome | isolation source: Hudson Canyon methane seep mesocosm | place...
TTCATGACAATTCCCGAAGCGGCAGAGCTGGTTATTCAGGCTGGAGCAATGGGGCAAGGTGGCGATGTCTTTGTACTAGATATGGGCGAACCCGTTCGGATTGTTGATTTAGCCAAACGAATGATCCACCTTAGTGGCTTCATCGAAAAAGATGAGACTAACCCCGAAGGTGATATTGAAATTACATACACAGGGCTGAGGTCGGGTGAGAAACTATACGAAGAACTACTTATCGGTGATAATGTATCGGGTACGCAACACAGTAGAATCATGCGAGCAGAGGAGAAAGTCATTGAGTGGTTACAATTAGAGAATATTCTACAGCAAATTGAAAAGCATAATGACAGTGATAACTGTCAACAAGTAAGAGATATTTTAATAGAGTATGTTGATGGCTTTAAACCGCAGTGTGCTGTTGAAGATTGGCTGGTTTAGCTAAATTCAAGCCTTATATTCAACGTATAGCAATGAATTTTTAAATAGGAGTGAGAAACAATAATGTCAGTAGTTGCATTTATTCCAGCAAGAGGGGGCTCTAAAGGAGTCCCTAAAAAAAATATTAAATTGTTAGCAGGAAAGCCACTTATTGCTTGGAGTATTGAGCAAGCCCTCGCTTCAGATTTAATTGATAGAGTGATTGTATCTACAGATTGCGAAGAAATAGCTGAAGTTGCAAGAAAATACGGTGCAGAGGTTCCATTCCTTAGGCCTACTGAAATATCTAATGACACGGCAACAACAGAAAGTGCTATGTTACATTGTTGTGAATATTTAAAGGAAAAAGAAGAGCTTCCTGAGTTATTTGTCTTGGTTCAGCCAACTTCTCCAATTAGAAGTGCTAATCAATTTGACAAAGCGATTAGTTACTTAATTGAAAATAATTATGATAGTTTACTTGCGGTTAGCGAATCACACAGGTTTACATGGAAAAATTTAGACAAGCCCACTGCGTCATATGATTATATGAATCGACCTAGGCGGCAGGATATTAAAGAAAAAAATCAAGAGTATTTAGAAACAGGATCTTTTTATATAACTAAAACCGAGATGTTAATGACACACAAAAATAGACTTTGTGGATCGGTAGGTATGTTTCAAACCCCTGAAATAGAAAGTTATGAAATAGATACCCATGTAGATTTTGTTATTAGCGAAGAGTTAATAAAATCCCAATTAAATAAATAGGATTTATAATGTTTTTAACCAAAAATATTCAGCAGTACATTTGTTTTTCTGAGCATAGCCTTGTTGATGCGCTTCAGAAAATTAGTGATAACAAATCTCGTATTATTTTTATTGTTACAGAGCATGGACGATTATTAGGTAGCATTTCTGATGGAGATTTTCGTCGTTGGCTAACCGAAACAAAAACATTAAACTTAAATGTGCCCGCTAAAGATGTGATGAATACTAACGTTCAAAAACTTCTTGTAGGAACTGACAAAAATAAAATTAATCAGTTGTTTATAAATGGGGTTGATTGTGTTCCATTGGTAGATGATTCGGGGCATTTAATCCAGTTAGCATTTCAAAAAAGTGAAGGTTTTTTTGTAGGTGAAAGAGAGATATCAGAAAAAACATCAAGTTTTATAATTGCTGAAATTGGAAACAATCATCAAGGTCAAATTGGACTTGCAAAAGAACTTGTAGATCACGCCGTTAACGCAAACGTTGACTGTGTAAAGTTTCAAATGCGTAGTATGAAAGCTTTATATAAAAATTCAGGTGATGCTGATGATGCGAGCGTTGATTTAGGAGCGCAGTATACCTTAGATCTTTTATCAAAATTTCAACTAACCAATGATGAACTTATTGAAGTATTTGATTACTCAAAAGAGAAAGGGATACTACCACTTTGTACGCCATGGGATGTCGGCTCTTTAAAAGTATTAGAAAACTATGGAATGGAAGCATATAAAGTCGCTTCTGCTGACTTTACTAATTTTGAGTTATTAGAAGAAATAGCTAAAACGGGTAAGCCTTTTTTCTGTTCTACAGGTATGTCCAGTGAATCAGAAATTAAGGAAACAGTAGCATTTCTAGATTCTTTAGGAGCTAATTATGTATTACTGCATTGTAACTCAACTTATCCCACACCATTTAAAGATGTAAACTTACGATATTTAACGCGTCTAAAAGATATATCTGGCCAACTGGTTGGCTATTCAGGGCATGAACGAGGTATTTGTGTACCTATTGCGTCAATAGCATTAGGTGCCTGTGTTATTGAAAAGCATTTGACGGTAGATACATCCTTCGAAGGGACAGATCATAAGGTTAGTTTATTGCCTGCTGAACTTAAGGAAATGGTAACGCAAATTCGTCAAGTTGAGGAAGGGTTGGGATCGAGTAGCGAACCAAGGGAAATAACTCAAGGTGAGTTAATGAACCGTGAGAATCTGGCCAAAAGTTTGGTCGCTAAACAAAGTATCCAAATGGGCCAATTAATTACTCGAGATATAGTCGAAATTAAAAGTCCAGGGCAAGGTTTACAACCCAATCGTTTAAATGACCTTATTGGAATAGTTGCGAATAGAAATATCGCAGAAGGTGGCTTCTTTTATTTAACCGATATAGTTGGTCAAATAGTAAAGCGAAATTATAAGTTTTCTCGACCTTTTGGTGTTCCTGTGCGTTATCATGATTACCGTCAAATAGTAAAAGGTACAAATTTAGATTTTGTTGAGTTTCATCTTTCTTATAAAGATTTGGAAGTTAATCTGTCAGATTATTTCTCGGGCGTAGAAAATATTGGTTACGCTATTCATAGCCCTGAATTGTTTGCGAATGACCATATTTTGGATTTATGCTCAGATGATACTGAATACTTAGAGCAATCTATTATACTCTTACAAAGAGTTGTGGATATTACTCGTGAATTAAATCAATATTTTCCAAAAACGGAGAACCCTGTCGTTGTTGTAAATGCTGGTGGCTGGGATAGTAACGGTTTTATACCTGAAAAAGATAAAAGTCGTAAATATCAGCTAATTTCTGAGTCTTTAGCCCGATTAGATCTTGATGGGGTTACCATTGCTATTCAAACCATGCCGCCGTTCCCGTGGCATTTTGGTGGACAAAGCTACCATAATTTATTTGTTGATGCTGATGAAATTGTTGAGTTTTGCCAAGCTAACCCAAAGATAAAAATATGTTTGGATGTTTCTCATTCGATGATGTCGTGTAACTACTATGGTTGGGACCTACTAGAATTTGTGAAGAAAGTAACTCCTTATAATGTGCATTTGCATATTGTTGACGCCAAAGGATCTGATGGTGAAGGGATTGAAATAGGAAAAGGGGATGTTGACTTCCCTGCATTACTTTCATTACTTGATCAAAATAACCCTAATGTTCAGTTTATTCCTGAGGTTTGGCAAGGCCATAAAAATGGCGGGGAAGGATTTTGGTCTGCTTTGGAATATTTAGAAGGAATTTAAAGGATAATCTGTTTTTATTTTGTTAAAAGTTATCAACTATAATTGATAAAGTCATACGCACAACTTGTGATAATTGAATTGCTTGTAAACTACTGTAAAGGGTGAATGTTATAAACAAGGTAAGATTTTTATTGCTTGCATATGTGTTTTCAGTTCTATATTTTCCGTTGGAAGTATCTGGTACGTCGTTACTAACAAAGTTAATGCCATTAATCCTTTTGAATATATGTGTCATAGTGTGCTTGATAAAAAACGAGAAATTGTATTTGTCTCGAAATTCATTTATTTTCTTTATTTTTCAATCCTTAATGCTTTTAAGTGTAATTTTGAATAATGGAAGTATAATTTTTTTCGCTAACTTTTTTTTGCTAAGCTTCTCTGTATTACTTTTTTATGGTACTTACCCTAAATCTGAACGAGAAGCTGTAACTATTAAATTGTTTAAAGGTGTTGTTATTTTTGCATGTATAGCATCAGTGATAGCTTTAATTAATTATTATTTTTATGAACAAGCTATTAAATTATTTCTTATTAGAAGTACACCTTATTACGCTTCAAAAGGGCAAGTAGGATCTTTTTACCCTAATCCCAATTTATTTGGAAATATGACAGCAATATCCTCGGCTATTGCTGTTATGTTATATAGAGCTAGCAATATTTCTATATTTCACTTTAGTATAGCTATGGTTCTTATTTTAGTGGGAATCATTTTTTCCGGTTCAAGAATGTCTTTAGCTGTGTATGCTCTAGCATTGGTTTATCTCTTTACTCCTGAATCATTTTTTAACCGATTTAAAAAAGGGAGGCTGTTCTTATACACTTTTTTGAGCCTGATTTTATTATCATTTCTGTTTTATTTGTTAGCAGGTTATATTGATTTGAATTTTAGAGATGTGATATGGGGAGCAGTGATAGAGGTTATTTCTGAAAATTATATTTGGGGAATAGGCCTAGAAAACTTACCAGAAACCTTGCACAAAGTTAATAGCTTAATTATGATTGGTCAAGCGGCTAATAATTTCGTCTTAGGTTTTATAGCTGAAAATGGAATTATTTGTTTTACCTTTTTATTGGCTTATTTCTACTTTAGTTTTAATGGTAGTTCTTATGGTAACAAAAGAGTCAATTCTTGTAGTTTTGAAGTGATTTTTTGTTTTATGTTGCTTTCACAATTTGCAGAAAGTTTTTATTCTTACGTTGGATCTTACGTGATTTTAATGATGGCGTGTTTAGTTAGTTCAGAATCACAAAAAAAGTTTCGGAAACGATAGGTTTTGGAGTCAGGAACACTTAAACTGGAAAATATATTGATTAAAAAAATTCTATTCGTAACCTATGGTGGTGGGCATTCGAAGCTTATTTTACCTATTGTTAAGCAATTACAAGCGTTGGCGCAATATGAAGTCATTTCACTAGCATTAACTACGGCAGCCAATGATTTTTCCAAAGAAAATATTGATTTTAAAGGATTTAAAGATATATTGCCGTTTTACTCTATTCAAGAGCAAAATTCTTGTATTACTTATGGGAAAAAGCTTGCCGAAAAAAATGGTGCTGTAAATTATGATGAATCAATTGCCTATTTAGGAATTTCTTATTTTGAACTTGTAAAAGAGTATGGCGAAGAAGAAGCGCAAAAGTTATATGAAAATAAAGGGAGAGCTGCTTTTTTACCTACTAATGCATTGTTCAAGTTTATGAGTGCTATTGAACCTAGCTTATTAGTAACAACCGTATCACCTAGAGCTGAAGAAGCCTCAATTTTAGCAGCTAAAAAGCTAAATATCCCATCTATTTGTATCAATGATTTTATCAATAAAAATAGTGCCAATAGAATTTCACGTATTGAGCCAGATATTACTTGTGTTATAAATGAAAATGTTAAAAAACAATTAGCAAAATTAAACAGTACCTTAGATATTCGAGTGACTGGTAATCCTGCTTTTGATCGTTTGGCACTAAGCACTATTGATAAAAAAACAGTAAAAAAACAGTTAAACATAAAAGGACCTGTTGTTTTATGGGCAGCACAAAGAGAGCATTCTGTTCATCCTTTCACGAATAAAAAAGGTGATGTAAAGTTGCCTAGGAAGGTTGAATCTGCACTATATGATATTGCAAAATCTAGTGATGTAAATTTTATTTTTAGATCCCACCCTAATTATCCTGTTGATTATTCAATATATAACTCATACGTAATAGATGGTAATTTATATTCTTTAGATGAACTTCTACATATAGCCGATATTGTCATAACCATTAGTTCAACAGTCGGTTATGAAGGGTTAATATTAGGGAAGAAATTAATCACTATTGAAGGTTCAACGTTAAATGATGATGGGCCTTATCATGAATTGAACATGTCTGAAGGTGTAAATGATTTAGCAGACTTAAGAAGTGTTATTGAAACCTTAATTGCAGATGAAAATAAACTTCAAGTTGAAGTTGGTGGATTTAATGGTGATGCGGCTAACAAAATTGTCAAATTAATTAAATGCGTTATCAATGAATAAAAGTATCAAGCAGTTTGCATTATCTGCAATAGTACTTAATTTAGGCATATTATTAGGCCGTTTTTCTGGTTTTTTAAGAGAGATCATAATTGCAAATAACTATGGAGCTTCTTATAAAGCAGATTTAACAATTGTACTGCTAACGTTACCTGATATTTTAATCAATATATTAGTTGGTGGGGCTCTTTCGGCTGCTTTAATTCCTAATATGGTTAGCAGCCCTAAATTAGCTCTAAGACTAGCTTTTCAGGCGACACTGGTTTTATTTTTTATTTTTTCCATTGTGTCTGGTTTTTTATATTTGTATTCAGGATATTTGGTTAGTCTTTTTGCACCTGGTTTTAATGGGAGTTTGAAAGAATTAACTAATGAAGGTATAAAGTATATTGTATTTGTTATTCCCTTATTCGTGATTACAGGCGTATTAACTGCATACCTTCAATCTAAAGAAAGGTTCACTGTCCCTAGCCTAGGAACACTTTTTTTTAATTCAGTTATCATATTATTTTTGGTGATAATGTTGAAAAAGGATATTTATAGTCTCGAATTAATAGCTGTGGCTGTGTTAAGTGCTGGGTTAGTTAGATACCTTAGTCAACTTATTGTAGTAATGCGTACATATGCTCCAGCAAAAATTTTGGGAAAATGGCTTATAGGTAAAGAGCTTATAAATCGTTATTTACAAGCAATGCTTTCTGGAAGTTTGATTTTTATTTTTCCTGTTATGGCGCGTTCATTTTCAACGTTCTCTGGGGAAGGTAGCCTTTCCTTATTTAGCTATGCGATGCGTTTAGTTGAATTCCCTCTTTTAATATCAGTTACTTTTATAACTATTCTTTTTTTACCTAAGCTTGCTAAAAGCTTTGACTCCAATATAGAGCAATTTAAAGAGCAACTTTTGTATGCTTGTCAATTTGTTCTTGTTTTAGGTTTAGCATCCAGTGTGACACTAATTGCAGCAACAGATACCTATGTTGAGTTAGTATATGGTGCATCTTTTGGTGTGATTGAGATTAATGAAATTAAAGCATTAGTACGAATTGGGTTAATTGGCTTACTATTTCAGGGATTTGTGTCGTTGTTTATTTCGGCATTTAATGCAGCAAAGAAAACAAATATTCCAATGAGGGTTAATTTCATAGCGGCACTATTGTTGCTTGCATTTTTGAGTTTATTTAAAATTGAATTGAGCCTTGAAGGAATAATGTTATCTTTAGTGCTGATTTATTTAGGGATGTTTGTTTGTTATTTATATTTTGTTCGTGACTGGATATTTAATACTAAGTTTGATGTCAGCTATTTTAGTTATTACATTTTTTTAGTTATTATTAATTTAATTTCAGGAGTCAGCCTTTATGTAGTTAATTTATCAATAGATGGGTATATACTGAAAGTTATTGCAATTGTATTTTTTGGTATTTTTAGTATATGTACTTCTATTATTTTACACCCGTTTATTAGGAATAGAATTAAAAACCATGTTTAATTATTTATTTATTACAAATGTACTCGAGATAGCTGAATATGTGGAGAAATGTGGTGTTACACGAATATTTCTAGATTTAGAAATAAATGGTAAAGAAGAGCGGCAAGGGCATTTAGATACTGTTATAAGCCGGCATCAAATGACGGATATAAAAGGCATTAAACAGGTTTTGAAGAAAGCAGAACTTATGGTTCGATTAAATCCACTTTATGAAGGTTCACAACAAGAAATTGACGATGCAATTGAATTAGGTGCTGATATTATTATGCAGCCGATGTTCCATTGTGTAGCTGAAGTAGAAAAATTCGGTGCAATGATCAATGGGGGAGCTAAATTTATTCCTTTGGTAGAAACCGTTAATGGTGCCAACGATATTCATTTAATTGATGAGTTAAAATGTGTTGACGAGCTGCATATAGGCTTAAATGATCTGCATCTAGAATTAGGTCTTAACTTTATGTTTGAAATTATTTCTAATGGCATGATTGATAAGATGTTGTACGGCTTAAATAAACCATATGGAATAGGTGGTATTGCTAGAGTTGGGGAAGGTACAATACCTGGTGAAGTGGTTATGGCTGAACATGTACGGCTTGGTTCAACAGCTGTTATTTTATCTAGAGCTTTTCATTTAGGAGCCATAACTGTTAATGAACTAAAGCAACATTTTGACTTTAATGAAGAATTGTTGAAATTAGATAATAAAAGAAAAGATTTATTGCAGTCTGATTCTATTCAACTTGAAGAAATACATAATAATTTTGTAATGAGCGTCGAATCAATAGTGAGTAAAAAATAATGAAAAGATTTTTTGATATAGTTGCTTCACTAGTTGCTTTAGTCATGTTCTCACCAGTCTTTATAATCGCTTCATTAGTGATTAAAGTTGATGGAGGCCCTATTTTATTTAAGCAAAAACGCGTAGGGATAAATGGTATTCCTTTTTCAATTTATAAATTCAGAAGTATGGTTATAAATGCTGAAAATCTAGGTGGCTATTTAACTTCTGAGAATGATAAACGAATTACAAAAGTAGGGGCGTTTATTCGTAAAACTAGTTTAGATGAAATACCTCAATTGATTAATGTTCTTAAAGGAGAAATGACGCTTGTTGGCCCAAGGCCTAATGTTCCAGCACAAAAGAATGAATACTCCGAAGCACAATGGGCTAAAAGAAATTCTGTAATACCTGGGATTACCGGTTTAGCCCAAGCTACATTACGCTCAAAAGCGACATGGCAGCAGCGTTACGATTTAGATATTGGATATATTGAGAAATCTTCATTTTTTTATGATTTATGGATTATTTTTCTTACTATAAAACAAGTGCTTGTAAAGGGGGGGAATTAGTATGTGTGGTATTTTTGGGTATTATAATTTTGGTAATCCTCTGTTAAGTGATGAGCAAGTGTTTCTTATGGGCGATGTGATATCCCATAGGGGGCCAGATGGCATGGGTTATTATCATGATGCAGAACAAGGGGTTGCTTTAGGTAATCAACGTTTAGCAATTTTAGATATAGAGCATGGGCAACAGCCTTTTTATTCTGATGATAAATCTATTGTTGTTGTTCAAAATGGTGAGATTTTCAATCATGTTGAACTTGCTAAACAGTTAGAAAAAGATGGTTTTTTATGTAAAACCCATTGCGATACTGAAGTCATCCTTAAGATTTATGAGCGCGACGGCATAGAGGGAATCAAGCATTTAAATGGTATGTTTGCTATATCGATTTTTGACAAAAACCTTGGGAAGTTATTTTTAATTCGAGACCGTGTTGGTGAAAAACCCTACCATTATTTTTGGGATGGAAGGTCGTTAGTTTTTGCATCTGAGATAAAATCAATATTAAAAGTAATTTCTAAGCCTGCGGTCTCTATAAAAGCGATGGAACAATTTTTTGCTTTTAATTATGTACCTTCGCCAATAACCATGTTTGAAAATATATTTCATGTCCAGCCAGGGCATTATTTAGAAGTTGACAATGAAGGAGTAAAAGAAAAGTGTTGGTGGGATTTATCAAAAATAGAATGTGAAATCAAATCTGAAGAAGAGTGGATTGATTTATTCAATAAAACATTGGATGATTCTGTGAAAATTAGGCTGCGCTCAGATGTTCCTTTTGGTGCTTTTCTTTCTGGCGGCGTCGATTCAAGTACTGTTGTAGGGCTTATGGCTAAACATATGAGCCAACCAGTAAAAACTTACTGCATTGGTTTTGATGATCCTAAGTATGATGAATCACCATTTGCCCAAGAAGCAGCAAACCGTTTTTCAACTGAACATCACTTGCAAGTTGTTGATCCAGATATGTTAAGTTTATGGAAGAAAGTTTTATATCACTGTGATCAACCACACGGAGATGTATCTTTTATGCCTACCTATAAAGTTGCAGAAATGGCTGCAGCAGATGTTAAAATGGTACTCACAGGGGACGGTGCTGATGAACTTTTTGCAGGTTATGATAAATATAAAACATTTTTTAATTTTGATGATGAGTATAAACAAACTGAAGATAGTACTTTTTATAAACGTTATGCACAAAACTTAACTCTATTTAATCATTCGAAAAGAAATAGGTTATTCTCGAAGACAGTAAGTGATAAATTAACAACTCATGATATTAATGAAGTAAGGCTTGAACCTATGTTTGCTAAAATCACGCATATGGATCATATTAACCAGGCTCTTTACATTGATACAATGTTGTTGTTATCAGGTAATAATTTAGTCAAACCTGATCGAATGGGAATGGCTGCATCTATTGAGAATCGGGCTCCTTTTCTTGATTATCGAATGGTTGAGCTAGCTTTTAAAATGCCAGGCGAATTGAAGTTGAAAAATGGAGAAACTAAATATATTTACAAAAAAGCAGTTTCAAAATTAATTGGAAAGCACTTAGCGTATAGAAAAAAGCAAATGTTTACAGTCCCTGTAGGTGATTGGTTTAAGGGTAAATTACGCCCTTTATGTGAAGATTTATTATTAAGTGAGACAACTAAAGCTCGTAAATATTTTAACTATGAGTATGTACAAAAACTCTTTGAAGAGCATTGCTCTGGAGAGGAAAATTATACTAGAGAAATAAGAGCTCTTATGGCATTTGAGTACTGGTGCCGCATTTTTTTAGATAATAATAATTGAAAATGTATATAGTCAAAAGTTACGCTTTACCGAAAGCCAAATTATGACGATTTTAAAATAAAACAAAACTGGCATTTCGGTTCCTGATCTATGTAGGGAGCATGCAATTAGTTCTGCCAGATTTTATAAGTGGCGATCTAAATACAGTGGAATGGGTACCTCATTAATCAAGTGAATGAAAGAACTTGAAGATGAAAATCGCCGCTTAAAAAAGATGGTTGCTGAAGAAAAATTAAAGGCTGAGATCGCTAAGGAAATTATCGAAAAAAAGTGGTAAAGCCAGTTCGTCGTCGAGAACTGGCTCGTAAAGTTAAAGCTGAATACCCTGTCAGTATTCGTATCGCCTGTGAAGTACTCTCAATTAGTGCTTGCTGCAACAGTTACCAAGCTCGGCTATCTAATGACAATGCAGAAATCGCAGACTGGTTATTGCGACTTACGACAGCCAACAAACGATGGGGCTTGGGTTTATGGGCCTTATGAGTGATTCACTAAAATATGGGTGTGCATTACGCACCTTCAATGTTATCGGCGACTTTAATCGGGAGTGTTTAGCCATCGACGTGGATTTTTTACTCCCCGCACAGCGAGTCATTCGTTCATTACAACAAATTATTGAATGGCGAGCCCCCGCCCCGTGCCATTCGCTGTGATAATGGCCCTGAATATATCAGCCAAGCATTAATTAACTGGACGATAAAAGAATAAATTACCTTTGCTGTAACTCAGCCAGGAAAACCCATCCAGAATGCCTATATAGAGCGATTTAATCGAAAGAATGGATGAATTTATTTAAGGACATTGACAGGCTCAAATATTAGCCACACAGTGGCAATGGACTTGTAATAACTATCGGTCTCGCTCAGCAATTAGGGCCGTGAGGGTTTGTTTTTTTATGGAACCTAAAGTAAATTTAACGTTGTTAGAGTAAGAACCCCAGATTTAAATGGGCTGATTATTAAAAATAAAAATAAAAATGACAGGATAGTGTGTTACATGATACTTTGATAATTACTCTATTTGTTAGAGTATTTTATTGTCA
>ENA-OSET01004876-OSET01004876.1-sediment-metagenome-genome-assembly--contig:-NODE-4876-length-11624-cov-3.448255_pt1 | contig 11624 bp, 9 predicted proteins | sample MGYA00237882_ERZ534229 | MGnify/ENA primary metagenome ERZ534229 (study PRJEB26408, sample SAMN06266212) | sediment metagenome | isolation source: Hudson Canyon methane seep mesocosm | place: USA:Hudson...
TTATGTGGCCATTGATGCCAAAGGCGATCGCGGCTGGGATGAGCTTGCCACGCACATGCGCCCTGACATGGTACGTGCCTTCTATCTGTCGGTTGCGCCCAGCCTTTTTGGCGACATTGCAACGCGTTTGCGCAGTACCGGCATCGCCACAGATGACAGCCGCATTGTGGTGGAAAAGCCCTTTGGCCACGATCTGGCCAGCGCTCAGGCCTTGAACAAGGCACTGCGGGCCAACTTTGAGGAAAGTCAGATCTATCGGATCGACCATTATCTGGGCAAAGAAACTGTGCAGAACCTGATGGCGCTGCGCTTTGCCAACTCGCTGTTTGAACCCCTGTGGAATTCCTCGCATATCGATCACGTACAGATCACCGTTGCCGAAAGCATCGGGGTTGAAGGGCGCGGCGAATACTATGACCGCTCAGGCGCGATGCGCGACATGGTGCAGAACCACCTGATGCAGCTGCTGTGCCTGACCGCCATGGAACCCCCCGGCAACTTTACCCCGGACGCGGTACGCAACGAGAAGGTCAAGGTGATCGAGGCGCTGGAACCGGTCGAGAACTCGGACATCGCCCGCGGCCAGTATCGCGGCCACGATGGTCAGGCCAGTTACCGCGATCATGCCGGAGATCCGGACAGCCAGACCGAAAGCTTCATCGCCATGAAGGTGCAGGTTGCCAATTGGCGGTGGGCCGGAACTCCGTTCTATCTGCGCACCGGCAAATGCCTGCGCGAGCGGGCATCAGAAATCGCCGTCTTTTTCCGCGATCCGCCGCATAACATCTTTCAGGGCAGTGACCCGGCCAAAGGCAATGTGCTGGTGATCCGCCTGCAGCCCGACGAAGGCATCACCCTGCATACCACCATCAAGGACCCCGGTCCCGGTGGCATGCGCCTGACCCAGGCCGCGCTGGACATGACCTTTGCCGACAGCCTGCCCCATGATGAACGACCGCAAGATGCCTATGAGCGGCTGATCATGGATGTGATCCGCGGCAACCAGACCCTGTTCATGCGCGGTGACGAAGTCGAGGCCGCCTGGGCCTGGGCCGATCCCATCATCGCAGGCTGGGACGGCACCCGGCATGCTCCGCTGCCCTATGATATCGGCAGCTCCGGGCCCGAAGACTCACTGCGACTGCTGCATCGCGACGAACGTAGCTGGCGCAGTATCGGCAAATGATCCAAGGCACCCAACAGAAAAGCGGCACCCAATGACTTTGAATACAACACTGGCCTCGGTCACCGAACGCATCATCAGCCGCAGCGCCCCCACCCGGCAGGCCTATCTTGACCGGATGCGCGCGGCTCAAAGCAAAGGCCCGGCGCGGGCGCATCTCAGCTGTAGCGGACAGGCGCATGCCTATGCCGCTGCTGGCGCGGATCAGGACACCCTGGCCAAGGCCTCGACCGGTCACATTGGCATTATCACCGCTTACAACGATATGCTCTCGGCGCATCAACCGTTTGAGACCTACCCGCAGCTGATCCGCGATGCCGCGCGTGAGGCCGGCGGCACGGCGCAGGTTGCTGGCGGTGTTCCCGCCATGTGTGACGGCGTCACCCAGGGTGAGGCCGGCATGGAGCTGAGCCTGTTTTCGCGGGATACCATTGCCATGGCCACCGCCGTCGCACTGAGCCACAACACTTTTGACGCGGCGGTTTTTCTGGGCGTCTGTGACAAGATCGTACCGGGCCTGATTATCGGCGCCCAGGTCTTTGGCCACCTGCCCGCCGTGTTTCTGCCCGCAGGCCCCATGACCAGTGGCTTGGCCAACGACGACAAGGCCAAGATCCGCCAAAAATACGCTCTGGGCGAAGTCAGCCGCGAAGAGTTGTTAAAGGCAGAGATGGCCGCCTACCACGGGCCGGGCACCTGCACATTTTATGGCACCGCCAATACCAACCAGATGCTGATGGAATTCATGGGGCTGCACCTGCCGGGTTCCAGCTTTGTCAATCCAAACACGCCGCTGCGCGATGCACTGACCAAAGAAGGCGGCCGTCGTGCGCTGTCCCTTAGTGCCTTGGGCAATGCCTATACGCCGGTTTGCGATATTTTGGACGAAAAGGCCTATGCCAATGGCATCGCCGGCTTGATGGCCACGGGCGGGTCGACCAATCTGTTGATCCACCTGATTGCCATGGCCCGTGCGGGTGGCATCATTCTGGACTGGCAGGACTTTGCGGACCTGTCCGAAGTCGTGCCCCTGCTGGCGCGGGTTTACCCTAATGGGATGGCCGACGTGAACCATTTCCACGCCGCAGGTGGTCTGGGCTATATGATCGGTGAAATGCTCTCGGCTGGCCTGCTCCATCCGGATACCAAAACCGTCGCTGGCGATGGGCTGGTCAACTATACCACCGAACCCTTCTTAGGTGACGATGGTCTGACCTGGCGCAAGGGCACAGACACAAGCCTGAATGACAAAATTGTCCGCCCCGCCTCTGATCCCTTCCAGCCCACTGGCGGGCTAAGCCGCCTGACTGGCTCGCTTGGCACTGGTGTCATGAAAATTTCGGCCGTGGCTGAAGAGCACCGTATCGTCGAGGCTCCAGTTCGTGTCTTCCACGATCAGGACGAGGCCAAGGCGGCGTTCAAAGCCGGTGAATTTACCGGTGACACCATCATCGTGGTGCGGTTTCAGGGGCCCAAGGCCAATGGCATGCCCGAGCTGCACAGCCTGACGCCAATGCTGTCGATCCTGCAAGGTCGTGGCCACAAAGTGGCACTGGTCACGGATGGACGCATGTCCGGGGCCAGCGGCAAAATACCTGCCGCAATCCATGTGGTTCCCGAAGCGCTTGACGGCGGCCCAATCGCCTATATTCAGGACGGTGATATTCTGCGGGTTGATGCAATAGCCGGGACACTGGACATAGTGACCCCCGATGTCACCGACCGCGCCCCTGCAACTGCGGACCTTTCGGCCAATGCCTATGGCATGGGACGCGAGCTGTTCTCCCCTTTCCGCCAGGCCGTCGGATCTGCCGACACTGGCGCCAGTGTATTTGGAGTATAAGATATGTCGATCTCCCCCCAGGCCGCCAGCGCCCGCAATCGCGAAATCTGCCGCATGGCCCCTATTATCCCGGTTCTGGTGGTGCATGACGTTGCCCATGCCCGTCCTCTGGCCGAAGCCCTGGTGCGTGGCGGTCTGCCCGCACTAGAAGTTACCCTGCGTACTCCAGTCGCTTTAGATGTGATCCGCGAAATGTCACAGGTCGAGGGCGGCATTGTTGGTGCCGGCACCCTGATCACCCCGGATGATGTCACCGCCGCAGTTGAAGCCGGCGCAAAATTCGGGGTCTCACCCGGGGCGACCGACAATCTGCTGGATGCCTGCGAAGACATTGGCTTGCCCATGCTGGCCGGCGCGGCCACTGCCAGCGAGGCAATGCGCCTGCTGGAACGTGGCTATGACATGCTGAAGTTTTTCCCGGCCGAGGCTTCGGGCGGGGTGCCTGCACTAAAGGCCATCGGTGCACCACTGCCACAGGTCTCGTTCTGTCCGACAGGCGGCGTCAGCCCATCCAATGCGGCCTCTTATCTGTCCCTCTCCAACGTTATCTGCGCTGGTGGCAGCTGGGTTGCGCCCAGCGACCTGGTCAACAATGGCGAATGGGGTAAAATCGAAGAACTGGCCCGCGCCGCCAGCCAATTGACGCGCTGATCAAGCCGTTAGCAAATTCCCTTGAGCGGGCACAATGCCTGCTCAAGGACTTTTAAAACCTATGCTGCGACCAGCAATTCTTGCACCAGTCGTGGCAGCTCGGCGAAATCATCAAATGCCACTGCATGGTGCAAATCTTCGACTGCAGATTTCCGATACCCTTGGGTGAACAACATAAAGGGCACACCGGCCCGTTGCCCAGTCTCGGCGTCGACATCACTGTCACCAACATAAAGCTGCGCACCTTTCCCCAGCGCGTCAAACGCCGCGTGCAGTGGCGCCGGGTCCGGCTTGTGCACCGCTAAGCTGTCACCACCCCACATGGTATCAAAGTAATGATCCATCCCCAGGTGTTCCAATACCAAACGGCAGGGGCGGATCGGCTTGTTGGTGCAGATGCCTAGACTATGACCACCCGCCTTAAGCGCATCCAAAGCAGCCAACACGCCGGGATATGGCAGTGTCAGCTCAACCGCACTGTCATAGCGTTTGATGAAATCCGCAAGTAAGCGTGCCTGCTCGCTGTCGTCGATCCCCCGCGCACCCCGCATCTTAGTAACAAACACAGCGGCCCCGTTGCCGATAAAGTTATGTGTCTGTGCCAGAGTAAGCCCCTCGAGCCCCTCTTGTTCCAGCACCTTGTTGGCAATGCCATGAATATCCGGAGCGCTGTCAATCAGCGTTCCATCAAGGTCAAATACTATGCGCGCCATTGGGCACCCCTTCAAAAATCACATGGTCCGGCCCCAGACAAATTATGCCAAGGCCGGAACAGCAAGCCCAAAACCTGCGATGTGTCAGATAATCGCGCCGCGCACCTTGGCCGAGACCCATTCACTGACCACCACAGCCAGCAAGATCACCAGCAGGATCAGACTGACCTGCGGCCAGGCCAGCGTATCCAGAGAGCCTTTTAGCTGCAAACCAATACCTCCGGCACCGACCAGTCCCAGAACCGTGGATTCACGCAGGTTGATGTCCCAACGGAACACCGCAATACCGGCAAAGGCAGGCATGATCTGCGGCAAGATCCCATAGGCCATCACCTGCCAGCGACTGGCACCAGTTGCAGTGATTGCCTCGACCTGTGTCTCATCAATCTCTTCGATCGCCTCGTACAGCAGCTTGGCGCAGAACCCGATTGAGCGGATCGAGATAGCAATCAGCCCAGCAAACACACCTGGTCCAAGTATCTTGACCAGCAGCAGTGCCCAGATCAGCGAATTGATCGAGCGGCTGGAAACAATGATCAGCAGCGCAACAGGGCGCACGAACAGCGCCGAAGGGGTGGTGTTGCGTGCTGCCATAAAGGCCACTGGCACCGCCATCATCAGGGCCATCACAGTGCCCAAAGTGGCAATATTTAATGTATCCCACAGCGGCTCCCACAGTTTGTCCATATAGGACCAACGCGGCGGCACGGCACGGCCACCAATGTCTGCGGCAATACGTGGTGCATCCCAAAAGAACGGCCAGGTTGTCGCCGCCGATATCTGCTGCCAGCACCACATGAATACCGCAGTACCGACCATCCAGAGCGCCCAGATTTTCAGCTGAGTATTGCGATCACGCCGTTGCCAGACTTTCTGGCCATCAATTGTAGAAATAGCCATTACTGGACCCTCGCGCGGATAATGCCGGATAGGTACTCAAGCCCCATCACAACAACGATGATCACCAGCAGGATCGCCGCTGCGGTGTCGAATTCATATCGGTCAAACGCAGTGTTCAAGGTCGCGCCGATGCCCCCGGCCCCGACAATTCCCAACACAGCGCTTTCGCGGAAATTGATATCCAGTCGATAGATCGACAGACCAATAAGACGCGGCACAACCTGTGGATGGACGCCGTAAACATAGCGCTGCAACCAGGATGCCCCAGTGGCACGCACAGCCTCGGCCTGGACCTTATCCATGTCCTCAATTTCTTCGGCCAGCAGTTTCGACAAAAAGCCGATCGTGGCAAAGCTGAGGGTCAGGAAGCCGGCCAATGGCCCAAATCCAAAGATCGCAACCAGTAAGATCGCCACCACGATCTCGTTCAGGGCACGAGACACGGCCACAATAGACCGGCACACCAGATAGACCGGCAGGATCGAGATATTGCGCGCCGCGCCCAGCCCAATCGGAATGGAGACCGCAATGCCCACAACAGTCGACGCCAGCGCCATCACGGCGCTTTCAATCATCCCGTCTTTGATTTCACCCGCGCGGGATACGAAGTCCGGATAAGCAAAGGCCATGACAAACTGCCAGCCCCGATCCAATCCGCGATAGACCCGCGACCAGTTCACATCAATCGAGTAAATCGCAAGGATCAGATAGATCACCGAGCCGATCAACAACGCCCAGCGCAACCCGGATGAGCTGATAAGGGGAGGCTTTTTCCACGGCTTTCCCAGCCGTTCATCAAGTGCTGCGCTCATTATGCGGCATCCACTTCATCGTCTTCATCGACTTTCTGAATGGTCTCAGACCAATCTTCGTCGCCATAAATTGTGGTCAGCACATCTTCGGTCAGGTCCGCGGGTGATCCGTCAAACACCATCGTGCCCAACTTCAACCCAACGATCCGTGACACGAACATCTGCGCCAGGGCCACATCGTGAATGTTCACAATGGCCGCCAATTCGCGTTCTTCACACAACTCGACAATCAGCCGCATGATCTGGCGCGAGGTTTTTGGATCTAGTGACGCTGTAGGTTCATCCACCAACAACACCGATGGATTTTGAATCAGTGCGCGACAAATGCCAACCCGCTGGCGTTGACCGCCAGACAGTTCATCTGCCCGCTTATCCGCCATTTCGACCAGACCAACCCGGTCCAGCAAGCGAAACGCCTCGTCCACGTCGCTTTGCGGGTATTTGCGCAGGAAACTGCGCCAGAACCCAACATACCCCAACCGCCCGGACAGCACGTTTTCCATCACGGTCAGCCGTTCAACCAAAGCATATTCCTGGAAAATCATCCCCATGCGGCGACGCTCTTTGCGCAAGCCGCCTAGTCCCAAGCTGGTGAGCTCAACCCCGTCAAGCGTCACCGTTCCCGACGTCGGTTCGACAAGTCGGTTGATACAGCGGATCATAGTGGATTTCCCGGCTCCGGACGGGCCGATCAGGGCCAGCACCTGGCCCTTGGGCACATCCAGATCGACGGCGTTCAACGCCTTGTCGCCGGTTTTGTAGACTTTAGTTAGTTTTTCTAGACGCAGCATCAGGGCCTCGCAGTGGGCAAAAAGGCATACGCCCCGAAAGGTCGGGGCGCACCAAGATCAAGTTCAATCAACGGATTAGCTACAGGCGTAGCTTACACCGTTGGCAGTATCGATTTTACGAATCACGTCCCAGAACTCTTTATAGTTCATCTGCAGGAACTGGCCCTCGTTGGACTTCTCAAACTCTTCCTGCAAGGCGGTACCTTCCCAATCAAAGCTAAAGAACGCGTCCTGGATCTGTGCCTGCAGCTCGGGTGTCAGGTTGTGTGCGGTGCCAAAGCCAGTGGTCGGGAAGGTCTGCGACTTATAGATCGACACAACATCATCGGCTTTCAATTCACCACGACTGATCATCCGGTGCAGAACCGAGTTGGCAATCGAAGCTGCCATATAGTCCTGGTTGGCCACGCCCATGATCGAGTTATCGTGCTTGCCAGAATAGACCGGCTCAAAATCCCGATCGGGGATCATGTCATAGTCCCCTTTCAGAATAGCGCTGGGCGCTTTGAACCCTGAATTTGATGTCGGCGAGGTAAAGGCCAGCTGACCACCTTTGATATCCTCGACTTTTTCAATGCCCGAGCCCGGATACGTCAGGATCTCCATCTCATAGCCGAAATTGCCGTCCAGCGACGCCATGATGGTGAACGGACGGAAGCCTGCACAGTTCACAGCCAATGGATTAGAACCGGTGTTGAAGCCCGCAATGTGCAAACGACCCGAGCGCATCGCCTCGATCTGGGCAGCGTTAGACTGTACGGGGAAGAACTGAACCTTTTTGCCGGTCTTTGCGGCCAGGTGGTCCATGAATTCAGCCCAGACCGACACATAGACCGCCGGGTCTTCGACCGGGGTGTAGGTGAAAATCAATGTATCCGGATCAACCAGTTCGCTGGCATCGGTGGGAATATCTGCAACCAGATCCCCATCAACGTCACAGAAACGATCGTCCAGGGTTCCGCGTTCACAATCTGCCGCAGCAGCGCCGGCTAATGTCATACCTGCAACAAATGCGGCGGTAGACATCAGTTTTGAAAAATCCAACATTTCTTTCTCCCTTTTTGTTTTTAATTGGACAAAGCCTAGCGCCAAAAACTCATGCAGCAAGCATTTTGTTGGCGCAATCAGTCGCGATAGTCGAATTTCATCCATGGGGAATTGTGGAAATTTGTGGATTGTTCAATAGGTGAACTTTTTTGCGATTTTTGCGAGGCCGATGACATTGGACCGTTCGGTGGCACGAATACCTCTCAACCTTGCGCCAGATCAAAGAACCCAATGATAGACAAACGTTATGAAGGCGCCAACGCACAATCTTGGCTCACCGATGTCTCCTTTTGGCCTTTCTCTTCCTATGATCGCACACCGCTCAGCATTCCTGAAAAGGCTGCGGGCGCTGATGGGGATCTGTGCCCTCATACTGCAGATGCTGGCCCCTGTTGCGGCCCATTCTGCAAACTCGGGCGAGTGGATGGTCATCTGTGGCGCGGACGGGCCTGTGCTGATGCAGGTACAGCTGTCGGATAATGACCCAGCCCCCTGCCCAAAATGCGGCGAATGCAAAGCCTGCCAACTGGCCATCTCGACGGGTGGCATTCTACCTCTTTCGCTGACATTGCGCGATCATCCCATGATCAAAACTGTGCATGGCCTGATTGACGGGGCGATCGCTGCCAACCCGGCGCAATTTTGGCATGAGAACCGCGGGCCTCCTTTAGTGCAGTCTTTGATTAGCGACAGCCTTTATCGCCTGTCTCATGCCGCAACCCTTAGCCAAGGAGATGCGCCATGGACGTAAGACGCGCAATTCCAAGCCTGGCAACTGCCACTGCTTATCTCTTCGCCACCTGTCTGTTCCTGTTCGCGACATCGGTCCAGGCAGACGATCTGGCTTCCTTCCTGTCTGACATTCCCCCATCCGAACTGGCCCCCGGCGCTGATGCCTATGGCCCCGTCTCAAACGAGACCAGGGTCGCCCCGGTTCTAAAGGGTCGCGAGACCATTGCCTGGGCCTTTCTGACCTCTGATTTTGTTGGCACCACCGGATACTCGGGCAAGCCCATTCACGTTGTCGCCGCCATCGACACGGATGCGGTTTTGACGGGTGTAAAACTGGTCAAACACTCAGAACCCATTATTCTGATTGGCATTCCAAACTCAAAAATGATCGCCTTGACCGAAGGGTACAAGGGTCTGGACCTAAAGGCCGAAGCTGCCACAGGTGGCGAGGCCCATGATCTTGATATCATTTCAGGTGCCACCGTAACCATCATGATCATCGACGACAGCCTTGTGCGTGCAGGTATCAAAGTGGCCCGCGCCTTGGGTCTGGGCGGTCTGGCACCGCACCTTGATCAAGGCCCAAAGCGTGAAATCGATATGACCCGGACACAGACCCATGATTGGGGCACACTGGCTGGGGACGGTTCGGTGCGGCGCCTGACGCTGGACATTGGTCAGATCAACGCCGCCTTTGAGGACACCGCCGATGCCCGCGCCGCAAAACGGCCTGAACCGGGGGAACCCGATGACACCTTCATCGACATGCACCTGGCACTGGTCTCGGCGCCGTCCATTGGCAAAAGTCTGCTGGGTGAGGCGGAATACAACAATCTGACCAAATGGCTGAAAGACGGCGAGCAGGCCATTCTGGTGCTTGGCCGCGGCGTCTATAGCTTCAAAGGGTCCGGGTATGTGCGCGGCGGTATCTTTGACCGCATTCAGCTGATCCAGGGCGACAACTCGGTCCGGTTCTTTGACAAGCAACAGCGCCGTCTGGGCGATCTGGCCACCAGCGACAGCCCCAGCTTTACTGAACTCGACATCTTCAAGATCCCTGCGGACGCCGAATTTGACCCCGCTGAACCGTTCCGCCTGCAATTGCTGGCCCAGCGTGCTGTTGGTGCTGTTGAGAAAACGTTCCTGACGTTTGACTTGGGATACAAGCTGCCCGAACAATATCTGCTGCCAGTTGCCGCCCCCGTGGTGGTCAACAGCGCTACTGACGAGGCTGCGGCCAAAACCGCGCTCTGGCAACGCATCTGGAAAGATAAGGCCGTTGAGATCGGCATCCTGGGTGCCATGCTCTTGGTCCTGACCGGCGTCTTCTTCTTCCAGTTTCAGGCGACCGCTAATGCCCGCGTATTCTACTGGTTCCGCATCGGCTACCTCAGCTTCACTCTTGTTTTCCTAGGTTGGTACGCAAACGCACAATTGTCCGTCGTCAACCTATTGGCCCTAGCCGGATCCCTGCGCAGCGGTTTCACCTGGGATGCCTTCCTGATGGATCCGCTGGTCTTCATCCAATGGTTCGCCATTGCTGCCGCCCTGCTGTTCTGGGGGCGTGGTGCATACTGTGGCTGGTTGTGCCCGTTTGGCGCGCTGCAAGAGCTGTTGAACAAGGCCGCGCGCGCGCTGAAGGTTCCGCAATGGACCCTGCCCTGGGGCCTGCACGAACGCCTGTGGCCGCTGAAGTACATGATCTTCCTTGGTCTGTTTGGTCTGTCGATGGTGTCGATGACACTTGCCGAGACCTACGCCGAGGTTGAACCGTTCAAGACCGCCATCATCCTGAAGTTCCTGCGCGACTGGCCCTTTGTCATCTTTGCCGTTTCGCTGCTGGGTGCTGGCCTGTTCATCGAACGCTTCTACTGTCGCTATCTGTGCCCACTTGGTGGCGCCTTGGCGATCCCGGCCCGCATCCGCATGTTCGACTGGCTACGTCGCTACAAGGAATGTGGCAGCCCTTGTCAGACCTGTGCCAATGAATGCCCAGTACAGGCCATCCATCCCACCGGAGAGATCAACCCGAACGAATGCGTCGACTGCATGCATTGCCAGGTTCTGTATCAATCCGAAACCAAATGCCCCGTGGTCATCAAGCAGCTTAAGCGCCGTGCAAAAACCGGCAGCGCTGATCTGAAGATGCCACTTGGACAGCCCCCGGCGAACCATCCAAACGCCAAAACTTCACCCGTTTCCTGAAGGAGGAATATTATGTCGGAACAAGACAAGACACTGAATGTCACCCGCCGCGGCCTATTGAGCGCGACAGCAACCGGAGCCGTCTTGGCCACAACCGGTGTTGGCGCCACTTTGATGAGCGCGAAAGAAGCCAGCGCTGCTGCCAAATCCGCGCTTGAGCCAGGTGAACTGGACGATTATTATGGCTTCTGGTCCTCAGGCCAGACCGGCGAATTGCGCATCATGGGTGTTCCATCCATGCGTGAATTCATGCGCGTTCCAGTGTTCAACCGCTGCTCGGCCACTGGCTGGGGTCAGACCAACGAATCCAAAAAAATCCTGACCGAGGGGTTGTTGCCGGAAACCAAAGCGTTCCTGGCTGCCAACGGCAAGGAAATGTACGACAACGGTGACCTTCACCACCCACACATGTCGTTCACAGATGGCGTCTATGACGGTCGCTTTATCTTTATGAACGACAAAGCAAACACCCGCGTAGCCCGTGTGCGCTGTGACGTGATGAAGTGCGACAAGATCATCGAGATCCCAAATGCCATGGACATCCACGGTATGCGTCCGCAGAAATACCCACGCACCGGTTATGTCTTTGCCAATGGTGAGCACGAAGCACCACTGGTCAACGACGGCAAAATCCTGGACGAGCCTTCGGAATACGTGAACATCTTTACCGCCATCAACGGTGATGAGATGGAAGTGTCTTGGCAGGTGATCGTATCAGGTAACCTCGATAACACCGACTGTGACTAT
>ENA-OSET01004879-OSET01004879.1-sediment-metagenome-genome-assembly--contig:-NODE-4879-length-11621-cov-2.686071_pt1 | contig 11621 bp, 8 predicted proteins | sample MGYA00237882_ERZ534229 | MGnify/ENA primary metagenome ERZ534229 (study PRJEB26408, sample SAMN06266212) | sediment metagenome | isolation source: Hudson Canyon methane seep mesocosm | place: USA:Hudson...
CCACGCTGTTCGCACCGTTCGTGCAGGCCGAACGCTCGACCACGCGCCGCTACGGCGGCACCGGCCTGGGCCTGACCATATCAAAACAACTGGTTGAACTAATGGGAGGGGAGCTTGAAGCTGAAAGTAAAGAAGATGAAGGCAGCACCTTCAGGTTTGTATTGAAACTGAGTGACGACCCAAATGTTCTGGGCACGGCAAAGGAACATCAACCTGATCTATCCAGTCAATATCAGGGCAGCGTACTCGTTGTCGAAGATAACAGGGTTAACCAAATGGTTGCCAAAGGCATCCTCGAGAAGCTGGGCTGCCGTGTGGAATTTGCGTCCGACGGCCTTAAAGCGCTTGAGATCATGGCGCAACACACTTACGACTTGATCTTTATGGACTGCAATATGCCTTTGATGAATGGCTTTGAGTGTACGGTTAAAATACGGGAACAGGAAGGTGATGGGCCACACATTCCTATCGTCGCTTTGACGGCCAATACAATGGCAGAATCAATGGAACAATGCGAACTGGTTGGGATGGACGATTATATTGCCAAGCCGATTAATCTACAGAAATTGAAAGACGTATTGAGAAGATACTTAAAACCCCGATCATCAAATTAAAGAACCCGATCGAAGGTTTTATCCGGGACAGCGCCCTCCGCCAGTAACGCCAAGAATTTCTCTTCTGTCACAGGTTTACTGTAGAGATAACCCTGACCCAGATCACAGCCTAATTGCATCAAAAAATCCTGCTGCGCTTGCGTTTCAATACCTTCAGCAATCACTTTTAACTTCAGGTTGTGTGCGACCGCAACGATTGCGGCGGTAATTTCCATATCCGCCTCATCATCGGGAATGTCCTTGATAAATGCGCGATCGATTTTCAGGGTATTCACCGGCAGTGATTTGAGATAACTCAAAGATGAATAACCAGTGCCAAAGTCATCAATAGCAAAACTAATGCCCATCGACCGCAGTTTTTGAATCAACTGGTTATTGCTTTCAACGTCCTGCATGACCATAGATTCAGTGATTTCAAGCTCCAGGCGCTCGGCGGGTGCCCCCGTAGATGAAATCGATTGCTCAATCATCATACACAGATTGGGATCATTAAATTGACGTGGAGACAAATTGACAGACAACATTAAGGGTGCAAGCCCCATTTTTTCCCAACGAACCAGAGTTTCACAAGCCGTTTGAACCACCCATTCGCCAACAGGTACTATCAGGCCAGTCTCTTCCAGCACCTCAATAAATTTGTCCGGCATTATCAAGCCCCGCTGCGGGTGATTCCAGCGAAGTAGCGCTTCAGTGGCGATAATTTCACCTGTTTCCAGGCTGATCTGGGCTTGGTAGTAAAGCTGAAATTCCTGATTGAATACCGCAGAACGTAATTCATTTTCGATCGATAGTCGCTCTACGGCAATTTCACTCATCGAAGGGTAGAACATTTGGTATTTATTGCGCCCCTGCGCCTTGGCCCTGTACATGGCGAGATCCGCATTTTGTAACAGGTCCTTAATCGACTCCCCGTCCTTTGGCGCCACAACAATACCGATGCTCGCCGAAACAATGGCTTCTGTTCTTTGTATGTGGATAGGCAGCTTTAATACATTGAGTACATTAGAGGCGACACTGGCACCGTCCCCTTCTTTCTTTAGATGGTTCACAATAATGCAGAACTCATCACCCCCAAGCCGCCCCACAATATCCGTGTTTCGCACACAGGAATTCAATCGCTTACTCACCGCTACCAGCAGCTCATCTCCCGCCCCGTGCCCCAGAGAATCATTGATGCGCTTGAAATTATCCAAATCAATAAACAGCAGCGCAAAGAGCTCACTTTTCCCTACCGAATTTCGCAGAGACTTGTGGATTTCCTCCAGGATTCTATGACGATTAGAAAGCCCCGTTAAACTGTCATAGTGAGCCATATTTTTCAGCTCTACGGTATGGTTTTCTATTTTTTCCCGCATCATTTCCAATTGAAGTGACACTGCAATTTCAGTTTCATCCAATATGTCAATTTCATCTTTCAGCCACCGATTACCTCTGCCGGTTTTGAGCTCCTGCCGCACTCGTCCAAATTCACCTTTGGTCAACAGTGGCAACAGTGAGGCCTGCCTCCCCAGGCGAGTCACGGGTTTCCAAAACATGGCAACAATAATTGCACAGACAAGGACTGTAGAAATAATACCGCCAATTATATTAAATTGAATCTCACGGTCGATAAATTGCTTTTCCGTTGAGATATTAGCAATAATAGTAAAGTACGCTGCACCATCGAAATTTCTTTCCATGGGCAATAGACCAACCTCATAGCTTTGCCCCCCAACAACAATCTCTTGGTTTTCACTGCGAAGTTGATTAAAGGAAACCTTTCTTGAAAGCAGATCTAAAATATTGCCATTAAGGTCGCGGTGAGTCATGGCCACCAAGTCTGAATGCCAGGCCGATAGAAGCTTGCCCGGCTCTCCTGCATTTTTTATTTTGGTGATAATGCCTATATCTGACCCGGTAATTTCGCTAAATGTACGCAATACATCCGCCATGGACATATCAAATTGAAGAACCTGAAGTTCGTTGTTCTCATTCAGAATGGGTGTTGCTGATCTCAGGAAACAATGGGTTTGACACAAAATCCAGCTATCGGGCTCCCCGGTCTCAGCAATATTCGACAAATGTTTAGCCTTGTGATCAATCTGGCTACCCCAGGTTTGAATAACTTGTCCATGCCGGTTGAATAAACCAAGACCTTCCAAGCCCCAATTGATTTGAATGTACTCCCAATGTTGATCCAAAGTCAGTACAAGGGGTTCGCCGGCCTTTTCAGAGGACTGGGTCTCCAACAGTGGAATGATATCGCCGAGTTGCAACAGGTGGTTGTGTGACTGGCGTATGAGGCCAGACACTTCATTGGCATAGCGCTCGAAATTACTTTCATGCTGATTGTCAGACAGTCGATTGAGCTGCAATTCACTCTGCAAGGCCACCATACCACTCAGCGTTGCGAGAAGCAGGCTCACAACAACGAAGGCTTTGACTTTCAGACTGACAAACATAAGCAGACCTTTAGAAGTGGTAACCCACCTGGAAAAGCAGCATATTCCAGTCTTTTTTCAAGCTGGTGGGGTCTGCATTATCCAGGGCGGTCAACCAGCCAACACCTGAAACATGGTGTAGCTCTGTACTCACTATCCAGTGCTCATTGATTTCGTATCGAAGGCCCAGCGTTGAGTCTTTGGCAAACGCCGCATAAGCGGGTGGGTTACCTGTTGCGACGCGGTCCTTGCCGTCTTTGTCATCCTTGTTCCCGTAATACACATCGTATCGTGCCAACAGGTACCACTGAGGCAGAAACTCGAAACGTGTTTGGATATACCATGACTCGCCCGTATTCTCGCTGTGAAATCCCGGGAAGTAAAAATCAGATACCCTCGCGTCGAGAAGTTGATATTCCGCGGTCACCTGCCAGCGTATCTGGTTGTACTCAACAGAGAAGAGAGTCAAATCCAACTCCAACTCTCCGTCGATAAAAGGGAGCAGAGGATTGGGCGGGCCCGGGTCGACATCGCCGGTTAAATTAACCCGGCTAATGCCGGCACGAATGCGTCCGCCGTCATATTCGGCCATCAGTCGAGCAAACCAGAGCTTGTCATTTTCAATCGTGGTACCCGGCGAAAATAACGACATGTCCTCAATCGTATCATCGTTAATTAGAGCCTTACCCGACAGCGCATCAAACTGAAGCAGCACACTGCCCATTTCTTTGTAACCATGCACACCGATGCTGTCGGATGAGTGATATATCTCTCGGAGCGTATCCGGATAAATTGATTCAGGCAGTAGAATAGAGTCACGGGTTGTCATTACATCCCGGGTTTCATTATAGAAACCATAGGGGTTTTTCAATCTGCCCGCCCTAACGCCTAATCCATGGCTAGCGCCATTTAAGAGATTGATGTCAATCAGACCAAAGTCCAGCTTTATGTCATCGGGCGCCGAATCCCCGGCCTTCAAATACAAAGCCTGGGCCGACAAATGGATGCGGGGTGTGGCTTTCCAGGACGCTCCAATGCCCAATTCTGTCAACTCTGTGCTGACCGATTCGCTGTCGCCAAAAAAATTGTTGTGATCTGTGGCGATCAGCCCTTGACTGAGGAAACCGTGCCATCGTATCGATTGCTCCTCATCTGCCTCGGCGGCTTCAAATGAAAACAGCCCCAGAGTCAGAAGCAGCGCTCCGTTAATTGACTTCAATTTTACGCACCTTAGCACCTTTATGGTCCTCGTCTGTGTAGCCAATCGCTCCAGGAGTGGCGGAAATTTTCAACAGCATTTCTTCCAGGTCTTTAACCTGTACCGGCGGGGAGCCAATCCCGGAATACAAATAGCGATCCCAACTGCGACGCAGCTGGTGAGGGATCATGGCCAACACACCCTGTACAAATTGTTGGTGGATGGGGTTTCTGTCAGTTAATACATACACCGTGATGGGTGTACCATCTGACCACTCCCGTTTACGCATGGAAAAAATGCCTCGCGCCACGTTTCGGTCAATATGTGTTATCGGAGTATCGGGATGAACGATTAAGGCCACAGCATCAACAGAGGGGGGAAATACACAAAAAAGCAGTGTAACAATGATGGCAGATGCACTTCCTTTCATCTAAATCTATCCGCCTTCCTAAGCTGCGTTTAAAGGTCGCGCACGGTGTGCGCACCCTGAAAATTATAGCAAAGGATATTTAAACGACACGAATATGAAGAGAATTATGCCAAACTTGATCATATTGGCATCAGAATCATCAGAAAAGTCCTAGCCAATGAACTCATCGTCATGGAAAGATGCAGCGCCCGCCAGACCCGGCTAAAGCGCTCACCGATGGTTCGGCACTTCGCTCGGTGAAACACCATAGTGGCGTTTAAAAACCCTGGAGAAATGTGAGGCACTGGAAAATCCCACTTGAAATGCAAGGTTTTCCACATTTGAATTCCCTTTGCGACTAGACAGAATCTGATGTGCCATGGCCAAACGTTTGCGCAATAGGAGCCCGTGAATAGACTCCGGCTCATCTTCAAATAATTTGTGCAGGTAGCGCAAAGATATTTTCTGAGATGCCGCGATGCGAGCATTATCCAGGCGAGGATCCGCAATATTATTTCCGATAAACTGCCTGATGCGCCGCCTTAGGGCCTCTTGTGCACACTGACTTTCCTGAGCCCCTCGATGCAAAACCGACGAACTGAAGGACAGTGCAATAAGATCCATTAAATTACCGGACAACTCTTCCGAATATCCTGACTCTTCGTTGCTCAATTCGTGAGCCAGAGAGAAAATGAAGTTGCGCATTACGGCCGCGATCCCGGATTGGCCATCGAGTGCAATGGCAGTATATTTATCCGGCTCAGTCAGGTAACGAGAAATTAACTCCCGGGGCATTTGTAAAACAAACTGATGAAAGGGAGACTGGAAAGAAAGTGAATAGGGTGAGGTACTCTCATACATGGCAAAGCTGCCAGGTGTTAACAAGGCCTCGCGGCCGTGTTGCCGCACCACACACTCCTGCTCCAGCTGAAAGCTTATCAAAAAGTCTTCTTCTGGTGACTGAGCCAATTGCTGCCTGGATCTCACCGCAATTTGAGGCTGTGCCAACACCTCTGAAAACCGTATTTTGCCAAGGTCCAAACCGCCCACTAACAGCCCGTCAAACTGCATTGCGTCATACCCCTTTGGGCTCTCGATATCGAGGTGGACATATTCGTCACTGATCACATCACGCCAGTAATCGAACTTTTCACCCGGCCGGGCGCTGTCCAAATTCCGCCTGTATCCACCCTCTATGATCAATGACATAAGAGTCTACCTGTTAGTTTGCCCTGCATAGGGCAACAAGCCCGTTTCACCGTGACACATAAGGTACTCAAACTCCGCATTATCGCCCGTAAGAACGCTAACTTCATGCCACAGCTTGAGCTTCATTGATTCACCATAAATCTCTACGAGGTTCATGAATTTGCCAAAGATCTTCAGGTGTGTCGGGTGGCTCTTGGCCCACGCCTCAAACGCTAATATATCTGCTGCATACCCGAGGCCAAAGGTTTGTTTGTCCAGTCTATCACTCGCATCAAGATTCTGCATAAGTCGCATGCTGTAACACCGGGCCTCCTCCGGGTGAGCAGAGAGAAAATCCATGCCCTCCCTCAAGCTGGGTGCCACTTCCTCCCGATAAAATGCGCCCTCCTCGGGGCTGCATTCACGCCAATCCTGTCCCGAGCGAATGATACACATCTTAGCCGGGGGGATAATGCGGATTCGACGCCCATCATCGATGCGGTAGGAGGTCATCTCGGGAAGGTCTGCCCCTCTACACACCAGATCACCCTCACCTGACGCCTGAATACGATCTCTCATTGCACCCGGGTAGCCATGTTCTTCAATAGGCCCCTCTAATGTCGTTGCGAGATTAGCCGCCCCGTGTACTTCGGGGCTCGAATGCAATGTTTCCATATGAGTCAGGGGCACTTCGAACACTTCACGCCAATAACCTACGCCCTCAGTGTAACGTGCCGGGTCCTGCCAGAAGTGGCTCACTGCGGTCTGTTGCCACCATTGGCGGTAGTCACTATCGCGCCAGTAGGCAATGATCACGCGGTTTTCGATACCAGCCTTATCCCTAAAACATGCAGACTCCAAGCGCAATGGGGCAAATTCCAAGCCGAGTAGACAATCTTGATACCAACGTTCAAACGAGCGCGATTCAGGCCCCTGCACACCAAAATAGGCACAGGTTAACGTTTCCATATCGGCAGGCCACTGTGCCGCCCAGGCAGGTGCAGGCGGCACCCAGTCAGGTGGCATCTGATGGCGGTGGCATCTACGTCTCAAAACACTCTTCATAGCTCCCTCCCGAGAACATCATTATAGCTCGGCAGCCAGTGGCTCGTCGGCAGTATCCAGTGAAAGTGCCTCCATTCGACTGGGGAGCGGCTCTGTCAACAATACGTCGGTTCGCGGTTGCGGGTCCGTGTTTAGCAACAAACGGGTCACATCTGGCCTGGCATAGTGCCCCACCGGGTCGGCAAAACATTTGGCCATGGTGATGTCCTGCAGATCCAGTTCGGCAATCAGCAATCCCTCTTCAGAGGGATCCAAAGGCGTGCACAAAGGTTTACCGTCTGGCCCATAGATTTGCGCATAACCGCCCCCTTGTGACAGTAGCGAAGCGTGTAATTCGTTCTCAACCAAAAGATCAATCATTTCTGCAGAGACCATTCCGCAGGGAGCGATCACAAAACATTGCCCCTCTGCAGCATAGACTTGCGAGGCCCGGTTATTGAGCTCCGCTCCCAGTGCATAGGCCTCAGGATAGGTACTGAATGACGGCCAGGCGCCCAGGTGAATTTGCTCGTGCTGACTGAACATTGCATATTTAGTTAAAGGCTGTAAATGCTCCCAACAAGACAGCTGCCCAATTCGCCCAAGCGTGGTGTCAACAACTTGCAAGTCCGAACCATCTCCCTCGCCATAGACCGTCCGCTCCATGTGGGTTGGCTTTAGTTTTCGCCGCCCGCTGATCAGTTCGCCTTCCGGACTAAACAAGAATTGTGAAATATAGAGAGATCCGTTGTCCCTTTCACTCGCGCCCATAGAGACAAAAATACTATACTCTTTTGCCAATCTAGCTATTGCCTGGAAAGCCTCTCCTCCCGCCACCAGACTATTCTCATGGTAGTCGACAAAATACTTCATATTGAGAGCGGTATTGTTTAACCAAATGTACCAGGGATAACCCGGAATCCAACACTCGGAAAAAGCGACCAGGCGACACCCCTGTGCCGCTGCTGAGCGAATATAATCTTCAGCTTTTTTTACGCACCCCTCTAAATCCATGAATACGGGTGCGGCTTGCACCGCGGCGGCTTTAAATTTACTGCTTTTGTTTTCCAACACTTTAATTGTCCTCTTGTGATTAAAAGCTGTATCTGAATGTTGCGCCGTACTCCCTTGGGGGGCTATACACCGCAGAATGAAATCCCAGGCCATAGTTAGAGTTGCCACTAACCACCATTCTCTCGTCGCCTAAATTCTCGCCGTAGAGAATAAACTCCATATTTTCAGTGATCGAATAGCGCAGCGAGACGTTCCATAATTCTGAAGCCTCCTGGTAAAGGAAAGTGGAGTTCTGGGAGTCGTTAAACAATTCATCGGTATAGGAGTAGTCGAGACGCAAAGCCAACTCCCCTTCATTCAGCGGTATTCCGTATTCAATGCCGATATTAAAAGTACTCTCTGGTGTGTTAACCAGCTTGGCGGATTTATCTATGGCGGAAGACAATCCCTCTATAGGGTTAATGGATGCGTATTCAGCATCTGTATAACCATAACCAACATCCAATTGAATATTTTCAGCGAGTAATGCCGTTAACTCAAATTCGACCCCTTTGATATCCACTGTGCCGGCATTGGCCGTCACAGGTCCTCCCAAATTATCAAAAAATGTCACTTGCACTTCATCATAATCTGAGAAAAATGCCGCGGCATTAAATCGCAGGCGATCATCCCAACCTTGCCACTTCAGTCCTATTTCATGGGCATCAACGGTTTCAGGTTCGAAGGTGCGTGGCGCTTCGACTGACTCCACATAGCGCAATACAAAACCACCGCTTTTAAATCCCTGCGAGAAACTGTAATACAACAGAGTGCCGTCAGAGAGTGTGGCATCCAATCCGAGTTTGAACGTGGTTTCTTCAAAGACATCACTTGTGCGACCACTGCCATTACCCACTAAGGGCGAAAGACCCGGGGTGAATATTCCGTCTTCATTGACAGCACCTGGAAAAAACGGCAAAGGATTTCCTTCAATATCTGCCGCGAGATATTGCGTGTATTCGTACACTTTTTCGTCTCGGGTATGACGTACTCCACCTGTTATTGCAAAGGTATCATTGATATCCCAGGTCAGCTGGAGATAGGCGGCTTCACTGTCGTTGTCGATATCTGCAAAGTTGTTGAGACCTGCGGGAAAACCTGCGGCTAAATCTGGCGTTGGCAAGAACAGAGGCACAAATACATTGTCGGTGCCCTGCTCTTCAAAATAATACAAACCCGCCACATAGCGAATGTTCCCTTCCAGCAAATCACCGGTGAGTTGTAACTCATGACTAAATTGCTCATGGTCATAATCCGGGTTATTCACCTCTGTAATAGAGTGTGGAGAGTTGTCGGGGTCTGAGAAAAAGTGCCCGTCGGTTTCCCGATAGGCGACCGTGTATTTAAGATCAAAGCTGTCACTATGGTAGCCACTTACCAGCGATACACCATTAATAGACAACTTGGTACCGGACTCACCAGAAATTCCCGTTGCATAGGTAATGTAATCGTCACCGCGCGTGACATACTGGCTCAAATCAGCCAGACCGGTCGCGATATCACCGAAGGTATGCAAACCGTATCCGATCACACCGGCGCCACCCGGTGTTCCGTCAGGAAACTGCGTTGTAAAGCCAACCGATGTAGATGCAGCGCTTTGTTCATTGATTTTGGTATGATCCGCGCTCAGCTGAAAATCCCAGTTGTCGCCGGCATCATAAACAACGGTTCCCCTGAAAGAGAGGCGGTCCTCATCCCCCAACTGATCCCCGATTAAGACACGCTCTACGTAACCATCTCGGTTTTTGCTGGACACAGCAAACGTGGTGCGAATGTTGTCAGACAGGGGAATATCAACTGAGGCACGAACGTCCTGGCGACTCATGTTCCCCGCGCTCACCTCAAACTTTCCCTGAAGTTCTTCGGCGGGTTTGCGCGAGGTAATGCTCATTGCCCCACCAATTGTATTGCGACCAAATAAAGTGCCCTGAGGGCCGCGCAGAACCTCAATACGTTCGACATCCAACACATCCAGCACACCGCCAACCGAGCGAGACATATACACTCCGTCAACATAGGTGCCCACGCCGGGGTCGGTGGTTAAGCTAAAGTCGGTATTGCCAATTCCGCGAATAAACACTGCGGCGCCAGAGGACAAACCACCAATCGGAGAGGTGGTGTCAAAAACCAGGTTGGGTGTGAAGTTCGCCACATCTGAGATGTCATCGATTCCCTTATTTTCCAGGGACCTGGCAGTAAATGCCGTAACGGCAATGGGCGTTTCCTGAAGGCTTTCTTCTCGTTTTTGTGCGGTCACAACCACTTCCTCCAACTCAAATCTGGAGTCGTTGGCCCGGGCGGTGGTACTAATAATTGCGGGCAGAACACAAGCGATTGCCAAAGGGCAAAGACGTAGGGTGTTAATTGGAATATTTTTCATGCTCTCTCATACCTGAATAATAATTATTGGTGGGTATGGTGAGTCTATGCCTGATGATTACAGACGAACATGCACAGGAAAGCACTGATTCATGACAATTTGTGCACATGTAAATTATCAGTGGGTAAACGTGATTCTGCTGCCGGGTGCTTCAGAGTGCAGCACTAAGTTATTTTGACGTTCACTGCTCTCCTTCAAACAGAGCCCGCTTATTCTCAAGGGCACCAAGCAAATGCGATCTGAGTTTCTGCACACGAGCAGTTTTCCGTAAGTCGGTATGACTGAGCAACCACACCGACCAATCAGACCGCGGTAGTGATACCGCGAGCTTTTTCACTTGAATGTCAACCAAACTGTCGGGCATATAACAAGGCATACGGGCGATCCCAAATCCCGCCTTTACTGCCGCATACATACTGCTCAAGTCATCAACTCTCAAAGCAATGCGAGCGCCAGGGAAGTGCTCCTCAGCCCATGGCGGGAGTTGCGGTTCACCGCTCCAGCAAACAATTCCCACCTCGCTCGCAGGATCGATATCACGGCTAGCGTACAAGGCGTGCTGAAGCCCGGCGACACTGCGACCCACCAGGTAATCTGGCGGTCTCGAGGTTAGGCGAATAGCGATATCGGCCTCGCGATTGGCAAGATTTCGCAGGCCCTGACTCACCATCACATTTAATTCTATTCCGGGGTACTGCTGGCTAAAACCCGCCAAGGCCTCACTGAGACAATACTCAAAGATATCGTGGGGCATGGTGATATTTACGGGCCCCTCAAGGCGCGCGTCTTGCCCAAACAGCGTACGAGAGATCTGTTGACTCTGTGCCTCAATGGCCTCCGCCTGCGCCAGAATAGTATCGGCGGCCTCAAGCATTTGATATCCGCCCGACTGGCGCTGAAACAACTGCACGCCATGTTTCTCCTCCAGCGCTTGAATACGTCTGGATACGGTTGAGTGGTTAACGCCAAGCGCCCGTGCGGCAGCTGAAATACTGCCAGAGCGCGCCAGGGCAAGAAAATAACGAATATCATCCCAATTGTTCATCTGTGCATTTCCGCGGAACATGTTTGCATTTTTTGCGAATTTATCAACAGTCTAGGGCATCGTAGAATGCCTGTCGATGGCAACCAGCAGGCTGCCCTAACTGATAAACTGATGAGGTGAACTATGGACCCGCTATTTAAACCACTGCAGATCGGCTCCCTGAATTTGGCCAACCGGGTGCTTATGGCACCTTTAACGAGAGGTCGTGCCACAAATGATGGCGTGCCAACCGCCATGATGGCCGAATACTATTCACAGCGGGCAAGTGCC
>ENA-OSET01004880-OSET01004880.1-sediment-metagenome-genome-assembly--contig:-NODE-4880-length-11619-cov-19.008231_pt1 | contig 11619 bp, 13 predicted proteins | sample MGYA00237882_ERZ534229 | MGnify/ENA primary metagenome ERZ534229 (study PRJEB26408, sample SAMN06266212) | sediment metagenome | isolation source: Hudson Canyon methane seep mesocosm | place...
CGAACTATTTGAAACACTAGTTATTGAATAAGTAATATCTGGTATATCACAGTTACCTATACTTATAGCCACTGTTGTATCACTTGCAGAAGCCGCAATCGTAGCACTATCTCCACTTAAAGGCGTGCCTGTATCAGTACAAGTACTAGCTGCTGTTATAGTACCCGTCCAATCTACAGGAACCTCACAAGTTGCTACTGAGCTTGAGCATAATGCACCGTCTCCCCTATAAACTATGGTAGAAATAGTACCGCTGCCTGTCGCTGTGGCATCTATGGTAATAGTTCTTGTGGCCGTACAGGTAACATTAAAAGAAACAGTATGATCCGAGTTGCTTGCTGTATAAGTTCCAGTGCCCGTACAGATATCACCAGAAGCTGTTAAACCGCTATAATTCCATGCCTCACTATTTCCGTTGGCACTATCTAATTCACCACAAGCGTATGCAGCATCACCACTACCGCTTCCTGTACAGCTAATAACATTTGATGATTCTAACTCGCCAGTAAAAGGGGTGCCGCCAGTGGCAACTAAATTAACTGTTAATGTATGACTAGTTTCCAGGCCTCCAGAGCAATTACTGATATCCGTTGTGGGGTCAAAAATATTGCTATCATTATCAGCTATTGTTCTTTGAATAGTTTTTGATGCAAGCGTTAAATCTGTAACTAACGCTGCCTGATCGCTGCAGTCTCCATGAATATCATTAGTACCATCAATTATAAGAAAATTATGACAATCGTAAGGTTTATTGATGCCTTCGTTTATACCATTGTGACGAGCAAAGTAATTACGTCCAGTGTCAAGGCTTGCAGGTGTACCGGCAACCTCTTCGGCAAAACATACATTTCGGTCATCATTACCTCCTGCTGCTATACCTAATAAGCCCACTTTACCACGCCAACCACCAGGGCCCACTTTGGCTGCCGCTACGGGTGTTGCCGGACAGGTAAGCACATTATCATCAGATCCGCCAGTTGCACCAGTACAATTACCACCTACATAACAGACGTAAGGTGCATTTGTAGTATCACTTGCAGGGTTAAACAGACAATATGCGCCTGTTTCTGAGGCATTAAATGTAAATAAATTGACATCAAGTAAAGGTGCACCATTCCCATTTCCATCAGTTGCCTGAGAGTATACAGTTCCTTTTATAGGAATAATGATACCACCATTAAAGCGAATTCTTGGTATGCAGTACTCCCCAGTTGCCGAGTTATCTGAGGACGCAGTAACTGTATCAATCTCAAATAATTGGATTGCCTCATTACCTGAAACACCATCAAAATCTATGCGTTTTACTTTTACTGTTGGAAGTCCTGTGGTTTCTAAATTAACTAAAGCAGGGTTGCTGTAACTACTGCATAAATTAGCCAGAACGCCTTTCTGAGTGGTTGAATTATCATCTAAAGTGATAACATCTTGTGCGATATAGGTCTGGTTACCAACAGTTAATACTTCGCCAGGTGTTGTATTTGATATATCAACATACTCACTTATTTCATCAGATGACTCTGCATTAGTACTGGGGCCGTGTGATATCCCGCCACTTTCGCCATTTGCAGCAACTGTGGAATTACCAAGGTTGTCATAGGCTATGACACTTTGGACAACACATAGCTTATCTGTATCCAAATCATTCCACGTATTCGTCAGGCTATTCCAAGCCCCTTTGTCGCCATCCCAAGTGACTTGAACATTGATTTCTTTACGGTTTGGAACGGTAAATGTATTCACAACCCATCTACGGGTAAATGACTCTGTTATCCCGGAAATAGTCTCATCTGCTGTAGATGAAACTAGAGAGTCATATCCGGCAGCACCCGTTTTATCAACCGTATCTCTTAGCTGTTCCATTTTTGAATTTGCCAATACCTGGCACTCGGAGCGTGTTTTATTAACACCGCTTTCCCCTATTAAGTTACCTTGTAAGGAAGCAATAGCTAATAAACCAATTGCAATAACAACAGTGGTAATGAGTACTTCAATTAACCCAATGCCACTATTATGTTTTTTTAAATAATTGTATTGCATTTTATAACTCCTAAATGTCGTTACCAGTCTTTCCAGGAGCCAGGAATAATAGCACCTGTTCCGGGGATAAAAGGAAGAGCAGAGCCATTCTCGTCTCCCCAAGGTTTAAATACTAATGTTAATGTTCCCGCCCCCGTACTTGCGGCAGGGTTTTCAGCTATTATGGAACCCTTAACAACTGGGTTACCTGCAATTTCTATTGTGCCTGTTACATAGACTATTCCATAGATAGTTGCGCCATTAAGTTTATCTAAATTACCATCAATAATTAGAATAGCTAGGTTAGTTGCTGAACCAATCACGTCTGTTCCATTGATATTGGTATTACCGTCTACCCAAATAAGGCCAGTTTCACCATCAAGACTATCGCCTGTAGCAAAAACCCGCCCAGAACGTTCGGCGACTTCTTTAATATCCGCTTTGGTTTGAGCAAAAAACATATCAAAAAATTCATTTTCTGCCGGGTCAGTATAATTAGTTGTACTTGTTGTTTTAGTGGCTAGTGACGGGTCGTCAGTAATAACATCAATACCATTGCCCGAGTTTCGATTAGAAACTAATTGGGTATTTGGTCCTGGATTGTTAACAACATTACAAGGACTGACTTCACAACTACTATCTAACTCCTCTGTAGAATAATCACCAATTTCTGTGCCAGAAGGGCGCAGGTAAGTACCATAAGCTGCCCCATGAACTGTATCTGCTCCACCAGCCCAAATACTAATATTGCTATAACGATTAATAACTTTGGCATTACCAAAAACACCTACGCCACCCTTAGATACAAAGGGCTGCTTAGGAGATTCTCCGCCATCAAATATATTAATTGTTCCTAAACATTGAGTGATTGTGCGAACAGCGGTTCCATCATCACTCCAGCCTTGAGCCACGACCAATCCTTGAGTCATGTCACTTCCATCAAAGCTGCCATCATCACAAGGATTAGTTCCGCCATTAAAGCTCGGGGAATTATTAAAATAAAATTGTGCGGATGTTGTTTGAGAACCCGCAACTAATGTAAAAGCAAATGGTGACACATCAGTAGTATCTCCATCGCCATTATAATCAACACCATTTTCAATAAAATAATCAACGACTCCTGCAGTTCCAGTATAATCAAAACCGCCTTCCATAAAATAGGAAACAGCTCTGTCCATTGCTGCTTGCGCTGCGGCTGTAGCTTGCGCTGTACGGTAATTATCAGCCGCTATTTTGGTCTCATTTAACACTGTTTTTGTTGAAGTCAAAATGATTAATGTCATTCCTATTAAAAGTATTATCGATATTAATAAGCTTGCTGCTCCACATTGGTTTCTGAGCGCTTTGTACTTATTCATCAATCTCTCCAGTTGTTAAAGCTGATTATAAATTCTAGGGTTTCTTACCTGTACTGAGCTTGATATGGTTTTAATAACATTAATATCATTTTTTACTCTGCCTGATATACTAATGTTTAACACCCTTTTTTCGGTAAGAAGTGCTGGCCTAGCTGGGACGTCTCCATCTGTTACGGCAGCAGCACATGTTTTGTTAAAACTAACATCCGGATTAAGTGAGGTATTTAAGCACCTTGTCGTCGCTGTTAAAGCAGGTAGCAATGGATGAACATTGGCAACAGCAGCTTGTTGAGCAAGGGCTGAAAAGCTAAATTGCAGGTGAGTGATTTCTAGGATATTTGATTCAACAATAGATTCCCACCTACCATCTGTCGAGCCACAATTAGCTACTCCATCAACCGTTTTTGCTGCACTTACTTTTATTTCGCCATTATCTAATTTAAATCCAAAGAATTCGCTTGTATCTTCATCGGATCCTGTAGTATTAACATCAAGACTAGCGTCATCAAGCGCACCATCGCCATCGAAATCGTATGTATATAAAACACAAGAACTTATGGGGATTTGTATATTTGCTGTTCCTATTGTGAATGGATTACCTGTATTTGTAGCTGAATTAATCGCATTAGAGCCTGATTTAGCTCCAGCCCAATAGCCAGCTCTTTTTATATCATTAACCATAAACATCATGACGGAATCTAAATCATAATTTAATCTGGCTGACTTTATGGTATCACTGCTACTACGAACGGTTGAGATGTACATAGATAAAGCACCTCCGGCAACAATAATGCCAAGTGATAAGGCTATCATTATTTCAAGAAGCGTAAAGCCTTTAAGCTGGTTCATTTTCTTAACCTTTTGTTTGTTAACAGGCATCATAACCAATAACACTTTTAGTATTATCTGAACTACAAACCCTTACTCGCCCCGTTTGACTAACAATTACTTTTAATTGATAGTTTGCCGTATTAAGAATAACTCCACCATTATTATTGGTTGTACCTCTACGAAAACCGAATGTGACCACAGAAATTCCACCAGGCATAAAGGATGCAGTTCCCATTGTTACATTTTGAAATTGAGAACCAGTAATAACCTTAAGGTTGCAATCTGAGCCGTTTGCAGGACAATTACATGTAGCATCTGGTTGGTAAATAGTGTAATCCCAAACAGCATTATCAAAATCAATTTTTAAATCACAGCTTTGTTTGATAGCTTCCGTTCGAACCCACATCAAATCAGATTTCATTCCTTCTGCCACTTCTTTTAATCGGTTACGTTCAATCATTTTTTGAAAAGAAGGTACAGCCATAGAGGCAAGTATCCCAATAATAGCAATAGTTATCATTAACTCAACTAGAGTAAACCCCAAGACTTTCTTTTTATTCATAAATTAAACCTGTAAAAGTATTCAGTGATACTTTTTTGACTTGTATTAGACAGTACATTGTTTAAATCCCAATTTCTGTTATCTTTTTCACGCTTTAAGTATAGACAACTATTTTTTTTAAAACAGATAAGCTATGCTTGTAACATATTTTTACGTTTAAAAAAAGACTGGCTTTATGGAAAATAAAATAAATAAGGGCTTTACCTTAATTGAATTGATGATTGTTGTTGCTGTTATTGGTATTTTAGCGGGTATTGCTTATCCGTCTTATCAGGATTATATAATTAGGGCTAAGCGTGGGGATGCTAAGGCAGCAATATTAACAGTGCAACTTGCCCAAGAAAAATATAGAGCTAATAACACAACTTATGGAACAATGGCTCAACTTGATCCTTTAGAAACAATAAGTGGTAATTATGTTTCTGCAGATGAAAACTATACAGTAACGGTTTCTGGTAATACGGCTACAGCCTTTGTTATTACAGCAACACCAAGAAGTCCATTTGCTGATGCAGACTGTGGTAATTTAGTACTAACTGTTGCTGCGGCAACCGAAACGAAATCTGCTAGCGCAGGAACTAAGGCTTTGTGTTGGGATAGATAAACCAAGTGTATTTTTAGATTTTTTTAATGGGAGGAACTGCTATGTCTGAATGCTCTTTTTGCGGATCTACAGAAGGTAAACATGCTCCTTTATGCCAATCTTGTGGTGCGCTTAGGTATCCTGTTGTGACTAGTCGTTCGTCTCAAGCTATTAGTAGACAAAATAAATTAAAATACTCTGCCATTGCTGCGGCAACCATTTTTATCCCGGGTTCTTTGCTTATATTTGCTTTTGTGGGTATTCGTCGATTTAGTTTTATCAAGAAAAATTAGAATGCACGTTCCTAAGCAGATAAGTTCAAGAAATATTTAGTTGAACGAGCTGAACCGGATACATAAAGTATTCCTTTATCTAAAAGATCTCTTAGGTCTCTGGCTGCTGTAGGGGCTGAGGTTTTAACCAGGTTTTTATATTTACTGCGTGAAATACCTTGTTCAAAGTCTGTGGTTTCTAATAATCGAATGATCAGCTTTTTCTGTCGGTCGTTAAAAGTGGTTGTCCTGTTTTTATCCCAAAACAAGGTGGATAACCTTATTTTATCCAGCCTTTTTGTACTGACGGTGGCGGCTGATTTTACCTGACATAAAAACCAGACAATCCATTCGGTAATATCCATCGTTCCTTTTTGACATTGTTCTAATAAATCATAATATTCAACTTTATTTTTCTCTATTTCAGTGGACAGAGAATAGAGTCGAATATTTGTTTGCTCAGTTTCAGCCAAGCAGCGTTCCGCAATGATGCGTGAAAACCGGCCATTGCCATCATCAAACGGATGAATAGTAACAAACCATAATTTTGCGATGGCGGCTTTAATATAGCCTGATGGACAGTCGGTATTTGCCAGCCAATCTAAAAAACGTGTCATTTCTAAGGAAACACATGATTTATTTATGCAAGGGGCCTCAAAATGGATGGTTTGTTTACCAAACCGACCAGAGATAATTTGCATGCTTTCATGCCTGTAATCACCGATCACCATGTCATAAAGTAAAGGTTTTTCTATAAAGAGCATATGATGCCATTTAAATAAATCTTTTTCATTCAGTGGTGAAGATGCTTGCCGAATTGATTCCAGTAAAACATCAACAAAAGACTGCGATGATTTTGATAATCGTGTGGGTTTGCTGATACCTAAACGATTAACAATACTTGAGCGAACCGATTCACGATCAAGAATTTCACCTTCGATTTTTGCCGTAGCAAGGGCTTCATCTAACAGTACTTGCGCTTCAAGTTCTAGCTGTTTTGTAGGTTCCAGTTCTTTAGACAATAACGCGAGTGGTGAAACGGCTCTGATTGTTTCTTCTAAGACAGGAATCACTTTATTTGAGTCGTAATAGAAATTAGGCCAGTTTTTATCTTGCCAGATCCACATAAAAAACCTATGAGCTATAAATTCTCTTTAATCGTATCATAAAGTGATTCGATAAATTATATTTATGACTCATCTGTTTAATTATGTCGCTCATTAATCGTTATTTCCAGCTGCTTAACCTTATTCGTTAGGCCTAATAAATCTCTCACTTATAATTCCCAAGGCAATTTTAATATAATCAGCTTCTTGGTGGTGCACAGCATCTACTTGATAAGCAAGTCCATAAATTCATCAATGCTTAATAAATTCAGTTTAGGGAAGTCTATTTTTTTAAGGCAATTGAAATGCTTATCATTACTAACTAAATAATCCACATCACCAGCAATCGCACAATCAACAAACTTATTATCATCTTTATCTTCTTCGATTAATCTCCATCTATAATAGACCTCTTGTTTATGGACGTTTTGTAGGCTTAATAGCATTTCGCTGATATTATTTGCAACCATCATATTTGTTTTACGCCCTATAATCTCCGTATATTCACTTAATATTTCATTACTGATAATTAAAGAAAGGTCATTATTTATCAGCCTATCAAAAATAAGACGATAGCGTGACTTTGTAGCGATTGAAACTAATAGAACATTGGTATCTAAAACAACTTTCATTTTATTGATAAGGCGTTCTTAGATGTTCATTTGTCCATTCAGTCATAGTTTCATTATCCCAATTATTTTCCTCCCAAAGCTTGTCGAATTCCTGAGTTGCTTGTTTAGCAAAATATTTTGTAAGTAATTCTTTTATATCTACTAATTGTTTGCTATCCAGTTGATAGCTAAATACTTTTAACAGTTCTAACTGTAAATTGCTTAATTTTTGTGTTTGCATATCAAAGCTCTTTATTTAAGTTGTTTAAAAAACTTCATCTATTTTTTCCTTCAAAATAGATCTATCCCAAAGGATAAGTGAATTAGATTGTGCAAGTTGATTTTGCTCGTTATAACAAAAAAAGTAAAGCTCCGTTACTTCTATTCCTTTTCTCTTCAATGTAAGTGCCATGGCAGTTGTCAGGGTTTACTTTTTCAGCGCTTAATTTGGAAAACACCAGAATTCAGCTCTGGCTCTTTCTGCTCTTTCGTTTTGTTCTTGTTTTTGCTACGGACTTTGAAAAAGCGACATCCTACTTTTTTACAGGATTATATTCACCACATCGAGCTTACTTTTTTCAAATAAAATTGCTTCACAGCACTTCAGTTCTTTCAATCAATGAGTTTCTTTTTTGCTACTGGCTCTCGCAGGAAAAAAATATCTACATTTTCTGAATCAACTTCAAAAAACGCTGATACCGTTGCATAGGGATTTCACCAGCTTCAGCCGCAGCTCTAACCGCACAACCTTTATCATTTATATGGCGGCAGTTATGAAATTTACATTCTTCAAGTAATGGTTGAAACTCACGGTAACCCCAAGCTAATTGGGGGTGTGTCATATCCGCCAATCCAAAGATAGCAACACCTGGGCTATCAATTAAATCTCCCCCTTCAGGCAGGTGATAAAGTGTTGCTGCTGTGGTGGTGTGTCGACCATGCTTGGTTATCTCAGAAACAGTATTAGTTTTTAACTGCTTATCTGGAATTAAAGCGTTGGTTAGGGAGGATTTACCAACGCCTGATTGACCCGCAAAAATACTGATTTGATTATTCAATGCAGCTTTAAGCTCAGTAATACCAATATTCTCTTTGGCACTAACTTTATGCATGTCATAACCAAGCTCTTGATATTGTTGTAACTCAACTTCAAGGTCTTTAATATTAGTTAAATCTACTTTATTAAGTACCAAAACTGCATCAATATTTTTGTTTTCACAAATGGCTAAATATTGATCGATTAATAAAAAATCACAATGCGGTTCAGTTGCAAATACTACATAAATTTTATCAATATTGGCTGCGACTGGGCGTGTTTTCTTATTTCTGCTTGGGCGTTGTAATAAAGAACGTCTTGGTAGTATTTCTTCAATACGTCCTTGATCAATTGATGATTTTGTCACCATTACTTGATCACCGACTGCTACGGTATCTAACTTTCGTCGAGTTTGGCAGAGTAATATTTTATTCTCTACTTCAACAGCAATCCCTTGCCCTAGGTGTGATACAACCAGTCCTTCAATCAAATCAGTCATTATTCGTTACATCTTTGATTCTAAATGTGCAATACGAATAGCAGCCGGTGGGTGGCTGTAATGAAAAGCTGAGTACAATGGATCTGGTGTTAATGTACTGGCATTTTCTTCATATAATTTAACTAAACCACTGATCATTTTTTCTGCTTTAGCGTTGTTTGATGCAAAATCATCAGCTTCAAATTCAAATTTACGTTGAAAATAAGCGCTAATTGGTTGCATAAAAATAGTGAAAACAGGCGATACTAAAGTGAAAAGTAATAATGCAGCAGCATTTGAATGGGTATCAACACCTAATCCACTAAAAAACCAGTCTTGAGTAATTAACCAGCCTAAAACTGCAAAACTAATAAGTGTCATAAATGATGAAGCAACCAACATTTTAATCACGTGTTTACATTTAAAGTGACCTAATTCATGCGCTAATACTGCTTCTAATTCTTCATCATCTAATGATTCAATTAAAGTATCAAAAAATACAATACGCTTATTGTTTCCCATACCAGTGAAGTAAGCATTACCATGGCCTGAACGCTTTGAACCATCCATGATAAAAATACCATTACTATTAAAACCACAACGCTCTAAAAGCCCTTGAATACGCTGTTTTAACGATCCATCTTCCATCGGAGTAAAGTCATTAAATAAAGGCGCAATAACCGTTGGGAATAACCAGCTCATTAATAAAGAAACACTCATTAATATAGCCCAGGCATATAACCACCATAAATCACCAATGCTATCCATAACCCAAAGGATTAATGCAAGAATCGGCATACCTATAGCAATCACTAATGATAATGAAATGGCTTGATCTTTAAAGAAACGACCAACGGTACTTTTGTTAAAGCCAAACTTTTCTTCGATAACAAAAGTTTGATAATAGCCGCTAGGGATTTCAACAATAGTCATCACTAAAATAATACTACCAACAGCAGCTAAATCAGTCAGCATGGGAGATAAACCAAAAGATGACCATAGATCAAATACAATACTGATACCTCCACCTAAAGTAAGAAGTATTAAAAAGATAACACCAACAACACTGTCTATATCACCTAATTTGCCTTTAGCTATTGTATAGTCAGCTGCTTTTTGATGGGCATCCAGATCTACAGAGTCTTTAAATGCTTCGGGAACAGCTGACCTATGCTCAAGAACAAAAGATTTTTGACGGTTAGAAAGCCACTGTTGAATAGCGTATGAGATCACAACAGCTATTAAAAATATGATAGTAAATGTCTGCATGGTATTGGATTAATGACCAGATTTTAAGAAATAGCCATACAGATTAGCCAATGCTACAATTTAAAGCAACTATCATCTATCAATGGAAACAAAATGGCGCAGGATTCTACTAACTTAATCTGGATTGATTTGGAAATGACGGGCTTAGATCCCGACACTGATTTAATTATCGAGATTGCAACAATTGTCACGGATAAAGATCTTAATATTATTGCAGAAGGGCCAGTACTGGCAGTTCATCAGCCTGATGAAGCCATTGCCGGAATGGATGACTGGAATCAAAAACACCATGGCCAATCAGGCTTAATAGACAGAATAAAAGCATCAACGGTTAATGATGCTGAAGCGGAAAGACAAACCATTGAATTCTTAGAAAAATGGGTGCCAGCTAATAAATCACCTATTTGTGGAAATAGCATTTGTCAGGATAGACGTTTTCTCTATCGTTATATGCCTAAGTTAGAAGATTACTTTCATTATCGTAATCTTGATGTCTCTACATTAAAAGAATTGGCAGCACGTTGGGCACCTGATTTACAAAAAGGATTTCAAAAAAAATCAGCCCATAAAGCATTAGATGACATTATAGAGTCAATTGATGAAATGAAATATTATCGTGAGCATTTCATTAAATTCTAAAGATGAATCATTTGATAGCAGTGGCAATGGGCGGTGCCTTTGGTGCAGTGTTGAGGTTTTTAATCTCTAGCGGTGTATATCACTGGTTAGGGCGTGGGTTTCCTTATGGCACACTGGCCGTAAATATTATCGGTTCTTTGCTGATAGGTTTGATGACAGTTGCGTTGCCTCTACAGCGTATTGCTCTGTCTATGGAGTACCGTTCTGCCATTTTGGTCGGCTTGTTTGGATCATTAACCACCTTTTCAACCTTTTCTTTAGACAATTTTTATTTAATAGAACAAGGTCATTTTCTGAAAGCCTCGTTAAATATTGCGGCTAATGTGTTTATTTGTATTGTTGCTGTTTGGATAGGTATGACGATAGGCAAAGCTTTATTTTCTACTTCTGGTGGGGTTCTTCACTGGAAAGGCTGGGTATTCCCTTGAAAGCCACTCATTAAATACTCGCCGCTTGCGTCTTGGGAGTTTAACAAACCCGCTAATTGGTCGAGCCTTTCTTCTACCTCAACGGCAATGGCATTTAAATCGCTTTCATTCAACACGCCGTTCCCAGAGGTTACCGTTAGCTCTCTGATCCGCTGAACAACCGAGCCGATACTCCCTAGCAAGTCGTCCTGTAACTTAAGGTGCCCTTCAGCAAGGTCGATATTACGTTGAAACTGGCTATTTATGGCAAGTTCTTGGGTTAATTCCAGAATACGCGTCGATGCAACAGGGTCATCGGCAGGCGTCAGTACTTTTTTACCCGTCGAGAGCTGTAGCTGCGTTTTCTGCTGCTGCTCGGTAACATCCTGAATGGATTCAAGACCACGATTAAAAAATTGTTGGGTTGAAATTCTCATAATATGTTCTCGCT
>ENA-OSET01004881-OSET01004881.1-sediment-metagenome-genome-assembly--contig:-NODE-4881-length-11617-cov-3.097140_pt1 | contig 11617 bp, 12 predicted proteins | sample MGYA00237882_ERZ534229 | MGnify/ENA primary metagenome ERZ534229 (study PRJEB26408, sample SAMN06266212) | sediment metagenome | isolation source: Hudson Canyon methane seep mesocosm | place...
TCTCCGCGGTCTGCTGCTTGAGCACACAAATAAGCATATGATTTAGCCGCATTCATTTGGGTGTACATATCGGCAATTTTACCCTGAATTAACTGGAACTCACCGATAGACTGACCAAATTGTTTTCGGTCGTGAATGTAGGGCACAACTAAATCCATACAGGCATCCATAATACCCAATGGACCGCCAGCAAGTACTAAACGTTCATAATCAAGACCAGACATTAATACTTGAACGCCTTTTCCTTCTTTACCTAATATATTTTCTGCTGGAACTTCACAGTTTTGGAAAACTAATTCACAGGTATTTGAACCACGCATGCCTAGCTTGTCTAATTTTTGATGGCGTGAAAAACCCGGGTAATCACGTTCAACAATAAAAGCTGTGATCCCTTTAGAGCCCGCTGAAGTGTCAGTTTTTGCATAAATAACATAAACATTGGCATCTGGACCATTGGTGATCCACATTTTATTGCCGTTAAGAATGTACTTATCACCTTTTTTATCAGCACGTAGTTTCATGCTAACAACATCAGATCCTGCATTTGGCTCACTCATGGCTAATGCACCAATATGCTCACCTGATATTAGTTTTGGGAGATATTTTAGACGTTGTTCTTCTGTGCCGTTCCGTGAAATTTGATTTACACATAGGTTGGAATGAGCACCATAACTTAAGCCAATAGACGCTGACGCCCTGCTAATTTCTTCCATTGCTATAGCGTGGGCCAAGTAACCCATATTGGAACCACCTAAAGACTCGTCAACTGTAATGCCGAGTACACCGATATCACCCAATTGCTTCCATAGCTGGTTGGGAAATTCGTTTTCTTTATCTGTTTTATCTGCGATGGGCGCTATTTCTTTATCTGCAAATTGTTTTACCTGGTCTCTTAGCATATTAATTGTCTCGCCAAGACCAAAATTAAGCGTTGTATATTGATTTGCCATGATAAATTCCTCTTTTTCTTATATTTATTGTTTCAAATTTCAAGTATTAAGTTTTAAATGCGTCTCGACAGCGTTGCTCCGCCTGATCAAGCTCTAGTTGCATGGCTTGAATATCCTTCAGTTGTTGATCAAGAGCTTCGCGACGTTGCTGTATTTTTTCTAATAATGTCTGAAGTTGCCGCGTGTTACCGCCTTCCGGGTCATAAAGTTCTATAAGCTCTTTTGACTCAGCCAAGCTAAAGCCAAGACGTTTCCCTCTTAAAATGAGCTTAAGGTTTACGCGGTCATGGTCGGCATAAATACGGGTCTGGCCATTTCGTTGAGGGCAGAGTAGTCCTTCCGCTTCATAAAACCGGATTGTTCGGGTAGTAATTGAAAATTCTTTAGCGAGATCGCTGATTGAGTATTTTTTAGTCATAGGTGAATAATGACTTACGTTTACGTTAACGTCAACTAGGTAGGCGATATCAATCAATTAATTGCAGTCATCCCCGCGAAGGCGGGGATCCATTAACCAAAACACTGGATCCCCGCCTTCGCGGGGATGACAAAAGGAACAAAGAATAGGGTTTAAGGTTGCGCTCTAATTACTTCAATCCATCTAATAAGCGGGTATTCAAATCAACCCATCTAGTCAGTTTCTCAGATTTCCCAATCTTCTTTCCTTGGCCTCGCTGTTTAGACAGCCAAAGTCCATCACCATTAAAGCTATAAACTGGCACAAGATCTGGGCGTTTAGAGGCGGGGCGGATATCTCCAACAAGATTGTCTAAAATTAGAGGTTCAGAGCCAGGGGTTTCATAGTAAGCGAGTATCATATGGGCTTGGTTAAGTCGTATTGCTTTTACATAAGTAATTCTTAGTTTTTCTACAGATATCCCCATGGTTTTAAGTGTGAAATATTTTGCAATTGAATAATCTTCACAGTCTCCACCATTGGTGGCTAGCATTTCAACAGGGGTTGCCCAGTAATCTTCTTTGCCCCAGTGCTGCCAGTCAGATTTAAAATGGGTTTTATTAAAGAATTGATTAACCTTATTTAACTTTTCTGTTGTTGAAAGGGTAGCAGGAGAGTTAGCTATGTCTTGCCATATTTCAAGACGCTCCCTTGCAGGGGGGCCGTATTTCTCTTCAATCAGGTTTAAGAGTTTATCTCCCAGGTCAAAGGCATAAACCATAGAAACACCCAAAGCAAACATGAATGCTATGAGTTGTTTTGAAATACTATTTGCCTTGATAGATAAAACCATCTGAGTTATTTAATTCAACAAAAGGCTATTGGGACTGCTTCATTTTTTCTCTTAATTGCAGCAAACGTTGCTTTATCTCCTCTTTCCTTTGATCGCTTAAGGTATCTAGGTTGCTCGCGGGTCTTGAGAAGTTTTGTGGGACGCGTGCTTGCGGAATGGTTGACTGTTTAGGTGGTGTCGCGGGAGCTGATTGATTTTGCTGTGGTGATGAACTGGTTGATGCAGCGCTACTTACAATGCCGATGCTTTTTGAATCCGGAAAATATAGATTTTCAAGGCGCCCGTTTCTTTCAATAACAATACGTTTTTCATAAACGCTTCTTAATTTTGCATTACCGGGTAAGGCACTATTAATAGAGTATTTTAGTGTTTCTTTGTTAGGGCCTTCTATCAAAGCGCTTGCAGTTTTGTCTCCATCGGAACTGCCAGATGCCGATACGCCACGTAAAACAAGTCTTAGATTGGTTTTGGGAAGGTTTTCTGTTTTAGCTACCGTTTGCTGTGTACTGGCACTTGTAGGTGTACCGAATAACTTATATTTTTTTATATCCCGTGTTGGCTGAGTCTTTGTTGTGGTTTGTTTAACTGCCTGAATGGTATTGCTTGATTCATTATTTGCAGGCGCGAAAATAGTGTAAGCCTGAAATGAGAGCGCCGCAATCATAGCGGGCACTAACAATATAAGGGTGATACTGGGTAGTTTTTGTTGTAGTGCATTTGTATTCACGGGGAACGGTTGCCTTTTTCTTATTGGGTGCTTTTTAATGAGTGAATGGGCGCTTCGCTTCACATATTTGATAATTATAGTATTGATTATTAAACAGGGCTTCCTTAATTAACATATTGTTAATAAAATAAATTTTGCGTAAGTTCAAGTTTAAAGACAAAATATGATTACTAGTGTGTTGGATTTACAAATTTTAAGTGATTTTTTCAATAAAAACAGCACACTCTCCTTTGATACTACTATAATAAAAATAATTTATGTTTAAACAATCTATATTAATTTATCTACCTAATCTATATGGCTATGCCATTCATACAAGGAGCTCGTTTTGACCTTGGAATCAAGTGTCGCTTTTGCCCGATTACCGTTTGGCTTTGCAAAGAAGCACTCAGTTGTTATTGCAAAAGATCATTCTGGCGAACTTTGTTTGTTGCATGCAGAAGCGCTAAATAACCGTATTTTTTGCGAATTAAACCGATTTACTCAAGGCGAGTTACGTTTTGAGCAGGTGTCTCCAGAGTTTTTTGAAGAAACATTATCCTTGTCTTATCAAAATAACTCTGAAGAAGCTATGCAGATGGTTGAAGGTTTGGGCGATGATATGGATTTGGCAAGCCTTGCTGATTCTGTGCCTGAAACAGAAGACCTTTTGGAGCAGGAAGACGACGCACCGATCATTCGTCTTATAAACGCGATTCTTACTGAGGCAGTTAAAACCAACGCTTCAGATATTCATATTGAAACTTTCGAAAAGCAATTGGTTGTTCGTTTCAGAATAGATGGTGTGTTACGTGAAATTGTGCAACCTAAACGAGCACTAGCCCCACTATTAACCAGCCGTATAAAAGTAATGTCAAAACTTGATATTGCAGAGAAAAGAATACCGCAAGATGGCCGTATTGGACTTAGGGTGGGTGGTAGAGAGGTTGATATTCGTGTTTCTACTATGCCTTCTCAAAACGGTGAGCGAATTGTTCTAAGACTTCTTGACAAGCAAGCGGGTCGTTTAAAGCTTGAGTCTTTGGGAATGTCATCAAGAGACTTAACAACACTCCGAACTTTAGTTGCAAGACCTCACGGAATTATTCTTGTTACAGGGCCTACCGGCTCAGGTAAAACCACAACGCTCTATGCGGGGCTTTCTGAAATAAACGATAAGAGCAGAAATATTCTTACCGTTGAAGACCCTATTGAATATAGCTTGCCCGGTATTGGTCAGACCCAGGTTAATACCAAGGTTGATATGACCTTCTCCAGAGGCTTGAGAGCCATTCTTCGTCAAGACCCTGATGTGGTTATGATCGGTGAGATTCGAGATATTGAAACGGCAGAAATAGCGGTTCAGGCCAGTTTAACAGGGCACTTGGTACTATCTACACTGCACACCAACAGTGCAGTAGGTTCCATTACTCGTTTAATTGATATGGGGGTTGAACCCTTCCTAATTTCATCAAGTATGGTGGGTATTATTGCCCAAAGACTTGTTAGAGTACTTTGCCCAAGTTGTAGAGAACCTTACACACCTGATAATGATACTTGTGACTTCTTGCAGAAAAGCCATAGTAACCCTCCCACTCTTTACAAGGCAAAAGGCTGCTCTGAATGTAACCATTTAGGATACCGTGGAAGAATGGGGATTTATGAAGTAGTTGATATTGATGAAAAATTGCGAAGCCTGATTCATGACAAGGCGGGTGAGTTAGAGCTAGAGGCCTACGCTCGTCAGTGTGGGCCAAGTATTCATGCAGACGGTGTTGCAAAAATACTGGCTGGTGTTACGTCTGTAGAAGAAGTTCTACGTGTCACTCATCGGGAGTAATTGATGGCTGCGTTTGATTATAAAGCCCTGGATGAAAAAGGGCGGCAGAAAAAAGGCATTATTGAAGCCGACAGTGCCAGGCAGGTTCGTCAGCAGTTGCGTGATAAAGGCTTAACACCTCTTTCTGTAGATATAACTGCTGAAAAGAAAGAAGGAGTAGGTACTTTTTCTTCTCGTGGAAAAAGGCTTAGTGTTAGAGATTTGTCTTTAATTACTCGGCAGATAGCCACACTGATTCAGGCAGGTATTCCAATTGAAGAAACATTATCTGCCGTCGCAGCTCAGAGTGAAAAGCCTCAAGTTAAAGGTATGATGCTGGCTATACGAGGTAAAGTGCTTGAAGGGCATACCTTGGCAGATAGCATGGCGGAGTTTCCAAACGCCTTTCCTAAACTCTACCGTTCAACGGTGGCAGCAGGTGAACATGCAGGGCATATGGATTTGGTGCTTAACCGCTTAGCGGATTATACAGAATCAAGGCAGGCCGCAAGACAAAAAATTCAATTGGCAGCCATTTACCCCATCATACTTTCTGTTGTAGCGGTCTCAATAGTTATATTTCTCTTAACTTATGTTGTACCCGATATTATTGAGGTATTTGTCAATAATGGACAAGAACTACCAGCACTGACTCAAGCGCTTCTCGTTGTGAGTGACTTTCTCAGTAACTGGGGGTTAATAATATTTATACTCATGGTTATCGCTTTTTCTGTTTTTCAGTTTTTTCTTAAAAAAGACAATTTTAGGTTTTCTGTCCATAAAAAAATATTAGCGACCCCTTTTATTTCTAAGATCTCAAAAGGCATGAATACTGCCCGTTTTGCGAGTACCTTAAGTATATTAAATAGCAGTGGTGTTCCTCTTGTTGATGCCATCCGAATTTCTGGTGAAGTGCTATCTAATGACTGCTTGAAATCGTCCATTATGGATGCATCGGTGATGGTTAGTGAAGGCTCTAGCTTAACTAACTCTTTAGAAAAAACAGGCTACTTCCCCCCTATGATGCTGCATATGATTGCCAGCGGTGAATCGAGTGGTGAATTAGATCAAATGCTAGAGCGCACAGCTAGAAACCAGGAAAATGATCTTGAGGGTTTAATCTCTACCCTTGTCGGTTTATTTGAACCGTTAATGTTATTGGTTATGGGAGTTGTGGTGCTCATAATTGTATTGGCGATAATGTTGCCGATATTAACTATGAGTAATATAGTGAATTAAAGATTTAATGTAATTTTATTGATTGGGAATGTACAAAATGAAACCTTTAAAGCAGTACAGTAGCATAACATTTCAGCGTGGATTCACCCTGATAGAAATCATGGTCGTTATGGTTATTTTGGGTCTTTTAGTCGCTGTTGTTGCACCTAATATGCTAGGTAAGGGCGATCAGGCACGTGTAACTGTTGCTAAAACTCAAATTAGGGAGCTATCGAATGCGCTTGATTTCTATAAATTGGATAATTTTAGCTATCCAGGTACAGAGCAAGGCTTAGAAGCCTTAGTCTCAAAGCCAAGCGGATTTCCTGAGCCTAAAAACTGGAACAAAGATGGTTATATGAAAACCGTTCCTGCTGACCCTTGGGGAAATCCTTACCAGTATATAAGCCCAGGTGTGAACGGGCCGTTTGATTTGTACTCTTTAGGTTCCGACGGTAAAGAAGGTGGTGACGAAGATGGTGCAGACATTGGCAACTGGGACATCAAAGATTAGCGCTCAATGAAATACAAATATTCTAAGGGATTCACGCTCATTGAAATACTGGTAGTCATGGTGCTATTGGGTCTACTTTCGGGCGTGGCTGTATTTATACTTGGTAGCGGCAAGCTTCAACGAGAGCTTGATATTGAGTCACACCGCTTACATACCTTGCTTAGAATGGCTTCAGAAGAAGCCATTTTGTCTAATACGGAAATCGGTTTTGTAATCGATGATGACCACTATGAGTTTCTAGAATATGATGATGAAAAACAGACATGGGCAAGCTCTAGTGTCAGCGTATTAAAATCACGCGACTTGCCTGAATGGCTTGCACCTGAGTTTCAGCGGGAGGGGCGCACTAAAATTCTAGGTAAAGATAGCTCTGATACAGAAGAAAGCAAAAATCCAGATATTGCGCTGTATTCAAGCGGGGAGGTAACCCCGTTTTCAATTACACTTCGTGTTCAAGATAATAAAGAAGGTGGTTTTATCATTTCTTCAGATGGCCTTGAAGAAATAAAATTGATCATTCCCGGTAAAGAGGAGGAGTAAATAATGCCTATACAATATACCCGCTCCCGATCTAAAGGCTTTACCTTGCTTGAAGTTATGATTGCTCTAATTATATTTGGTTTGATTGCTACGGTTATTCAGAAAGTAACTGCGCAAACTATTGTTCAGTCTGAACGTATCCGCCTTAAAACATTCGCAAACTGGATTGCCGAAAATAAAATGGCTGAAATGCGTTTAAGTGAACAGTTGCCTCCTACTCGTGAACAAAAAGATGACCTTGAGTATGCCAATGAAAACTGGAAAATTGTTTCAAAGGTCACCAAAACCTCTGATGTAAACTTTCATAGAGTTGATTTGCAAATTTATCATTTAGCCGAAGAAAGTCAGTTCGATAAAGGCAATCAGGTATTAAGTTATTCTGGCTTTGTGGGGCTCCATTAATGTTTATGTCTCGTCGGAGCCCACAGTCAGTAGAGCGTGGTTTTACCTTGCTAGAGGTGCTTATTGCGATTGTTATAACTGCACTAATTGGCCTGGGTACATCACAACTATTAAGTGGCACAATCAAAGCTCAGGAAATTACCCAGAAAAATAGTGAACGTTTCGAACAAATACAAAAGGCTATTTTACTGTTGTCTCGTGATATCCAACAGATAAATACACGCGCAATCAGGGATGAATATGGTGACTTTCAGCCCGCACTTACTAATCTCAATTCACTCTATCTTTTTGAATTAACCCGCTCGGGCTGGCGCAACCCCATGGCTGTTGAGCGAAGTGAGCTGCAAAGAGTCTCTTATGAATTATTGGACGGGGAGCTTCTTCGTCATTATTGGCATGTATTAGATCGCTCACAAGATAGTGAAAGTGTATTTCAAACCCTATTAACGGGTATTGAAAAAATGTCACTGCGCTTTATGACAGAAAACGCACAATGGACTAATACATGGCCACCAGAGCAAGACCCTGACGATGAGAACCCTCGTTCTCGTAATCATCAGCTTCCAAAAGCAATAGAAGTAACCATTGTTCATGAATTTTACGGTGAGTTAATAAAACTCTACGACCTGCCACAATATGTCACTATTTCTTCTTCAGCCCAGCAAGGTCAGGATGAAAATGAAAAAGCTGAAGAAGGCTCTGAACAAAAATGAGGAAGATAAATAATAAGTACCATTCCTCTCCTGTTACGTCTTTAGCTATTGAGTCTATGGTTCGGCCAATGCCTGGTAAGCAGCAAGGTGTTGCATTAATGATGGTCTTGTTCGTATTTGCTCTAGTGACCATTCTAGCCAGTGGGATGATTTCTCGACAAAGTTTGTTCATTCAAAAAGCTTCAAATACATTAATTCAGAGCCAGGCTTACGAATATGCGATTGGTGCAGAGCAAGTTGCACGGCAGATGCTTTTCGTTGATTGGGAAGAAGACAAAAAAGAAAAATTATTCACAGATGACCTTGAAGAGTTTTGGGGGAAGGGGGCTGCTGGCTTTCCAATTGATTACGGTGTGATTGAAGCTCAAATTGATGATTTGCAGGGACGGCTAAATATAAACAGTTTAATAAATACAGATGGATCAAAAGATCAGGCAGTTATTGAGCGTTTTAAAAATCTGTTTTTAGTCTTGGAACTTGAAGATTTTCAAGTTGAAAAGTTGATTGACTGGATAGATGATAATGATGAAACGGAAGGTGCTGATGGTGCTGAAGAGGGTGACTATCTAGTTAAAGAGAAGCCCTACAGAACAGGTAATCAGGCTTTTGTATCTACATCAGAGTTAATGCTGATTAATGGTATGACCGAAGAAAACTTCAAATTGCTATTACCTCATGTATCTGCGTTACCTTCGGGGGTTAAGGCGATTAATGTAAATACTTGCTCAAAAGAAATTATGCGATCATTAGCAAAAGGAAAAATACTCTCTGATGCTGAAGGGCAGTCTATAATTGATTCTAGAAAAGAAAATGTTTTTGAAAAAATTGAAGATTTTAAAGCGATTCCGGAATACGCTGGTTTAACATTGGAGGGGACATTTTCAATTAATACTGAATTTTTTAAGGTTTCATCCAAAGTTACGCTGTCAGATAGAGTGAGTCGTTTGGTTTCAATACTTTATCGTGACTCAAATGATGGTAAGCTTACCTTAATGGAAAGAAATCAAGGTCAGAAATACTTAATTACAAAAGACCTTGTTTTACAGCAGTAAAATATAATGCAATCACTACGTCATTCTCGCGAGGATGACAGCGAGATATAAAGAGAATAATAATGCCAAACAAGTTGTTTATTCGTGTGCTGTCTTTATCAGAAGATGAAGGCAAGCAGCTTACCAATTTTGAGTGGGCACTTTATGCGCGTGCCGGTCAAAAATTGGCAGGAGGAATGGCCGCACAATTTGATGAAGTACAGCAAATACTTGAACAGAATACCATTGATGATGTTCAAATTATTGGGTTAGTGCCTGCCAACAACATAAACTCAACACAAGTGAGCATACCAGGTAAGCAGACACGCTTTGTTCAGCAAGCCTTACCCTTTGCTGTTGAAGAACAGCTGACAGAAGATTTAGATTCCGTACATCTTGCACTGGGTGATAAAAATCCAGGTGGTAGCTATTCTGTTGAAGTCATTAATCGTCGTCTATTTGAGTGTTTTTATAATGCATTAGCAGAAACAGGCTATGCCATTAATGGCATATTTAGTGATGCCTCTTTACTCCCCATAAAAGATATCGATATTGCTATTGGCTTTGAAGACGAGTGGGCATTAGTTAACTTTGCCCCCCACACTGTTAGCCGGATTAAGCTTTTTAATTTAGCTAATTACTTTGAATCATCCTTAGTAAAAGATGATGGTACTGAGACCGAAGGTTCAAAAAAGGTCAGTTGCTATATTCCACCACAACAACTTGAGTCGCTTAAAATACTCCTTGCTGAACTTCAACAAAATGAAGGGGTTGAATTCACCAGTCATGACTTAAACATTCCTTTAATTGAGCTTTTGTGTGAATCTTGGTTCCAATTAGGTACTCAGGGCATTAATTTATGTCAAGGTGACTTCAAAGTTGCCAGCAAAAACGGACCTTCATTTAAAAAGTGGGCTGCGGTAGCGGCAGTAGCTGGAGTTTGGTTTTTACTACAAGTTGGGCTTGATATAGGTAAAGGCTATTATTACCAAGCTGAAGCCAATAAATATGAGCATCAGGCCTTACAAGTATACAAAAATATATTTCCTGCTGAGCGACGTGTAACGGTTAATAACCTTAGGCGTACATTGAAGGGTAAATTAAATATTGCTGGTTCTGTGGTAGGCGGGCAAGACTTCCTTTCACTATTGACTGAAACAGGTTATCACTATTCAAAAATACCTAACAGCGCAGCGATTAAATTTAATAGCGTAAACTTTAGTGATCAACGAAAAGAGCTCACCATTGATCTTAGGGCTGCGTCATTTCAACAGCTTGATCTGTTGAAAAAGGGGCTCACATCAGCAGGCTTAGGTGCAAAAATCAGCTCAGCTATTAATGAAAAAGATAGTGTAAGAGGGCGCTTGAGCGTAACAGGATCCTAATGATGTCATTAATAAATAAGTTAAAAAGCGCACCTTCCGTTGTGTCTGCACAGCGCCAATATGATGCATTGCCAAGTCGTGATCAAAAAGCTCTATTAGCACTAAGTGTAGCGTTGGGTTTGGCTATTCTATATTTTATGGTATGGGCCCCGGCACATTCTTTTGCTAAGCAAGAAAAGGCTAACCTTACATCAGGTAAAGAACTACTTAGCTGGGTAAAAGCCAATGAAGCTGTGGCTAGAACACTCGTTTCAAATACTGGAAAGGGCTCATCTAAAATTTTAGATAGTCAGTCTCTTGTTTCTACTGTCAGTGCCAATGCGCTTAAGCACAAAATAAAGCTTAAACGATTTGAACCCAGTGGCGAACGGAAGGTCAGAGTATGGCTAGAAAAAGTGCCATTTAATAATGTAATCGTTTGGCTCAGAGATTTAAATGCTAGCTATGGTATTGATGTTGCTCAGATATCTATAGATAGAGATGAAAAAGGTGGACTGGTCACTGTTCGAATAACATTGAAAAGTTAAGGGTTAAGCCTCTTCTTTGTACTATACAATAAACTAATGTCATTCCCGCGAACAAGGTGAATTGCGAAGCAAGAGAGAGTACCCTGGGGTGAGCGGGAATCCATAAACATGGTACAAGGTCAAAACAATGGATCCCCGCCTTCGCGAGGATGACTGCAGTAAAAAGGAATAATAATAATGACTGAAATGGATGAATGTGTTGAAGCTGAAATAGTTAGGCTAACACCTTCAGCAACCAACGAAGCAAAAACGATTCTTTATCATGCATATAAAGGTGAGCAAACCTTTACTTATTTATTTGATTCATCTCGTGCAGGTTACGACCAACGTGTACGCGCATCGATAAGAGAACTCATTGACCTGCATTTTGCACACAATCAAGATGTTATTGGCCTTAGTGTTGAAGGTCATCTTATTGGTATTGCACTAGTAGGAAGCCCAACCGTGAGACTTAATCTTGCTGATCAATTTAATTGGCGCATGAGAATGATGCTGACCGCAGGGCTAAGCTCAACACGCCGATATATTAATTACCACCTGCAGGTGAAAGAATGCTTCCCTG
>ENA-OSET01004883-OSET01004883.1-sediment-metagenome-genome-assembly--contig:-NODE-4883-length-11616-cov-5.953029_pt1 | contig 11616 bp, 9 predicted proteins | sample MGYA00237882_ERZ534229 | MGnify/ENA primary metagenome ERZ534229 (study PRJEB26408, sample SAMN06266212) | sediment metagenome | isolation source: Hudson Canyon methane seep mesocosm | place: USA:Hudson...
TACGGTGCAGGCATTAAGGCAGCTAGTGCTGATCAGGGGAACCTGGCAGATAAGCTGATTATTATGTTAACCCCCTTACTGGTAAAAGATGGCCCTATCAGCGCTCAGGCAAAGCTGGTTGATAGTGAGGGTAATTTAGATCCAATAAGAGCGCAAAACATTGGTATTCCTAATGGAGAGGAGTTTAAAGTAGAAGAAGCAGATTGGCTTGCTGCTCAGTTAGTTAATGCATTGTCGGGGGCAGGTATACTAAGTAGCTCAGTAGATATTGAAAAGACATCAAGTTTTGGTTGTGGTTTATTGGGGCTTTTATCTTGCTGGGACATGAATATTGAATCTCAGGACTGTTTAATGATGGGGGTTCAAACTTGTTTCCCATTATCAAATTTTCAGTCATTACCTGTCGGTAAAGTAGAAAAAATAGACGGAAAAAACTATATAACAGACTCTGTGACCGGGATGTTTTTATCATTTCAAACGCGAGATATGCAGTGGTCAACATCTGAAACAGCTGCCGCTGCAACGCTTGCGGATTTCATGTCTACTACTCAAGGGGCGTTCTTTAATGTGCCAAATGGTACGGTTGAGGTTAACTTAAATGAAGTTTATAAAGGTGTACCCAGTGCAAGACTTGAGTACATAGATAGAGGCGTTGGGTTGTTTTAAGAACGGTTTGAAGGGGCGTGAGTGGCTTTGTTAAAGTGTTTTAGTTCACATTATTGAATTTTCTTTTCCTTTGGCCTGTAAGTGCCAATGACATCAACCTAAAAGAGCGTGTCTAATTTGTGCCAGTGAATGGCAGATGCATGATAGGTTTTGCGTTATATAAAAGGGATGTGTGAAATGAAATGTAAAAATCGAACTAAATTAGTATTCATGGTTTTAGTGGTTGAGGTGGGGCTTTTTTCCTGCACCTCATGGGCTGATGGAAATATAACGACTGATCAGTTAGAGCATGAAGAGAGGTCAACAATCGAAACCTTTCATTTGAATGAAATTAATTCAGATGAATTGTCGGAAACAGTTATCGCAGGTGGTTTGGAATCGACTAGTTCTGGTGGACAAAAAGAACAGCCAGCTACCATGTATGAAGATACAACACTACTTGAATCAAAAGACCTGCAAACAGGTCGTGAACGGTATGAAATCCCAGTTACTATACAGCCTGTGTTGCCAAGCAATAGAATTTATCATCAATATAGTACCACCACTAGAGAGCGGTAAAGCAAAGGTTAGGTTGGGGCGTAAACATGCGCCTCTTTAGTTAAAAGCAATCCTTGCACTGAAAACCATAAAATTAAACTAATGGCTAAATGCTCTCCGGCCTCTTCAATAATCGTAGCTAATTGATCTAGGTGTTCAGGTACCCATATAGCGTGCATGTAATCAACTATAACGGCTGAGAAGCCCAAAAGACCGAAAGAGGCTATAAGTCCAACGCTCAGCCTACGAGCTGAGGGTGTTGAAGATCTCCAGAAGTATATTCCTATTAGCCCTGCAATTAATGCAAATAGCGTAGCATACAATAATTGCCCTTGATGGTAGGTGTTGGTAATGGTTGTCTCAAGGTAGGCGCCAAAAATATTTCCACCCACGCGTTCATGTAAGCGAAGCCAGTCGTCAAGAAATAGAAAAAAACATAACATTGACCAAAAAAGGGTTAAACCTGATTTCTCTTTCCATGCAACTATAAGCAATACAATACTGCTTAATACGGCCTTATTGTATTGATATATCTCAGCAAAGCCTCCATCACGATTAATTCTGAATCCAGAGTTCTCCAAAATATCCATCTTCAAAAGAATATGTAGAATTACAAACAAAATATCTACTGATATAAGTACTAAAAGAAATTTTTTCATTGTGCCTTTCCTTTGAGTCTATAAGTACATTATCAATTTGGTTGCATGAGTGAGCTGTGGTTAGGCTATTACTTTTCTTTAGTAAGATAGGGTATATATTTTTAATGTCCACTTTCTAGTTGAATATGCTTGCTGGAAAAGTTAGTAGGTGTGAGAGTCTGAACTATCATTATAGTAAGCATAAGCAAGCAGTGTCAGGAGGTTGTGATGTTAGTTAACAAACAAAACACTCAACAAAAAATGCTCTGGGATACTGTCGACCAAGAAATGCTTGAAACTCAGGGTTACACAGGTCGACAAGCGCTTAAAACAGAAGTCAAAAAAGCATTGTACTCTGTTGATAGGTCTTTGTTTGTTCCTGAAAAACTACGTTTAATGGCATGGCAAAACCACCCCTTGGCAATTGGCAGTGAACAAACCATCTCCCAGCCTTATATCGTTGCTTTAATGACCGATTTACTTGATCTTAAAAAAACTGATAGAGTGCTTGAGATAGGGACGGGCTCTGGCTATCAAACAGCGATACTGGCGGAGCTTGCAGGGGAAGTCTACACCGTTGAGCGAATCGGATCTTTGGGAGAACAAGCGGCTACTAAAATAAGGTCGCTAGGTTATAGCAATGTGAAGTTTTTAGTGGCTGATGGCTACAAAGGGTGGAAAGAAAATGCACCTTATAACGCAATTATTGTTACGGCTGCCCCTGATGAAATACCAGAAGCTCTTGAGTATCAATTAGCTGAGGGAGGGCGGATTGTTATACCTGTGGGGCATTTCTTAGGTGGTCAAAATTTGATTCGTGGGGTTAAATCTGGAGAGGAACTTTCAATACAGAATATCCTTCCTGTTTCTTTTGTTCCTATGCTTCCAGATACTGATTAAAACTCAAACGAGTACTGTGATCCTAGAATAACTGTAACTGCAGGTGAATACATTTCAGGGTGATGTCATTTTTTTGTGTGCCTGTTGATAGCACTTCAACAATAATGCTGGTATTTATAGCGACTATAGAGAAAACCTGAAAAGAGGTGCAGGCTATGTTGAGTGCTCGATTTTATTTAATAATAACCGCCATCAGTGGCTTATTGAGTGTTGCCTTAGGGGCTTTTGGTGCTCATGGCTTAAAGAAACTGGTTAGCAGTGATATGTTGGCTGCCTATCAAACCGGTGTGCAATATCAATTTATTCATACCTTGGTGTTATTAGGCTTATCTATTTTGCTTTTAACTTTGCCAGGTAGTCCTAGATTTATCTGGCCGTTAAAGGTGAGTGCGAACTTGATGCTCGCAGGTATCCTGCTCTTTAGTGGTAGTTTGTATACCATGACCTTCATGTCTGTAGCTGGAGGATTGCACCCTACTTGGCTAGGTCCTATTACTCCGATTGGAGGTTTAGCCTTTATACTGGGTTGGGTCTTTCTGGCAGTTGCTGCTTTTAAGCTACCTTCTTTAGATTCTTATAAAGTGGGCGGAGGGAATATTAACTGATCAGTAGACTTATAAACCTTGACGTAGCAATTCTATATCTCCATTTCGCTGGCAGTCCATACTTTATCAGTAATAGTCGCTCCAATTATGGTTTCAAACACAGTAGGTTGCATGGGTAAGTTAAGTGAGTGCTTGCGATCTTAGTTATTAATATAGAAGGGTAATATATTTGAAGTTTCTAATGGGGGGGAGTGGAGTCGTGATAGCAATCGAGTCTGCCCCCATTGATTTTTGATAAAATGCAAAACCCCTGCAAAGGCAGGGGTTTTGGTTTGTACTTTAAGCTGGGTTAGCCCCAGCTATTTATTGAAAGGCATTATGGAGCATTTTGATCTAAGGCGCTTTCAATTGTGGTACTTTTTCCTAGTAGTGCAGGTCCATTAGCAGTAACAGGAACGACACCAGCCGCTATCAAAGTAGTGACTTCGGTAATCATTTCAGCAAAAGCAGCGCTAGTATCAGAACCGTTAGGGCAGATAGTGTCTGTTGCTGACGGTGGCGTTTGTGGTGTTATGAACGTGATGTGATTTGCATCTGTGCAAGGGTTACTATTGGCAAAGAACGAAGCCTGTGCTCCAGTTAGCCCTGCAGAAGGTGCTGTATCACTATCAATAATACCAAGGCCAGTGCCATCACTTAAATTAGTACCACCTAGGCCTATGTCTACAAGAGCCATCAGAGGTTCTGTGCCAGCTAATGGTGCTGATAATGCGTTTTCAAGAGGGTTTACATTAGCTTCGTTAGGTACTCGCAAGTCATTGAGTACTTCAGACATTAATATTTTTGGGGTGGTTGATCCAAGGTCAATACCGTAGTTGACTGGGTCAATACTGTCTACAGTTCCCTGCCAGAGAAGCATGAATGACTCGAATGTTGAGGAGCCTTGGTTTACGCTATTTGCTGCTAGGCCACCAAGAACGGCGCCAGAGAATACTGAAGAACTCTCCGCTAATTTGGTTAATTGACCACCTGTATTCATCAGCGATACACTTTCTAGTGTCTTAAAAAAGGGTTCAGTTATGTCTGGGGCTAAGGCTGCATAAGCGCCTCTAACTGTGGCATTATTATTTATTGCCGCATAGGGTGTGCCTGCAATACCACCTAAAGAGTGACCAATAAAGTGAACAGGTAAACCTGCTAAGGCATTAGGGACGCCGTCAATATTAAAGGTTACGATGGATGAGTTTAGATTGAGAAGGTCCATTGCTGCTTGACGCAAGCTATCTCTTGTTGTTTGAAGGCTCTTCAAATTAATCGCCAGACTACCAGATGACACATTCGTGATATCTGTTTGTAGTTCTGGGGTTAGTGTGCCGCTGGTGTCATTGAACATAAAGTGACGTTCACCAATATAATCAGCACCATCAACTGGGGAGCCAGCAATATCTTCTTGTGTGAGCACGTCTAAACCTGGGACAAGTCCGACTGTTGATCCGCCCAAACCATGAAGAGGTTGGTCCATTGCAATTGTTGCGATACAGCCAGATGCAGCCAGATTAACGGCAGGAATTAGTGACACACTCCGGTCAGCAGTAATTCCATGCTGAAATATTGCTACATTGGTTATGCCTGATGCGTTACATGGGTATCCTGCGGTTGTAATAGGGTGAGTAATTGTTACAGGTACCGTTACAGTAGCTATTTCGAGTGCAAACGGCTGAGAATACGTGACATTAAATGTATTATCGGCGTCTCTCAGGAAACTAAAGTTTGGTAGATCTGGGTAGGTTCCCTGCAGTGTTGTTATGACTCCGTTAAGGGTGGTTTCAAGATTTGTATCCCCGCGCCACATGCCTGTAATTAGGTTTGTTCCGTCAGCGCCTTCAGGAAGGGGGCTGTAGTAAGGTAGTGTTATAGCGCCTTCCGATACTTTTACGGTAGTTGCCGCTTGCTTAAGTAGGTTGGCGTCATCTAAGCCTGCAAATGCGGTTAGTGTTGCGGCATTGTTTGTTTGGTAAAAGTGTGATGCGCGAGGGATAGGCATTGATTTGAAGCCCCCTCCAGCAAATGCGCCTCCAACTACTTGAGCTGCTAGAGTTGGGTCCAGAAGGTATGGCCCTATTGCGGCTGCAACTTTTTGTCCTAGCTCGGTTTGAGGTGCACCTGGATTTGCCGTAATGTCTGCTACTGCAGCACCTAAATTAGCAAAATGATCGCCTGCAGTAGCGTTAGGGTTGGTGCTTTCATCCTTCACTACTTGTAATCCAGATAACAAGACAACTTGTTGGCCTGTTTTGGTAAATGCAGTAACAGGAGAGGCCATTGCATCCATAACTGCTGTTGGATTGGTTGTGGTGAAAAAGTGTGACATTACTACGTTGTTGGGTATAGCGGCTCCTAAAATTTGTTCGCTTGCCGCGACAAACGCATTGGCTAAGCCGTCATGACCTTGTACAACTCCGGTCACTGCGGCCAGGGCCGATGGTGCATTACCCTCTTTAAAATAGGTGTAGTCTTTAGACTCACCAATTGCGCGGCCATCTGTACCGAGAATGCCGTCTGTCATAAATACCAAAAACTTGGTTTCTGCAGGTAATGGCAGTAATGGTGTTACTCGTATCGCATTATCTGTTCCACCATTAATGTCGATAACTTCAACTCGCACGTTTAACTTGGTAGGGTCTGCAAATACAGCTAAGTCAAATGGCGCTCCTGTAACTCCAGAGGAACCGTCAAGGTCAATATTGCTAGGGTCAACTGCTTTAGGGATCGCCTGATCAAAGCTAGGACTGATAGGCTCGGTCACTAAAGGTACAACAAAAACTGTTTGGTTTTTAAGAACAGTAGCTGGATTTAACGAATTATTAAATTCAATATCAAACTGCCCAGAGGTTGAATGCCCGTCTAAATCATTGAGAGCATTGCTAGCAGGGTCTGTTCCAGAAGTAAGTCCTGTGAAATCATAGTCCGCGGCTGTTGTTCCTAGAAGTAGCAATAAGTCATAGTTTGTGGGCATGACTGTATCGCTATCTGTAAGAATATTGGGGTTGAAGAGTGGGCGTGTAAGTGAGCTATCAAAATTGGTGTCGGTTATCTTATAATCCGGGTCACCGTTCTTGTTATTGGAGCCTTCATCTAAACAGCCAGTTAGGGTCAAGGTAGACGCCACAGCCAAACTCAGTAGGGTTTTCTTATACATAGAAAGGACCTTCTTTCCTATTATTATGTTTTCTGGAAGCGGGCTCAGTCATAAACGATGCTGAGCCCGAAATTCTTATAACTTGAACTATATCCAAGCTATGTAAATACTTTTATCGCACTAAAGTATGATTTACCCCTATCACTACTTAAGAGTACTTAATATAAAGCAAATCATAGTAAGCCTATTTCTCGCTTCATATTAATTTAGTCGGCAATTTCATATCTGTCGAGTTTTTATCAAACTTTCAAGGTGTTAATTGATAAATGATTCAAACTAGATTAATTATTGAGCATTAAGGGTGGGTGTTCGTTGTTTGTGAATTGATGAGGGAATTGCTGTACAATATCCCGCAACTTGTACCCGTGATGAATTTCTGTCATTCCCGCGAAGAAGATGACAAGATACCGATAAAACCAAAACTCATGAGAGGCTAGAGACTTTAAATGACCACTATTCGTCAAGATGATCTTATAGATAGCGTAGCTGATGCGTTACAGTTTATTTCATATTATCACCCGGTTGATTTTGTAAAAGGGGTGCATGAAGCCTATTTAAAAGAAGAGTCTCCAGCGGCTAAAGATGCAATGGCTCAGATACTTATTAACTCTCGCATGTCTGCCATGGGGCATCGCCCTATTTGTCAGGATACGGGCATTGTTACCGTCTTTGTAAAGGTGGGGATGAATGTTCAGTGGGATGCGGAGATGAGCGTTGATGAAATGATCAACGAAGGCGTGCGCAGAGCTTATACTCATCCAGATAATGTATTAAGAGCATCTATTTTAGATGATCCTGCCGGTGCAAGGAAGAATACTCAAGACAATACACCCGCTGTTATTCATTATGAAATTGTTCCTGGTGATACGGTTGATGTACAAGTAGCTGCTAAGGGTGGCGGTTCTGAGAATAAATCAAAAATGGTAATGTTGAATCCAAGCGACAGCATTGTCGACTGGGTCGTTAAAACAGTTCCGACTATGGGAGCTGGCTGGTGTCCACCGGGTATGTTAGGTATAGGTATTGGTGGTACAGCTGAAAAGGCTGCGTTAATGGCGAAAGAGTCATTAATGGACCCTATTGATATTCATGAGCTGCGTGAACGTGGCCCTCAAAACAAAGTTGAAGAGCTTCGTCTTGAGATTATGGATAAGGTGAATGAGCTAGGTATTGGTGCTCAAGGGCTTGGTGGTTTAACGACTGTACTTGATATTAAAATCATGGATTACCCAACGCATGCGGCTTCATTACCTGTAGCGATGATTCCAAACTGTGCAGCAACTCGTCATGCTCACTTTGAGTTAGACGGAAGCGGGCCTTCATTACAGACGCCTCCAAATCTTGAAGACTGGCCAGAAATTACAATGGAAGAAGGCGAGAATACTCGCCGAGTTAACCTGAATACCGTTACTCGTGAAGAAATTGCAGAGTGGCAGCCAGGTGATACTATCTTGTTATCAGGTAAAATGTTGACGGGTCGTGATGCTGCGCATAAGAAAATGACTGAGATGCTGGCTAATGGTGAGAAGTTGCCTGTAGATTTGCAAGATCGTTTCATCTACTACGTTGGGCCTGTTGACCCGGTTCGTGATGAGGCTGTTGGTCCTGCTGGCCCAACAACAGCGACACGCATGGATAAATTTACCCACACTATGCTTGAGCAGACTGGTTTGATGGGTATGATTGGTAAAGCTGAGCGTGGTCAGGTTGCTATTGATGCCATTAAGGAGTTTGGCGCGGTTTATCTAATGGCGGTGGGTGGCGCTGCTTATTTAGTATCTAAGGCGATTAAATCAGCCAAAGTGGTTGCTTTCCCTGAAATGGGAATGGAAGCTATCTATGAGTTTGATGTAGAAGATATGCCTGTGTCTGTAGCGGTTGATACTAAGGGTGTTTCGGTACACCAAACTGCTCCACAAATCTGGCATGATAAGATCATTGCGGCTAAAAGTGTAAGTTAGTAACCAATTTTTGGATTGCTTTGAAAACCCTGTAAAACATTGCGTTTACGGGGTTTTTTGTTTATATAATAAACATTAATATTAAGTGGATTCTGCTAGTCATGCTTCCTGCTGATGAAGGGTGTGAAAATGAGTGAAGATGTTAGGTTGATAGAAGAACGTTGCGAAGCTTGTCGAGCTGATGCACCGCAGGTGACGGATGAGGAGCTAAAAAGTCTCATTAAGCAAATACCTGATTGGAGTGTAGAGGTTCGTGGCGGTGTTATGCAGTTAGAGAAAGTATTTAGCTTTAAAGGGTTTATGCCTGCATTAGCTTTTACTAACCGAATTGGTGGCTTGGCAGAAAGTATGGGGCATCATCCTGCTTTGCTAACTGAGTGGGGTAAAGTGACGGTCACTTGGTGGAGCCATAAGCTTAAAGGTCTGCATCGTAATGATTTCATTATGGCGGCCAAAACAGATTTGTTAGAAGGGGAGTAGGTCTTCTGGCTGACTAGAAACTAGTTAACTGGCAAACTGAAAAGAATAATGGAAAGAACATATCGTTTGATTATCTCTTGCCCTGACCGCACGGGCATTGTCGCAAAAGTCAGTAATTTTTTGGCGACGTATAATGGTTGGATTACTGAAGCAAGTCATCATGCCGACCAAAAAACCGGATGGTTTTTTATGCGGAATGAAATCAAGGCTAGCTCAATGTCTCTTGATTTAGATTCTTTTCGTATTGCTTTTGCGCCCATTGCTAAAGAATATTCAATGCGCTGGAGTGTGACGGATTCTGATGTTAAAAAACGCGTGGTATTGATGGCCTCAAAGGAGTCTCATTGTCTGGCTGATATTCTCCATCGCTGGCATAGTCATGAGTTGGATGCAGATATAGTTGCAGTGATTTCAAATCATAATGATTTACGTCGCATGGTTGAGTGGCATGATATTCCGTATCACCATGTGCCCGTCACTAAAGATAATAAGCCAGAGGCCTTTGCGGAGGTTTCTGGGCTGATTAATCAGTATGAAACGGATGTGGTTGTTTTAGCGCGTTACATGCAAATTTTACCGCCTGATTTATGCGCTGACTATGAGGGTAGGGTAATTAATATTCATCATAGTTTCTTGCCTTCTTTTGCGGGTGCTAAGCCTTACCATAAGGCCTATGATCGTGGTGTTAAGTTAATTGGTGCAACTTGCCACTATGTTACTCAAGACCTGGATGAAGGGCCGATTATTGATCAGGATGTGATTCGGGTGAGTCATCGGGATTCTACTGAAGATATGGTTCGTTTGGGTAAGGATGTTGAGCGAATGGTGTTATCTCGCGGCCTTCGGTGTCATCTTGAAGACCGGGTGATTATTTATGAAAATAAGACGGTTATTTTTAATTAGATGTTTTTTTGTTAAGACTGTCATTCCCGCGAAGGCGGGAATCTATTGTGTTAAAAATACATTTAAAAGCTGGATCCCCGCCTTCGCGAGGATGACTGAAGGGGGTTACTCTGTTGCTGAAACCTGATTTCTCCCCGCCTCTTTTGCCTGGTGCAGTTGCCTGTCTGCTTCATTCATAAGTTCATCAAGGTTGTTGTTCTGATCTTGTGCTATACCCGCTGAAATCGTGATGTTGGTGCTGGTGTTGTCGAGCATAATAATATGATCTTCAATTAGTTCTCTAAAGTTTTCCAGTAATGTGACGGCTTTATTGATGTCTAAGCCTGTGAGTAGTACGCAGAATTCTTCTCCTCCCATTCTTGCATGAACGAATCGTCCAAAGGCTTGCTTTATGAGTGTTGCAACTTCTTTTAAAGCTTTGTCGCCTCCATCATGACCATAGTTGTCATTTACTTTCTTAAAGTGATCTATGTCGATTAGTGCCAGGCAGGTAGGAGTTCCTTTGGTATGGGCGACCGAAAGGGCTTCTTCTCCTTTTTCATAAAAATAGCGTCGGTTAAATAAACCGGTTAAATGGTCGTGATATGCTGCGAATTGTATGGTTTCAACGTGCTCCATTGTTTCGATGTTGTGAAGAATGCGGCAGTGAAACTCTTCGTGGCTGAAAGGTTTAGATAAGAAATCATTGGCTCCGTTCTTAATAAATTTGGCTGAGAGTCCTCCGCTTCCTTGGGTTGACAGGCCGATAATAACGAGAGAGTTTTTATCGACTTCTCTGCGAATATTTTTAACCAAGTCAAAGCCGTTCATGTTGGGCATGTTGTAGTCGGTGATCAGAAGTTTAATGCTAGGGTCGTTTTGGATTGCCGTTAGTGCTTTGTCGCCATCTTCCGCTTCAATGACTTGGTACAGATGTGTTTGAAGCATGCTGGTTATATATTTTCTCGACGTGGATGAATCATCGGCTACAAGTACCTTGATGTTTTGATTTTTGTGTAATCGATGAATTAGTTTAAAAACCTGCTCATAAGAGAATCGACTTTCTTTAACAACATAATCAACAATGGGCTTTTCAAGCATTTGGTCACGTTTGTGTTCGTCGTAACTGCCCGTTAATACGATGGTTGGGATTTTTAGTTTTAATGTGTAGTCAACCACTTCGCCGTCAGGGGCGTCTGGTAAATTCAAGTCAACTACGGCGGCTAGGTAAGCTTGGGCTCCGTTCTTGTCTAGCAGGGCCTTTGCTTCTTTAAAGGACGTTGCAGTATCAAAGCTAAGTGCAGCATCAAGTTTGGCGATATGCTTGATTATTTTTATGACAATTGGGCTATCTTCGACGACTAAAAACTTTTTCATAATTAACTTCTGAGAGGTGTTGATGTTTGTGCTTTATTTAAGCTTAGATGGATATAGTTGATGGGCAAGGAAAAACAGCACTTTAAGTACCCCCTAATGACATTGAAGTGTGTTATGATTTGGAGCCTTTTAAATTAAGAATGCATTTCTAGGGGTTTTAGAAGGCATCTAAGCGTTTTTAGCTGAAAATAAAGAATTCTTTAAACAGATAAATAAATAGAAGAATAGATAGAAAAATAAAGAGGGGTTTAATGTGGCGCTTTGTTCATAAGTGCTTATTTAAAACGTCCAATGACTTCTGAATCGATCGTTTAAACTGTGAGTCTAAGCGATACGTAAAAACTAGAGGAATTTAAGCTTTATGGGTGAGCTGGCCAAAGAAATAATACCCGTTAATATTGAAGATGAGTTGAAACAGTCATACCTCGACT
>ENA-OSET01004884-OSET01004884.1-sediment-metagenome-genome-assembly--contig:-NODE-4884-length-11614-cov-53.500823_pt1 | contig 11614 bp, 15 predicted proteins | sample MGYA00237882_ERZ534229 | MGnify/ENA primary metagenome ERZ534229 (study PRJEB26408, sample SAMN06266212) | sediment metagenome | isolation source: Hudson Canyon methane seep mesocosm | place...
ATCGGATCGGTAACGATAACGCCTTCATCGGTGACAAGGAAAATATTGCGGTAAACCCACCAGCGGAATACGTACAAACCGTCACCAAGGTTGGTTGTACTATAACCGAACGGTTCTCCCCCCACCGGTTCTTCTGTTGGAAAGTTTGAGGCCGCTGCTATTGAGGATAGCAACAAGCCGAAGACAAATACTGATTGTATAAATAATCGTTTCATTTTTTCATCCTTATAAGTAAATTGAGTGTTCTATTTTGGTGCTCACGCACCCATAGTCATTTGCTTCAATACCTTGTCTTTCTTAATGAAATGGTGATGCAATGCAGCACCTACATGACCGAACACTGCAATTACAAGTAATATCCACACGGTGCCATGTATGGCGAGAAATATTTTTGCTAGCTCTGGATCTTTATCCAAAAAAACAGGGAATTCGAATAAGCCAAAGAAGCTCACTGGGATACCCGCTGCCTGGCTCATCATCATTCCAGCCAGTGGCTGTGCAAACATCAGTACGTATAGTCCCCAGTGCATAGCTTTAGCCGCAAAAGCTTCACCTGCCGTTGTTTCGTTTGGAAGTCGAGGTGTTTCATTGAGTAATCGCCACACCAGACGAAGCAAGATTAGCATCAACAGAACAGCACCAAATGATTTATGCATACCCGCGGCCTGCAGTTTCTCAGCCCCTTTGGGCATGGCGGCAAGAATGTTTCCCGCTACAATTGAGAAGGTAAGCATCAGGAATAGTAGCCAGTGGAATATTTTTGCGACTCCCCCGTATGTATTAGCAGTATTTCTCATCATGATGTTATTCCTAAATAAGTTCTTTGTTTATACCCGATGATTTGAGTACAGCTTATGGTTCTTATTACATTACAAACCAGTCTATATGATTGTAATTAAGGGATAAATACGGTAAAAAGAAACTTATTGTTTCTAAATATTAACTAATATGAATATTCTTCTTTATCTCGAGACATTTACTGCTGTTGTTGAGAATGGCAGTTTTACTGCCGCGGCCGAAGCACTGGGTATATCCAAGCCCGTAGTAAGTAAGCAAGTATCTCTGCTTGAACGACATCTTGGGGTTCAGCTTCTTCACCGCACCACCCGGCGACTACACCTCACTCATGCAGGGGAGATATTTGCGAGCTATTCGCATCGGATCATGTCAGATGTGCGAGAAGCTGAGCAATCAGTCCAGCCCTTACAAAATGAACCGCAAGGACGGTTACGGATTTCGGCCCCCGAGAGCCTTGCTATGTCATTACTTCCTGAGATATTACTGAGATTTCAACAGAAATATCCCAAGATTGAACTGGATATACATGTCTCTGGACGGTTGGTGGATCTTGTCGAAGAGGGGTTCGATGTTGCGCTTAGAGTTGGGATGCTAGAAGATTCAAGTTTGATCGCGCGACGGCTTATGTCATGTGGCTTTCATGCCTGCGCATCACCTGAATATCTAAAGAAGCATGGTAAACCCACACATCCCCGTGAACTCGAAACACATAACTGCCTGATCTATTCACACGCATCACATCTAGACAGTTGGTCATTCAAAGATGAGCTTGGTAAGAATATCAATATAAAAGTTAATGGAAACCTACGTACGGATAACGGCAATATACTTATGAATGCTGCATTGAATGGTAATGGTATCTTCATCGGGCCAACATTTATGATAGCCAGTACTTTAGAAGAAGGGCGATTGGAAACTATTCTGGATGATTACACGCCAATGACTACAGGGCTATATGCTGTATACCCATACAGTAAACTCGTTTCTACAAAGGTACGAGCTTTTGTTGATTTTATTACTGAATCATGGAGTAATTGACGTCTGCTTTGGGTCGTTTTCAGACAAGTGTGCATTAGAAGTAAATATCTTGACCCGTAAACCTGAAGCCTTATATTGACTTTCTATCAAGATCTTCCGTTATAGTATCGTTAATATATTAAAGTTTAGAACAACCTAAAAGGATGCAGAATTACTGATGACTCAGAGTAACAAAAATAAAATAAAAGTATTACTTAAAGGTATTGAAACTGGAGATCCTGAGTCGGTAAAAGTAGTCAATGAAGATAAATATATTCAGCATAATCCTCTAACAGCAGAGGGAAGCGAAGGCTTGGCTAATCTCTTTAAACGATTATCTAAAATGTCCCCCAAAGTAAGCATTATTCGTATATTTGAAGATGGAGATTTTGTTTTTGCCCACACAGATTATGACTTTAATGTTAGAGAAGTATGCTTTGAGGTTTTTCGCTTTGAAGAGGGATTCGCTGTAGAGCATTGGGATAATCTACAAGATAAAGCGGCGGCTTCTAATACTTCAAATCATACTATGATTGACGGGGCTGTTACAGCAAGTGAGCTTGATAAGACAGAGGTTAATCGGGAATTTATAAGGTCATTCGTTGATAAGGTTCTTATCAATAGAAAGCTATCTGAATTGGAAGATTTTATATCTATTGAAGATTTTGTTGAACATAATCCTCGTCTAGAAGATGGTATAACTTCATTACATTCAGCATTATCTAAACGCACATCAAACGATAACTTTGAAATTAGGTACGAAACACTTCATCATCTTCTTGCTGAAGGGGATTTTGTGCTTTCAATATGCGAAGGTTATCTCAATGAGGTTCATTCTTCATTCTATGACCTTTATCGTATTTCAAACGGGAAAGTTGTGGAACATTGGGATACAACCGATGTTGTACCATTAAGGTCTGAATGGAAGAATGAGAACGGAAAGTTCTAATTAAACAGCAACTATATTCTAACAACAAGGGTAAAGAAATAATGATTAAATTTGTTATGTGTCTAACAAGGCATCCAGATATGAGTCGTGCAGATTTCAAAGATTACTGGATGAATAAGCATGGTCCATTCTTTATGGAGAACGCTGATGCTATGGGTGCAAAGAAATATGTTCAATCGCATACTTTGGACACGCCGCTAAATGCAGGATTAAGAGAATCTAGAGGTATGCTCCCAGACTATGATGGTGTTGCAGAAGTTTGGTTTGAATCTGAAGAGGCGTTAATGGCGGGAATGAGTTCACCTGAAGGGCAAAAGCTAGGTGCTTTATTACTTGAAGATGAAAAGAACTTTATTGATCATTCAAAATCCTCTGCATTTATTGTTGAGGAAGAGTTATTTTAAACGAATAACTAGAAGCGAGTTACTCGCCTTGTCAAAAGATATGTTTGCTATTTTTCTTGGCTGTCTGCTTTGGGTCGAAAGTTGTCAGGTTACATCTAGCCTCGAGACATAAAGTATCAGGTTAATCCTACGTTAGTTATGTAAGTAATCTATAGACACTAGCTTTCGATAAGCCATATGTTTTCATTAAATCCTTAATCAAAATACCATCAGCACGATCCAGCTTCATTTGATTAACTTGTTCATCAGACAATTTAGCTTTAGCACCAAACTTAACACCTTTTTCTTTTGCTTTAGATATCCCTTCAATTTGACGTTCTCTACGAATTTCAGTTTCAAACTCCGCTATAGATGCCAGCATGTTAAACAGTAATTTACCTGTTGGAGTGGAAGTATCAATATGTTGATCAATAACTACAAGTTCGACACCTTTATTTGATAGCTGATCTGCAAGTTGAGTAAGGTGGAATGTTGATCTGGCTAATCTATCTAATTTAGTAATAACCAATACATCACCATCACGAACATAATCTAAACAGGATTTAAGCTCTGGTCTATCAGCTGTAGTTCCAGAACGCTTTTCTTGATAAATCTTATTACATCCATGTTCAGATAACTTAGAGAGCTGTACATCCAGTGATTGACCAACAGAACTAACACGAGCATATCCAACTGTCGCCACGTCTTATAACTCCTTAAAGAAAACAAGAGCTCCATTATAAGACATATAATGAGACTACTCCAGGGCTAGTCTCATTATGTATACTTTTTAATACTAATTTTCCTATCTCCATTACTGACAGGACACGGCTGGTTAAAAATAACGATACTATTGTTATATCCCGTTTGATAAATGGTTTTAACAGATTTATCTAGTGATGAAAATATTCTGGCTGTATTTGTTACGCGCTGTGAACAGAGTTCCAACACTCTCCCATCGATGTTATACCTCACAACATACCCATCAGTATCAAATAGTGTTTCTTGTGGTGCCGAGTAAACTTCCACACTAATTCTTTTTCCAGAATTAATCATTTCTCTCAGTTCATTTACTTCTTTGTGCTCCATAGTCATGTCTTAACCAAATCAAAGTAGGGGTTTTGATTGTGCCATTTCATAACTATTCATACAAATAAATAATGGAGTGGTGCGTATTAGTAGTAATACGTTTCATATAAATAATAGTATGAATAAAATAAATACAGATGTTGATGAACAAAGAGCATACATAAATAGAGCATTGAGTTCAGGACGATTTGACAATGCATTTTGTGGGCTATGTCGTACTCTTGCAAAGTCAAATCACAATCTGACCAAGGTATGTTCTGATATTGATCTCTATGGCACGTCACACATAGGACAATCGTATCGATATATGCTTAATACCAAAAGCGTTATAGAAAAATACGAGAAACCATTAGTACTAAACCTTACCAGTAGGTTCAAATTAGATACTCAAACCGTAAAGAGCATATACGAGTACCTAATTAAACATATCAGCTCACTATTTTTTAAAAACGCATACAAGCGACATAATAAGACAATTTTAAATATAGCATATGCTGAAGGTGGAGTAGGTCGTAAGAATGCACATATTCACTCGGTCATTAATGTACCACCGGATGTCTCCGTAAGTGATGCTAAGAAAATTATAAAAGCGTACTGGTATAAAAATACAGGCACAGTTCAATTTGATGAGGATCTCAAAGCAAAAGATAAAGTGTCACAAACGGCAGCATATCTAGCTAAAATGAAAAGCAAGATTGAGACCGTGCCAGAGAGTTTCATCCAAATTTAGATTGTAAGACTGAAGTTGTACCTGATGACTTCATCCAATATTAGAACCGCAAACGCTATTACTGACTTAAAGATTCGGTCTCCTAGCGTATCTACGTAATTGTTAAATTATGACGAAGTGTGGGTGTCATTTCGACTCACTATCGAATAGTTCTATATGGAGTGTTGTTAGTTAAATATTGGAAAATGAGAAGCCAGTTCTTACTTGATACTACAGTTGTAAATATAGAAAATGAATAATTAACTAATTAACTAATTAACTAATTAGTGTTTGAATTAAAGAGAAACACCAGTACTAGATGATATTAGTGTTATTCATATATTTTAGTAACTAAATAGACATAAATATAATAATAGCCATTAGTATTAATCAGCTAATAGTATGAAGATATAAAGATCACTTATATGACGAAAATATTAGTATGACTAATCAGTTAAATATTAGAAATGAATCGAACATAACTAGTGTTGTTATTACGGGAAAACAACACTCATTTGTATTAAAGAATGAAATCAACAGGTGACATTAATAATTATTTTAGTAAATGAGCTGGTGGTTCATTAATACTAGATCTCACTAATAACTACAGGTACTAGAGGTATAGAAAAATGGCTAAACAGATGAAATCATTTAGATGTGATAAAGCACTTATCGATGAATTAGAAGAATATTCTACTAAATTACAGCTGAGTACATCAGACATCATAAGAGAAGCGATATTTTCTTATTTGTGCCAAATAAAGAGACAAGAACTCAGTAATACGTAATACCACACACCTTTTATTCTAATGGAGTAGTGAAATTAAACTGAAAATTAAGGAGAAGTCATGACATTACAAACACTAATTACAGAAAAATTAGCTACTCAAAATTTACACGAGTTAGCTAAGAAATTAGGGTATCCAAACGATCAGAAATTATCACTACGACTGGATACCATCCTAGCCAGTTCGAATTTTGCATTAGATAAACGTAAACATAAGCCCCAGCTATTTATTGAAACCAATTTTAAACGGACAAGTGAATCCGTCCATGTCCTTTCAGCTATGCAACATAGTCGTTATCTTGCGATTGACTCAGCAGTTCAATCACTATCTTTAAACTCCCAGCTTGACCAAATTCGATTAATTGTGAAAGCACATTACGAGAAACAGACAAAGTTACCACTATGGGGTGATATTCAACAGTATGTTTATTTCTATGAGAAAGACGTAATTATCATTATATCGCCACAGGGTGAAATACTTGATACCGTCGATGACTATGGTGTATCTAGAGCTACATTACGGCTCTAAGGATAAGCACAAGGTGTAGTGGCTCAGACTTAACTTGGTATGTTTAAAGTGAATCTGATAGTCAACTTTGTGCCAGAAGCAGTCATTTGTTTATCACTAGTATTTTGTATTTAATTTATGATTACCCTTTCTGAAGGTAGGGGGTATACTTTGGTAAAACTGCAAAAAATTAGAGTTAGATATATTTTAATTTAAAGAGGCTCCCTCCCCATGAGAACAACTACAAGCATAATAATTATAATTATTATGTTCACATTAAGTCCTATTTCATATGCTAAGAAAATCATTCAAGACTACAGTAGTACCGCTACTGGGTTCTCAGGTGAATGTTATAAAGAATCTTTATCTATTGATGTAGCTCAAACTTCAGCAGAGAATAACCTTAGGCGGGAATGTGAAGATTATGGTTGGCGTTCCGTTAAAGATGTTACATTTGGAGCAACAGCAGACTGTATTGAATGCGATACCGGTAGTAAAACATATGTTTGTAAAGTTGTAGCGAAAGGCTGGTGCTTTAAATATGATTAAGAATTCATACATCCAAGACTATCAACTTTAATAAGAGCTCAAATATGAAGTTTCTATTACTATTTATCTCTCTATTTATTACGTCAACAGCTTATGCCAATAACATCTGCCATCATGTTGTTATACTAGACTGTCAAACCGATAGGGGCGCTAGTTATGACGGTCCTGTGCGATTCATTGGACTGTTGAATGTTAAAGGTCATGAGACAGGCTTTGAATATCAAGATTATTTTGAGTGTGAATCTTCAACGAGTGTGAAGTTAGACTTTAAAGCATTTTTGGATACAACAAACGAAGTACATAACTGGTGTAATCTAAGATCAGTTAGGGTAACAGGGTCTTCGTTTGGTGGTACTCAAAATCATAAGGAAGCCAAAACGCTTTATCGAAAGTATCTTGGTCAATGTATGAAGAATGATACCTATCTGAAATGCTTTAGTTATAAAGACCTAGAGTTGTAAAGTACGCCACACAATTTACCAATAGAGAAGAAACAATATGACTTCAAGTTTTAAACAAATAATCATTTTACTCATGCTGGTATTGGGTTTTATTCAGGGTGCCCAAGGAGCATCTTGGTCTGAAGTAACAGTGAAAGTTGTGAAGCAATATATTAACAATGGAGGCGATGTTAATGCATCTGCACCTGAAAATACTGACTACACTGTTTTGCACATGGCTGCCACGAATCAAAACCCTAAAGTGATTGAATTATTAATTGAAGCGGGCGCAAATGTTTATGCTGCAGGATATGATATGGATAAAAACACACCGTTATCCATCGCCTCAGGAGAAAATACAAATGTTACTGTTATCAAAGCCTTTATAAGCGGCGGGAGTAATGTTGAGAGCCGTGATTTAGAAGGGTGGACACCATTACATTGGGCTGCATTTAAAAATCCCAATCCCTCTGTAATCAAAGCTTTAATCGATGCTGGCGCTAATATCAATGCCCAAAATGATGACGGGGAGACGCCCTTGCACTTAGCGGTACAAGAAAACCGTAATCCATCGGCTGCCAGAGCCTTGACAAGGGCTGGAGCTGGTGAATTTATAGCAGATGAAGATGGTGTAACCGTTTACCGTTTATTAAATAGGTAGATATTACTGTTAACCCCAGAAGAATGGGGCAGAAAGGTATTGTTTCAATTTTATATTCAGAAGACCATTTAGATATTTCAAATAAAGGACTGACCGCTTTGGGTCGGAAGCTGCCAAATTATATCTATTTATAATATCCGTAGTTTCAAATAAAATCCCAGAGCCGCTCACTGGGAATTATTGGGTTATGATTAACAGTTACAGTATTTAACTAGAATGTCTGAAAGTTGAAGTTAATAAAAAAGAAATTTCCACTTGCTTTTGTCGTTATCGAGCTATTGTTAGCTTGTGGATAATCTACCCTAATTTTCCTCTCTAATTCAGATACTGATATTTCAGCAATATCCTCATTAATGAATATAAGGGATTCACCTATTATTGAATCCCAACTCCATTTTTGATGAAGGGCATCCAACCCATCAAGTATTACTTCAGATTGGTATTTTATGAGCGTATCTGGATCATTTGGAAGGTTTTTAAACTTTGTCATAGGTATCCTTTAGAGTTGGTATATTCAATAGATTATTGAACATGTTTTTGATGGAAACGGAGCCGTAAGAAGCCACTAGGTAATAATTAGTATCATTACAATATTGAGTTTTTTCTTATCAGTGATAATTACTCATAAATCTAGTACGGGCAGATCAATAATCGTAGCTGTAATGGTCGCTATATCGTCATAGGTGGTCGATAGGAAGGTTAATGCGGCTAGATCGTTATCATCTCACCTACATTAGACAATAAATACGCTATATCGACTATTTCATGAACTGATAGTGTGGTATTGGTCCATTTTTTATGAAGGTGACTGATGGTGTAGTCAGCTAGAGCGGTTTGATTAGTCATTTAGGATAGATTAATCAGCTTTGATTATGTGGTATCAAATACTGGTGAAGACAACATTAAATTTTACAGGGTCCCAGAGTGATACACCAGGATTTTAAGGAGGTAAATTTATGTGTTGTTGGTGTGATAAATGTAAATTAGCAGTAACTTAATAGGGCTCTGTGATGGTAGAATATCGACCAATTGTTATCGTATGAAACATTTTCTTATTGGGAAATAAACATATGTACGAAACAGCCACCAAATGGTCACCAACTTTTTATGCTAGCTTGAAACCGTTGCCCCTGTAGCTCAGCTGGATAGAGCGTCCCCCTCCTAAGGGGAAGGCCGTGCGTTCGAATCGCGCCGGGGGCACCAAATGCTATTTAGATAAGGGATGGTCTATCTATGGAACATCATGCTGGGTACAGGTGGAGATATCATTGATATTGAAAGTAGTAGCGGTTTATCGTGACTTGCTGGTCATTGCAATATTTACAGTTTAATTCTTTCATCTATAGGCGAGTCCACTGTGCGATTTGCTCTGGAAATAAATATACTGCAATGATCAAAGCGGGTATTACATAAAAATAGAGCTGCATCAAGGTGCGTAACACGATATGACTATGTTTGAGTTCCATAAAATAATCAACAATGATTCGTCCTTTAATTGCCAATACCAAAGCCATTATGCTGATGCTTCCGAGTTTAGGCTCTGTTTGTTCCGCCATATAAGCGCTGAATAAAGTCAGTACAATGAGAAAAATCCATAAATAATTAATCAGCCTAATGTGGTTCATAATAGTTGCCAAAAACCTTTTATCTAATTACATATAATAAGGGAAAAATAGTAATCCAAGCCAGATCAATCATATGCCAGTAAACAGCAACGTTTAACAGCCCCTCATGCTCTTCTTTGGTATAAATATTTGTATGGACACGAAAAATAACCCATACAATTGCAGCACTACCCCAACCCACATGTAAAAAATGATTAAAAGTCACATAGTAATACACGGCATAAAAAATATTGGTTTCAGTGCTAATTCCTTGGGATATATTCCATTGGTACTCAAAATATTTTATAACTAAATAGATAGCACCTAAAACTACCGCACCCCATAACCAGCGGATACATGCAACACGTTGATTTTCACGTATAGCGATCACGGCTCTAACCACAAAAAAACTACTGGTCAACATGACAAGTGTATTACTTGCACCTGCCAATGTATTTAATTTTAACGGCCCAGCAGCAAAGATTTCAGGGTTATGCACTTTTGCCAAAAAATAAACTATAAACATAATGGCAAACTCAGTCATTTCAGCCAAAATTGCAGCCCAGATAGCCAAGCTACCCGGTATTTGAGTATGTTTTCTTCTAGTTACGGCAGTTTGAAAATTCAATTCACGCAAGCAACTATTCCTCGTGTTTTTCAATAAAAAAACTAATCAATGAATAATTAAAACTCAGCCTTCTTATTGCATTGGAAAAATCAAGAATTCCAAGCTGCATAAATAGCGGAACTAACAGTATAAAATAGATTTATAGCGTAATCAGAGCTTCAAGTGAGACGTCCCGACAAAATGTGAGACACAGGAATAATAACAGAAACCTCACTGATAAAATGATGTATTAGTAAACTGTCCTCGGAGTTTTTGGAATTTAATTTATCAAGGCCAGGATTTAGAAAGCTAAGGAATAACTAACAAATAGTAAAGTTATCTATTTAGGTATACTGTCAGCTGAATCAAATGATAGTAGGTAAGTTTTCTGTGACTAAATATCGTCTATACCCCCCCCTAATACTTTTTCTACTTCTACTTCCTTTTCATGTTCTACATAAACAGGCTATTGCAGATCCAACAACGGTTACTATAAGTGTGGACCATGATGATGGTGGAAGAATCGGTGTTAAGTATATGCAAAGTCTTCTGACTGCTTTAAATAATAATGGCTGCAAGGCTGTTTTACATAATGGCGATGGACCAGGCCAGTTGTTGTTTGATTCTCGTCCGGTATCCATTGCCAGAAAAGATCGTTCTGACTACCGGCTCATTGCTCGTTCGAAAACGTTGGAAGGAAAGTTGACTGTACGTGGTGCTTTTTTAGTGCATGCTTCTACAGCTGTTAAAGACTTAGCTGCACTACAAGGAGTACGGATCGCTTTTGTAGGCAAAGGATCATGGAGTGGTTATCATATGCCGCTACGGTCACTGCATAAAGCTGGAGTGAAGGAGGAGATGAATACATTTTTTTATGTTGGTAACCATGTGGGAACGGTGAGCATGTTACTGCATAGTGATGTCTTTGCCACCGTGACAGCTGCACCTCTTGCAAGGCGTTGGGCAGAAGCAAATGATTTATTTATCGTCGCCCTCACCGAACAGGTGGAAACTGGAGGTTGGTGGATTCATGGTAATGTTTCTGAAGAACAAATAAAAAGTTGTACGCTATCTTTGAGCAAGCTGGAGCACTCTCAGATCAAAGCACTACCTGCATGGATTGATGGTTTTGAAATCAAATAGTGTTGTCTTATTCTATAAGATGCATCTGAAGTCATTACTCAAATGGAATTAATTGAGCAGCGATATGAACAAGAACAAGCAGAGTAATGCTAGCTCGGTAGAATTAAAGTATACACTCTGGAGACTCTGCGCATCCCTCCTAAGGGGAAGGCCGTGCGTTCGAATCGCCGCCAGGGGCACCAATGTTCTTTGATGCTTTCCTGACGGAGTTTAGAGTTTAGATATAAAGCGACACATCAGCATCACCAGCAAATTCTAGGTAGGTTGCTGCACCACCAGAGCTAATGCCATCGATGAAGTCTTCTTCGTTGAAGTCAAATAGGTCAACGGTCATTTGGCAGGCAATAAGATCAACACCCGTTTCAACACA
>ENA-OSET01004887-OSET01004887.1-sediment-metagenome-genome-assembly--contig:-NODE-4887-length-11613-cov-4.612257_pt1 | contig 11613 bp, 8 predicted proteins | sample MGYA00237882_ERZ534229 | MGnify/ENA primary metagenome ERZ534229 (study PRJEB26408, sample SAMN06266212) | sediment metagenome | isolation source: Hudson Canyon methane seep mesocosm | place: USA:Hudson...
TCTTCTTTTTGACAAAATCTGACTAATGCAAGTACCCACACAAATTACTTGATATTATTTTTTTAAAGAGCGCTTTGTGTGCAAGTCAATCTCTGCAACAAAGAAGCGAGAATTATACAGCCCTCACCTACACTGTCAATCTTTATTTCATTTTAAATTTAGTCTTTAAATCGAAATATTTTACTTTTATTTCCCAAATCATCATGCCACTTAATGGCTGAACAACTCAAGAAAAATGTGCATTCTACAGGGTCTTAGCGTCCCGTCAACAGGAATATGTTCCCAATAACGCGACAAAACATCTAAGCCATTGTTACCTTGGCAAATTTTCTTTTTCCAACTTGAATAATATGTTGTTCACTCGCCATTAATACTAGGTTTTTGTCATCAATCTTCACGCTGTCAATCTTTACTGCGCCTTGCTTAATCATTCTGAAAGCTTCTGATGTACTGGTAGTTAAGCCAGCTTGTTTCAAAACATTTGCAATCCCTAAGCCTTTATCTGATGCATCCAAAGTGATCTCGGCGAGATCATCTGGGATTTGTCCCTTCTTAAATTGATTATCAAAGCCTTCACGAGCTTGCAGGCCTTCCTCTTTACTATGGAAACGAGTAACAATTTCTTGTGCAAAGGTCTTTTTAATCTCTATAGGATTTTGTCCAGCATTGACTGAATCACGCCATTGTTTAATTTGTTCTAGACTTCTAAAGCTTAATAAATCTATATAACGCCACATCAGGTCATCTGATATTGACATGATTTTACCAAAGATATCTTTTGGACTATCATTTATAGCTATATAGTTATTTAAAGATTTAGACATTTTTTGAACGCCATCTAAACCTTCTAATATAGGCATTGTCAAAACCGACTGTTGTGGTTTACCGTATGCTTTTTGTAGTTCGCGGCCCATCAATAAATTAAATTTTTGGTCCGTACCGCCTAATTCAACATCAGCATTCAACTCAACTGAATCATAACCTTGTATTAAAGGGTATAGGAATTCATGAATTGCTATAGGCTGACCACTTTTATAGCGTTTATCAAAGTCATCACGCTCTAACATTCTCGCTACGGTATGATTTGATGCTAAACGAATCATATCTGCTGGTGTCAACTTGTTCATCCAGTGAGAATTAAACACCACAGTTGTTTTTACAGGATCGAGGATCTTAAATACTTGCTCTTGATATGACTTGGCATTTTCTTCGACCTGTTCAGTGGTTAATGGACTACGAGTAATATTTTTGCCCGTTGGATCGCCAATCATTCCTGTAAAGTCACCTATGAGGAATAATATTTCATGACCTAAGTCCTGAAACTGCTTCAACTTATTTAAAAGTACGGTGTGGCCTAAGTGAAGATCAGGTGCTGTAGGATCAAAGCCCGCCTTAATGCGGAGTGGCTTACCCGTTTCAAGCTTTTTTATTAACTCACTTTCAACCAAGATTTCTTCTGCACCACGTCGTATTTCAACTAATGCTTGTTGCAAAGGAACCATTTTTTTCTCCAATTCTTATCAGTTTGGCGCGAATATTATCACAAAACAGGTCTACAAAGGCTTCCATTACAATGAAAATACTGCCAGAATGCCGTATTAATGGTGTTTATTTAGAGCTATACGATGAAACGAAACAGACTAACACTTCCTGCAAGCCGGACAAGTCTATACGCTAACAATTCTTTACGACCTAAACGTCGCCGAAACATATTTGTTCTATCATCGTTAGCTATAGCAGGTATTTTTATTACCTCAATGACTTTAGCAACCAATCGCCCCGTTAACATAAGTACACAGTCTGAAATAATCAACCTTCCCAGTTTATCTGCTGAATTTCAGAATATTTCTAGCAACAACACTTCACAACCCGCACCAGAGTTAACCGGTCAACACTCTACTCAACCAGTAATTGATACTTCTATTTTATCAGATATACCTACAACAACCGTAGAAGACAAACCTAATCTAGTCGCACAAACAGCTTCATTACTAGACGCTAGTAATAAACTAGATACTACCACTACAGTTGAAGCTGCAATGATCAACTGGCAAGAGGTGAAGGTCAAATCTGGTGATAATCTGTCTTTGATTTTCCCTCGCGTTGGCTTATCCGCTCGAGATGTTTATAACGTTGCAAAATTAGATAAAACGATCATGCCTCTACTCAACTTGAAGCCTGGTCACGTTCTTCGTTTTGATATTGAAGAGCAAGATGGTGCTAAAATTCTAAAACAGATCGAGCTAAAGCTAAGTAAAATTAAAACATTCACTGTCACGTCCACAGAAGATGGTTACCAAACTCAACTTAATATCCGTAAAGTTGAAAAGCGCCAAGCTCATGCATCAGCAACTATCAATAGCTCATTGTTTGGTGCAGGGATTGAGGCCGGTTTATCAGACAAATTGATTATGGAACTGGCCCATATTTTTGGCTGGGATATTGATTTTGCCCTTGATTTACGCCAAGGTGACCATTTCACAGTGATTTTCTCAGAGGATTATCTTGATGGTGATAAAATTTCTGATGGCGATATTTTAGCTGCTGAGTTCACTAATCAAGGGAAGAAGTTTAGCGCCATTCGTTATACTGATGTCGCTGGTAATAGTGATTATTTTTCACCTAGTGGTGATAGTATGAGAAAGGCCTTTAGTCGTACACCTGTTCATTTCACCCGTATCAGTTCTCGATTTAACCCTATGAGAAAACACCCTAAATTAAAAGGTGTGACACGCCCCCACCGTGGTGTCGACTATGCCGCTAAAACTGGGACACCCATTATAGCAACAGGCGATGGCAAAGTTGACTTTACAGGAAGAAAAGGCGGCTATGGTCGCACTGTTGTTCTATCCCATGGCGGTAAATACACTACCTTATATGCTCATATGTCACGTTATAAGAAGGGTATGAAACGAGGTAAGAGAGTAAAACAAGGCGATGTAATTGGCTATGTTGGTATGTCTGGCACAGCCACTGGTCCGCATTTACATTACGAATTCAGAGTTCATGGTGTTCATCGTAACCCTCTGACGGTCAGTTTACCAAAAGCTCAGGCGCTTAATAAAAAGTATCGCACTGACTTTAAGCAGAAATCTAATCCACTATTAGCTCAGCTTGATAGCCTTCAAAGTACTGCAGTTGCACTTAAGCAATAAAGCATTATAAGTGTCTTATTATATTGGTGTAATGTCAGGAACTAGCCTTGATGGAATTGATGTTGCGATAACCTCTTTTTCTGAGTCAGGTAGTAACTTCCAGTTTGTTCAAGCTAAAACCTATCAATTTCCAAATGAACTTTATCAGAGTATAAAACAGCTAATAACTGAACAACAATCAAGCCTACAAAACTTAGGTCGGCTAAATATCGCTATAGGCCAGTTAATTGGCCGATCAATTAATGCTCTATTAACTGAACAAAACATATCAGCTACTGATATTAAAGCTATCGGCTGCCACGGTCAGACAATCTTTCACTCTCCTGTAGGAGAATACCCTTTTAGTCAGCAAATTGCTGATGCCAATACCATTGCCGAAATAACAGGAATTACAACTGTAACTGATTTTCGTCAGCGTGATATAGCTGCAGGCGGGCAAGGTGCTCCACTCGTTCCAGCATTTCACCAAGCTTTATTTAGCTCTTGTGACGAAGACAGAGTGATCGTCAACATTGGTGGCATAAGTAATCTCACTTTCCTGCCATTGTCACCTGACGAGCCGATTCTTGGCTTTGATACCGGACCAGGTAATGTATTGCTAGATTACTGGACTCAATTACATCTCGAACAAGCTTATGATTCTAATGGGCAATGGGCAGCATCAGGTAAGTGTAATAACACGCTTTTATCTTACCTGCTTGATGAGCCATATTTTATGCAAGAGATTCCTAAAAGCACTGGGCGAGAACTGTTTAATAGTAATTGGTTAGCCTCAAAAATAGCTCAAGAGTTAGCTGATTTATCCCCAGCAGATATTCAGGCGACATTAACTGAACTGACAGCGCTAACCATCGCAAATGACATCATCAAATATGCCCACACATGTAACAGTGTATTCATCTGTGGAGGCGGTGCTCATAATCAACATTTGTTGAATCGTTTGCAGAACCTGCTTGATACAAGAAATATTTCAACAACAGAGTCATTAGGGCTTGACCCTGACTGGGTGGAAGCCTGTGCATTTTCTTGGTTAGCGCAAAGAACAATCAATAAAAAACCTGGAAACTTACCGTCAGTTACCGGTGCTAAAAGATCCGTTATATTAGGTGCTATTTACCCAGTCTAATCCTTTACTGGTCTAGAGATATTTCATAGCCTTCAGCTGATAATAGCGATTCGATATCTGATACATCATCTGGCTGAACTTTAAATAACCACCCTTCACCAAATGAATCTTCATTAATTGTTTCTGGTTCATCTACTAGTCTTGTATTAATGGCTGCAATTTCCCCGTTTACCGGCATATAAATCTCAGATGCTGCTTTTACAGACTCAAGTAGCATGCATTCTTCTTGGGCTGAAAAATGCTGTCCTACTTCTGGTAGTTCAGCAAAAACCAAATCACCTAAGAGATCCTGTGCATGATCAGTAATGCCGACCGTCAACTCACCCGAATCTTCGAGTCTGACCCATTCATGTGTATTGGCATATTTTAAAGAAGATAAGTCACTCATGTTTTACCTCGTCCATACAATTCATTTAATTTTTTTAATCTAATAGAGCACGATTCATCGACCATATTCCAGCCAAATCGCCAGTTCCAGTTGCCTTCTGTTGTTCCTGGAACATTCATTCTGTGCTCGCCACCAAGTGCTAAAATATCTTGCATCGGCAAGACTGTAAGCTGTGATACAGATGCAAATGCTGCCCGAATCAGTAACCACGGTATCGTTTCTTGTGAACCACCAAAATATTCATAGATGCGCGTTTTAGTATTATCGTCCAACTCCTCAAACCAACCGAGCGTGGTATTATTGTCATGCGTGCCTGTGTAACTGACACTATCTTGTCTGTGTTGATGGGGTAAATATGGATTACTTGCATCATCACCAAAAGCAAACTGCAATATTTTCATACCTGGCATAGCGTATTTTTCGCGTAATGCGGTCACTTCGTCAGTAATAATGCCGAGATCTTCGGCTACAAGTGGTAATTCACCAAAGGTATTGATTAGCTGTTCAAACAGCGCATCACCTGGAGCTTTAACCCACTGACCATCCATGGCTGTTTCACAACTTGCTGGAATTTCCCAACACGCTTCAAACCCACGAAAATGATCAATTCGAATAAGATCAAATAACTCTAATTGTGTTTTGACTCGGTGCTTCCACCACAAAAAATTTTCATTTATGTGCTTTTCCCAACAATAAAGTGGGTTTCCCCATCTTTGACCCGTTTCAGAAAAATAATCTGGGGGTACACCAGCAACTCGAGTTGCTTGGCCCTTGTCATCTAGGCTGAATAATTCAGGGTTAGCCCATACATCCGCGCTGTCATGCGCAACAAAAATGGGCATATCACCAAATAATAAAATACCCCGATCATTGGCATAACTTTTCAAGGCATACCACTGTTGAAAAAAAAGAAACTGACCAAATCTGCGGATATCTAATGCTTCTTCACGCTGTTCTTGTATATTATTAATAGCGTCATCATGTCTATCGCGTAATTCTTCAGGCCATTCAAACCATGCGGTAGTATGATTCAAGTGTCGAATTTCTCGGTACATTACATAGTCATCTAACCAATAACTCTGCTGTTCACAAAAATCCTTAAACTCATCTTTTTCAAACTCTGTCGCACGCTGGAGAAATTGACGATACGCATGAACAGGAATAGTTAATAAATTATCTCCCGAAAAGACTTCACCATCTGCCCATAGCTTATTTTTAACTGTCTCTAAGCATATCAATTTAGCATCTGCTGCATGAGCAGATAAACACTGATAAGGAGAACCATCACTATGGGTAGGGCCTAAAGGTAACATCTGCCAAACAGTTGCCCCCGATTCTTGTAAAAAGTCTACAAAACGGTAGGCATCTTCCCCGATAGTGCCTGATGGTAAACTTGTAATGTGTAATAAAACACCTGAGCGTCGTTGTTCAAATACCTGTGCCTGCTTCATTATTTATCCACCACGGCGCATTGTTCCACCTTGCTCTATACCACCGCCACCTTGAGATATCATTTCAGCTAAATTTTGTGGCACTTCTTCTCCAAGCATTTGATATAAATTTGATAAATGGAGCCTGAATAAACGTTCAAAGTCACTTACACTGTCGGCAGCGTTATAATCACCAAACCACCAAAACCAGTCCGAACCTTCACAAATTGCTAATTGGCGATCTAAAGCATGTTGAGTATCACTATCAAATACTTTCTCTGACACTACTCGATCATAAGTCATTTTAGCTGCACTCAATAGATCCCAACCTCGATTTTTATCAGGATCACCAATCCATGTTGAAAATGAGCCATAAACCCAACTTCCTGCAACCATCTTAGGTAAAAGAGCCGGTTTAACCCCAGAACTCAAACTGTCAGAGAATGTCGTTATTTCAATTTCAGGATGGTCCACTAAGCGAGTATAAAGTGCTTGTAAAAAATAAAAGCCATTATAAGAATAATATTCCCAAGCATTTTCGCCATCTAAGATTACCGATAACACTCTATCTTTATCACCCTGAGAATTAGATTTAATAGTTAATAAATGACTGATAAAATCATCTATTGCATCATCTGCACCCCATTTTGTATAAGTAAAACCAATTAAATCTGATAGCCCATCATCACGGAAAAAACAGGCTGGTGATGCGCCAGGTAATTTATATGGTTTATGTACAGACTTATCAGCCATATCAGATAAATTGAAACTATTTCGTAATACATTTTCACCTGTTGCAGCCCAATCGAAGCCATGGCGAGAAATAAGCTTTAAAGTATCTTCAGAGACAGCACCTTCTGATGGCCAGCAGCCTTTTGGCCTGAAGCCAAAATACGATTCAAAAACGCGTAAACCTTCTTCCATATGCCAGTGAACACGCTCTTCGCCTCCGGGATAAACGGTTGTTTCTGGTAAAAGAGCATCCGGCATTGCTTCAAGCGTACTGTTGAGATCTAACATCAATGGAATGATTGGATGTGCGTATGGCGATACTGATAATTCAACTCGTCCTGTCTCAGCTAAACGACGATAACGAGGAATAAGATCATGTAATAATTCACCAATCACTTGCATTAATTGGCGGCGGTCATGAAATGTGAATAACTTGCCCTTTTCCATCAAGGCCTGAATACGTAAATCAGAACGTCGAACAGATTCGCCCATCCAAGCTAAGTGATACCAGACCACCATATCAATCATAAATTGATCATTAATGTAATTCAGTTGCTCAGTATCTTCTAGAAAACCTTTCGCCATAGACGCCAATTTGGCAAAATGAGGAAATGGTTTAATTAACTTCTCATCATTTGCTCGTAAACAATCACTGATTAACTTTTTACGCTCTTCAGCATTCGTTGGTTGTACAGGAGAGTCTAATGCAATTAGTAAGGGATCTTTTAATCTACCTGTTCCTTTAAAACGCGAGCCAACTTGCTCATCATAATCAGCAATTTGTTCAATCAAAGTAGGAGCGAAATTCACAACTGCCTTAGCACCGGGCACATTTTCTAAATGCCACGCCATATCGACATAATCTTTTATTGCATGGAGGTATGTCCAGGGTAACTGATACATTCCACCCAATGGTTCACTGTATTGTGGCTGGTGCATATGCCAGCATAAAACTACTTTTAACTTATCTGACATAACGGTAGTGTTGTCCTAACATTTCAGGGGTAACTAATATCACGCCATTTGGTGATATTTCATATTTTTCAGCATCTGCAACAGGATCTTCGCCGATAATAGTACCTTCAGGGACGATACATCCTTTATCAAGCACTACTTTTGTTAGACGACAGTTTCTGCCAACACTCACATCAGGTAAAATGACGCAATCTTCAATTACAGAATAACTATGTACTTCTACTTTCGAAAAAAGTACTGAATGTCGAACAGTTGATCCAGAAATAATACAACCCCCTGAGACCATCGAATCAACAGCCATACCTCGTCGATCTTCATCATCAAATACAAACTTTGCTGGCGGCAATTGCTCTTGATGGGTCCAAATAGGCCATTCTGAATCGTACAAATTCAACTCAGGTGTAACACCTATTAATTCCAAATTCGAAGACCAAAATGCATCTATTGTACCTACATCACGCCAATAGCCAGGATCATTGCCTTGAACATCTTTATACGGAAATGCAATTACTTTATAAGTGTCAATCAGTGATGGAATAATATCATGACCAAAATCGTTAGTAGATCCTGCTGTATCTGCATCCTTAACTAATTGCTCATATAAAAATTCTGCATTAAAGATATAGATCCCCATAGAAGCAAGCGCTAAATCATCTTGCCCTGGCAAAGGAGTCGGACTGTCAGGTTTCTCATCAAAAGCAATAATACGGCGATTCACATCCACTGACATAACTCCAAATGCTTTCGCCTCTTCCAGCGGGACAGTTAAACATCCTATGGTCATATCTGCATTCTGAGCAACATGCTCAGCTAACATATCACCATAATCCATTTTATAAATGTGATCACCGGCTAAAATAACGATATATTTGGGGCTGTGATTTCGTAATATATCTATGTTTTGGTATACCGCATCAGCCGTACCTGTATACCAACCCTGTTCTGTGCGCTGCGAAGCAGGCAATAATTCTACAAACTCACCCATTTCACCTCGCATATACCCCCAGCCTTGCTGGATATGTCGCATCAATGAATGTGCTTTATATTGGGTTAAAATACCTACTCGACGAATACCTGAGTTCACACAATTTGAGAGTGGAAAATCAATGATACGGAACTTACCTCCGAAAGGTACTGCGGGTTTGGCTCGCCAGTCCGTTAACTGTTTCAATCGAGAACCTCGCCCCCCTGCTAAAATTAGTGCTAAGGTATCACGAGTAAGACGACTTACGAATCGCGTGCTATTATTATCCGACATTCAGCTTCTCCAGTTGGGTTAAGCGACAAATTTATATGGCCTGAGTACTAGCCTGACACAAGCAGGCCACAGACTTCAACAAAAATTTAAAGGAACTTCAAATTTATGGTTTTAGTAAGCGAATTAACTGAAGACTTAATCAAAATTATCGAAGCTCGTCATCATGATCCTTTTAAAATTTTAGGCGCTCATGAGTCAGGATCTAGTACGACTGTTACTTTATTTTTACCTGATACACAAAAAGCATGGTTAGAGGCCGATTTAAACTTAACTCGATTTGAAGGCACTGACCTATTTCAATGGACAGGTGAAAGCGATAAGCTACCAAATCATTACACTGTAAACCGTATAACAAGTAAAGGGGATAGTACCCAACACTACGACCCATATAACTTCTTGCCTCAAATACCTGAGTTTGATTTACACCTTTTTTCAGAAGGTAAACACTGGCATGCATATCGAATTCTTGGTGCTCATCAGCATCAAGTTGATGGTATTGATGGTGTCTTATTTTCTACATGGGCCCCTAGCGCGCAAAGAGTTAGCGTTATAGGTCACTTTAACCAATGGGATGGTCGTAAATATCCCATGCGTGTTATTGGTAGTACAGGTGTATGGGAGTTATTTATCCCAGGTATGACAAGCGGTGAATTGTATAAATTTGAAATTAAAAGCAATGATGGATCTTTGCATTCCAAAATGGATCCCTATGGCCAACAATCAGAATTACGTCCAGGTAATGCTTCAGTCATAGCAAAAAAAAGTACTCATAAATGGAAAGATACCGATTGGATATCTCACAGAGTGAAGGCAGATTGGTTGCACTCTCCACATTCGGTATATGAAGTTCACATGGGTTCATGGAAGCTAAATGACGCAGGAGGTTTCCTAAGTTATCGGGAAATGGCTGAGCAAATGGTTCCTTATGTCAAAGAGCTAGGTTTTACACATATTGAACTGTTACCAATCACCGAACATCCGCTCGATATTTCCTGGGGTTATCAGACTACGGGCTATTTTTCACCTACAAGCCGGTTTGGCTCACCAGACGATCTACGTTATTTCATTGACCAATGCCACCAAAATAATATAGGGGTCATTCTTGATTGGGTTCCTGGACACTTTCCAAAAGATGCCCATGGTTTAGCACGCTTTGATGGCACTGCATTATATGAGCATGCCGATCCTCGCCAAGGGGAACATCAAGATTGGGGAACTTATATCTTCAATTATGGCCGTAGCGAAGTGACTAATTTCCTATTATCTAGCGCTTTCTATTGGCTTGAAGAGTTCCATATTGATGGCCTACGCGTTGATGCTGTTGCCTCAATGCTCTACCTTGATTATTCTCGCGAAGATGATCAGTGGGTACCTAATCAATACGGAGGACGTGAAAATCTTGAAGTAATTGATTTTCTCAAGCATATGAATTCAGTGCTACATAAAGAGCACCCTGGCTGTCTCATTGCTGCAGAAGAGTCCACGTCGTACCCAATGGTATCAAGGCCTGCTCATATGGGCGGTCTTGGCTTCTCGATGAAGTGGAATATGGGCTGGATGCATGACATTCTTGAATATATGCAACAAGATGCTATTCATCGCCGCCATCATCAGGACTCTCTGACATTTGGCTTATTATATGCTTTCACTGAAAACTTTGTTTTACCTTTCTCGCATGACGAAGTAGTTCACGGCAAAAAATCTATGGTTAACAAAATGCCGGGCGATGAATGGCAAAAATTTGCAAATCTACGATTACTCTACACATTCATGTTTACCTACCCAGGTAAAAAACTCTTATTCATGGGCTCAGAGTTTGCTCAAGGTACGGAATGGAACTGTGAAAAATCATTAGATTGGTATGTGCTTGATTATCCTCTTCATAACGGTATGAAGACGCTTATCAGCGATTTAAATAAATTATATACATCAACACCTGCATTATACCGCCATGAATTTGATCCGCATGGTTTTGAGTGGCTGGAGTGTAATGATCGTGAACAGTCTATTATCAGTTACATTAGAAAAGATGATGAACAGTATGTGATTTCAGTATTCAACTTTACACCAGTAGTACGCGAAAGTTATCGAATTGGTGTTCCAGATTTAACAAGCTATAAACTAATCATGAACTCTGATTCAGAATATTACGGTGGCAGTAATATTGCCAATGACTTTAGCATTGAAGCTGAATCAATTCCTTGGTCTGACAAGCCCTATTCCATTGTAGTGAATTTACCACCGCTAGCAGGAATCGTTCTACAAAAAGTCTAATAAACCAAAGAGTAAATCAAATAGTCTGCTTTAGTCAGCAAGCTATTTGTTTACTCTTTTATTCATCCATCTCAAACGTTGCACTATCTATATGTCTCTCATCTATTTCATAAATAGTATTGGCAGTTCGAACAATTAAAGGATCAGGTCTACATCCAATTTTATGATCTTTCTTGGGGTATTCTGCCTCAGCTAATACATCACCTATTCCATTTAAACGTGCAGGTTACTTACAGTCTGATTCAACAACAGTCCATGGTGAATCCTTAGTGTCA
>ENA-OSET01004888-OSET01004888.1-sediment-metagenome-genome-assembly--contig:-NODE-4888-length-11613-cov-3.360610_pt1 | contig 11613 bp, 9 predicted proteins | sample MGYA00237882_ERZ534229 | MGnify/ENA primary metagenome ERZ534229 (study PRJEB26408, sample SAMN06266212) | sediment metagenome | isolation source: Hudson Canyon methane seep mesocosm | place: USA:Hudson...
GTTTTGGTTGAAGCATTACCAGAGAATTGCTTTTCCAGAATATCATTCAATTCTTGTAAGGCTTGTGGTTGAATACTCTCTAAAGAGGCGACACGCATTACAACGTCTAAACGAACCTTTTCATCTAGAATACCTAACACTTCTGCAGCTTGATCCGGCTCAAGATAGGAAAGCACAATAGCTTGTATTTGAGGGTGTTCATAGCGAATCAGTTCAGCGACAGCACGACCATCCATCCATTTAAGCGTATCAAGCCCTGTGGTATTACCTCCAACTAAAATACGGTCAATCAAGCTATCGGCTTTATCTTGGCCTAAGGCCTCTGTAAGCATATTTTTAATATACTCATCAGAGCCAATCCCCAAGCCTGTTTGTTTTCCAACAGACTCAAGAAACTCTATCATCACCGCTTCGACCTGATCTTGAGAAATATCTTTTAATCCCGCCATAGAAGTGCCTACGCGCTGCACTTCTTTTGGCCCCATATGCTTAAGAATCTGAGCGGCATCCCCCTCCCCTAAACTCATTAATAAAACGGCTGCTGCATCCACTCTAGATATATCTGGCTTTTTTTTGTCGTCGGGGTTATCACTCATCAGCATTTATCCATTGTCGAATTACTTGAGCAACCCTAGCAGGGTCTTCAGCAATCAAACCTTTCAGGGCATTAATCTGCCTATCATACCCTTCCGATGCGCCCGGTAAAAGGAACTCATCAGAAGCACTGAGCGTAACTCTTTCTCCTGCCTCCCCTTCACTCATCGCATCCATTTGCGCTAATCCGTCATCATCACCCGCCAATGCGAATTCTTTTGCTTGAGCACCACTACTCGCCAAGTTTTTAAATACGGGGCGTATCACAGCAAATATAACAATCACTGCAAATAGCATCGCAAGCCCTTTCACAATAGCATCGATAAAACCTTCCTGCTCCCAGAACTCAGGTTCAACAAAAGGCTCTACTAACTTTGGCGCAAAAGGGGTATTAATAACGTTAACACTGTCTCCTCGAGCAGCTGAAAAACCAACTGCATTTCTAACCAATAAGGTTAAACGCTCCAACTCATTTTCTGACCAGGGCGTAAAAGAAACCTCGCCATTTTCAGGGTTAATATTTCGAATATCATCAATTGCGACAGCAACCGTTAATCGCTTCAATCTTCCTTGTTGGTGTCGCGTATAGCTAATGGTTCTATCTACTTCAAAATTACGGGTTGTTTGTTTTCGCATATTAGTCGGTAAACCGCCATCCCCAGCATTCCCACCACCCGCTTGCTCAGGCGCAGCACCTGCAGCTGCAGGTTGGTTTGCTAACGCGCCTGGCACACCGCCCTCAGCAAGCATTTGACGCTGTTCATCTAATGTTTGTTCACTTCTGACAACCTGCATATCTGGATTAAATATTTCTTCCGTTTCTTCTAATTGTGTAAAATCGACATCCGCTGATACTTCTGATCGAAATCGTTCAGCCCCCATAATTGGCGTCAACATACTGGCGATTCGACCATTTATGACCTTTTCCATTTTTCTAGAGTACTCAAATTCTCTAGATACCAGGCGATCAGCTTCAGACTCATCATTTTGGGATAACAAGTGACCACGCTGGTCAACGACAGTTACAAATTGACGATTCATTTCAGGAACACTGCCAGCAACAAGATTAATAATTGCTTCAACCTGCTCTTTAGAAACAGGCCTAGAACTCGAAGCCTCAATAATCACTGAAGCTGAAGGCTCTCTATTATCACGCACAAAAACAGAACGCTTTGGAACAGCCAGGTGAACCCTAGCATTTCTAATATTTCTGAAACTTGTAATTGAGCGAGCTAACTCTCCTTCCAAACCTCTTTTAAAGCGGGTCGACTCCATGAACTGACTAGTACCCAATCCTTGTTCTTTATCTAGAATTTCATAACCAATATTTTTTTCATCTGTAATACCTGACGCCGCTAACTTCATTTTAACTTCATGAACCTTTCCAGACTCTACGAGCAACATTCCAGTACGTGAGTCAATTTTAAAATTGATGGCATTGAGGTTAAGAATCTGAGTTACTTCGTCATAATCCTGAGCTTTTAAATTACTCATTAACGGTTGATAATTGGGTTCCTGCAGCCAAAGCACTAACGCTAAACCCAGAGCTACACTAGCAGCTAAGCCAATCATCAGCCCAATTTGCCGAAAAATACCCAGACGGTTAATACCTGTCATCAAATCGCTTTCTGAGCCCATAGCATTTGTATCAGGTTGAAAGCCTACCTGTGCGGGTAAGTTAGCATCGGCAGTGGTCGGAGCTATCGCCATATTTTAACCCTCAACCCTATTGTTGTGTGTTTTACTACTTAAAGTGCACATAATTTGTTATTCCACTTAATTTCTAGGCAATTAAATCGGCATCTTCATAATATCTTGATACGCTTGTACTACCTTGTTTCGGACCTGCGTTAACGCTTGAAAGGATACGGTGGCTTTTTGAGACTGGATCATTACCTGAGACAAACTAACGTTTGGGTCACCCAGCTCATAAGCTTTAGATAATTGACCCGATTTCATTTGCGTCTCATTCACTGAATTAACCGCTGAAGAGAGTAAGTCAGAAAATTTAGGCGTAGCTTGTGGCTCTGTTAATCCCTGTATTTTCGTTGGAGAGGCTTCCGGTCCCAATGGTTCAGGCTTTTGAGTTTGTGCTCGCAAGCTCCTCATATCAGCTAACACCTGATTTATATCCGCTCTTCCAGCTACCGAATTAATTCCAGACATATGCCCCTCCGTCAATATTTTGTTGCTTAATCATGCCATCACTATGACGTAAGCATAATTCAGACCAATTATTGATAATTTCCTATAAGGCATAAAAAAAGGGGCTAAAGCCCCTAACTAGTGCCCCTCCGCTAAGCTGCCAACTCAGCATTCACATCAATACCTTGATCTCTCATTTGAGCCAACTTATATCGAAGGGTTCTTGGACTGATACCTAACTTTTCTGCAGCATTCTTCTTTTTTCCATTTTCTTGCTTTAGCGTATCAATAATTATTTGGTACTCACGAATTTTCAAATCTTTGCCTAGACCACTACTACCTTCATTTACTTCCGCTTCATTATCAAAGTACATTTCGCGCTCAGGTGAGGTGTGATTATCTAGAACCCAATTAGATGATTGTGATAAATCTAGACAGAAATCTGACACATTGACCACGCCATCAATCGCCATAATCAAAGAACGCTGAATAGCATTATCTAATTCACGTACATTTCCAGGCCAATGATACTGTGACAAATAGGATTCAACCCCTATTCCATACTGCATATCACCTCGCTTCATTTTGACCGCATGCTCAGCCAACAAGCGCTGTGCTAAAGGCCATATATCCAAAGGCCGTTCGCGTAGAGGCTTCCACATCATAGGAAACACACATAAGCGATAGTACAAATCTTCTCTAAATTTTCCCTCATTTACGTATTCTTTTAAGTCTCTGTTCGTTGTAGCAATGACACGGACATCTAGGGCTATTGATTTCCTACCCCCCACACGCTCCACTTCCCGTTCTTGAAGGACTCTCAACAGCTTCGCTTGCAGCCCAAGATCCATCTCTGTAATTTCATCAAGAAGCAAGGTTCCATCATTTGCTTGCTCAAACTTTCCTGGAGAACTGTTATACGCACCTGTAAACGCGCCCTTTTCGTGACCAAACAAGGTTGCTTCCAACATATTTTCGGGAATTGCAGCGCAATTTAACGCCACAAATGGTTTATTATTTCTTGGTGAATGGTCATGAATATAGCGAGCAAGCACCTCTTTACCCGTGCCACTTTCACCCGAAATCATGACCGTCGATTCTGAGCCCGCCACTTTATCGGCGATCTTAAAAAACTGCTTAGAAAAAGGATCTTCTGCAACCGGAGCTCTTTGTGTGCCTACCGATACTTTTGCACTACTTTGAGCAGTAAAGCCCAGGATACTCAAAATAGATTGAATGAGGACTTTAGGTTCAAATGGTTTAACCAAATAATCAGCCGCTCCCGCTTGCATAGCATCAACTGCTAGCTTTATCTGTCCAAAAGCCGTTATTAACATCATGGGTGTTGCAGGATATTTATCCTTTACCCGCTTAAGTAACTCATGCCCATCAATTCCTGGCATATTAACGTCACTAACAATAATGTCTACTTTCTGCTTCTCTAGGAAAACCAATGCAGCCTCGGCACTATCTACTTCTGAAAAATCCATTCCCGCTAACTGAAGCGTCGTACACAAAGCTTCCCGTAATTCTCTATCATCTTCAACGATTAGTACTTTAGCTGACATACACTCTACTCCTGACTATCTGAGTGAATTGAATTTTGTACTCCATCACCACTTACATGCGCCGAGTTATATACGGGGAGCTGAACAAAAGCTGACACACCTTTTTTACTCGAACGAATTGAAAATTCCCCCTGATGAGCTTTAACTACAGCCTGAACTACAGACAACCCTAGCCCTGTTCCCTGAGCCTTGGTTGTATAAAAGGGCTCAAACACTTTCTGCCTAAGATTTGATGAAATCCCAGGCCCATTATCTTTAACAATTAATTGTATATGCTCACTTCCTTTTTCACTCAATGTTACTTGTAGCTTTAGTTGAGCGGCCTTTTTACTTGATGCGCCAAGAACAACCGACTCAATACTGTTATTTATCAAGTTGAGGCAAGCACCAACAAGCGCCTCCTTATTACACATAATGTTCTTTTCATTCACATCTATATCCCATGAACATTCAACGTTATTTTTTTCGAGTATGGGCTCCGCTGCCTGCTTGATGGAGTCAAAAAAGCTATTAGCTTCCAAACATTCAGCTAGGCGAGTCTCTCCTTTTGCAAAAATAAGCATATCCCTAATTTGATGCTCTAAATGCGTTAATCGAGACATTAATTTTTCTGCACACTCTACTCGCAATGAGTCACTTATACTTTCTTGACATAGATGCCCTGAATACAACATTGCAGCCGATAAAGGGGTACGAATTTGATGAGCAAGACTCGCGACCATTTTACCTAAAGAGCTTAAACGCTCTGCCCGACTCACTTGCTCCTGAAGTAAACGTGTTTCTGTTAAGTCACTAATCAGAACAAGCTGCCCAGGGCCTGAGCTCATTGACCGTGTTTCAATTCTTACGCGCCGACCATCCTTTAAAGAAACCTCATGCCCATCATCATGACGCGGAGAAAAACTTCTTTTTATAACATCCAACCAAGCCTGCCCTTCTAAAGGCTCACCTAAAAGTTCAACTGCTGCAGGATTACACTCAGAGATCAGTCCGTTTTCATCTAGTAAAACAACCCCAGCGGGTAATATTTCCAATAAAGTAGACAAGTGATTGGCAAGCTTTTCCTTTTCTTTTAACTCTTCGCGCCTTTGAGTTTCTTCTTCTGACAAGTCATTTTTTAGCTGACTCACTTTGTTTTCAAGATTGCGATATGAAGATGTTAATTGAGAAGATAACTGATCAAAAAGTGAGAGCGCCTCCTCTACTGGCACCCGCCCCTCACTCTCTTCTTTTTGAGTATCAAATACGGTAGGTACAGGTATAGAAGTGCCGGAATGGTTTGTGCTTACACTATCTAAATCAACTCGCGACACTAACCCTCTAGAGGCACCCGCCGAAATAAATGCAGGTTCATCTAACCACGTTGTTTTATTCTGCTGCCCCATGAATCCACCCTACTCTACGTACAATTTAAGTATATGTACGATCTACTTAGCAGGATGTAGGCCAAGCATATAATTTATATATATATCAGCACCTTAAAAACATATAGATTAAAAACATACGATAATTAAGACAAAAAAATGACTAGCAAATATTTCTTGCTAGTCATTCTAGAGAGTTAGACATTTTTTTGACAAGGGAAACTATTTTATATCTTTATTCATTTAGCCCGTATTTACGAACCTTCTCGACCAGAGTCGTTCGACGAATACGCAGCTTCTCCGCTGCACGCGCAACAACACCAGATGACTCATCGAGCGCCTGCTTAATTAAGGTCTTCTCCAAATTGCCCAAATAATCCTTTAAATCAATTCCATTCACAGGCAATAGTGCCGGAGAATCCAAATTTGCTAGACCTGGCGCAATCTGTAGGCCAGACTGCGCGTCATCAAGCACTTCATCAGACTCCTCAATATGCCGGTATTTTAGTGGTAACTCCTTCACACCAACAACATCATAGGGGTGCATAATACCCAACCTTTCAACCAAATTTGCCAGCTCTCTAATATTTCCGGGCCACTCATGACGACATAAACTCAAAATTGCTGCGGAGTTAAAACGTATTGAACCCCGCTTTTCTGTTTCCATGCGCGAAATAAGCTCATTCATTAACAATGGAATATCTTCAACGCGCTCTTTTAATGCCGGCATTTCGATTGGAAATACATTCAACCGGTAATATAGATCTTCTCTAAACTCGCCCGTTTCAATCATACTTTCGAGATGCTTATGCGTTGCAGCAATGATTCTGACATCAATAGAGATTGTTTTACTACCACCAACACGCTCAAAACTCCTTTCTTGCAATACACGCAATATTTTCACCTGCATACTAAGAGGCATGTCGCCGATTTCATCTAAAAATAAAGTGCCTCCTTCCGCTAATTCAAATCGCCCCGAACGAGCGGTGATAGCACCGGTAAATGCACCTTTTTCATGGCCAAACAATTCACTTTCCAATAATTCAGAAGGAATCGCCCCACAGTTAACTGGTACAAATGGTTTATTGCGTCGATGAGAGTTGTAATGCAGATTTCGAGCAACCACCTCTTTTCCGGTTCCTGACTGGCCAGTAATTAAAACGCTGACATCTTTATCTGCGACTTGGGACATCAGTTCCCGAACATCTTGAACGCCTCGACTGGTACCCACTAAACTTCTAAACAGTTCTACCTGTCGTTGCTTCCCTCTTCCCATTTGTGCGGAATACTGATCACGAAAAACTTGAGCACGATATAGACTATCGACCATTTTGTTATAGTTTGGCGGTATATCTAGTTGCGTAATTACCGTTCGGCGTAAGACGTCATCCAAACCTGTGAGGTCAACATTTCCCAACGCTAAGACGGGTACACCTTCATCCCACTCATGTAATTCAGTGACAATACTTTCAATAGATAAATTCTCAGCACCAATAAAGACGACACCTATCGGAGCAGACTCCTCGTCCATATTTTCAACGAGTGATTTCCAACCAGACAAAGAAGAGCATACGACGTCTTCATCTAAAAATGCCAATATGACAGAAATATCACGAAGGACATCCTGGTTATCATGCATAACCAAAACTTTCATATCCTGCGCCATAAAGTGAGCCTTATTATTGTATTAGCAGATTAATATTTGCTAGAAAAATGAATATAAACAAGTTTGGAGAAGCCAATTTGTTAACGTATTTTATACCTGTAATTAAAGTACGAAACGAGAAAATAGTCAATTAAGTGGCGCAAAAAACATAAAAATTGCGTCACAACATAAAATGTTCAATTTTTTGTCACTTTGCAACATCATTTTGGAGCTAACCGAAGAGGGGTGGGTTAATCAATATAACCGGATGAGTCTAGATATTTATTAACTGCCTTTTGATCTCTTGTTATTTTTGTTAACTCTAATGATATTTCATCCCTATATTTTTCGCTATCTTTAATCAGGAGTCGATAAATATTGTCTATACTGGTTAATAGCTGGGTTAAGTCTTTTTTTTCTTCGTCTAAGTTAGCATTTTGGAGGGCAGTATTAATTTCAACAGTAATTCGTTTATCTAAGACTGATAGCTCTTTCCAGTCTCGCTGGTCACACACAGTTTTCAAATCTTTAATCAACTGCGCCAATGAATCGATACTCACAAAACTCTCCATGGTTCATTACTAAATCAAGAAAAGTAATAATGAACCATAGCACTACGAAATTGCAAATTTTCTACTGTGCTTACCTTGACTAGATTGTACCTTGAAATAATTCCGAATATTCACCTTGAACACCATCACTATCTACTGTAGAAATTGCAAAATAGTACGTACCGCTTGATAATTCTGAGATAGTCGTTGACGTAATACTTGCGCCATCTATTACAAGCTCAGAGTTAAGATTTTCAGCATTAGCACCATAGACAATAATGTATCCATCAATTTCAAACAATTCTAATCCACTACCATCCTCACGTTGCTCGGGAATATTCCAAGAGAGCTGATAATCAAATAACGTAACTAGCTCATTAACGACAACAAGAGCTGCCAGTGAGATTTCCGAGCCAATATTATTACTTACGACAACATCATAGGTACCTTCATCAACAAGCTCTGCAGACGACAAGGATAACGAGCTTGAAATCTCGCCAGCAATAAATTGCTGATTTTTTCTCCATTGATAACTCAATGTGCCACCACCCGTCACGGCAACAGATAAGGTAACAGATGCCCCTTCACTGACGGTTTGACCACTAGGCTGAGCAGTAATAATAACGGGAGTTATCTCTTCAGCTACATTGGTAATATTCTCTAATGTCTCTGCAGTCTCACTATTTACAACACTTAAAGCTTCAGAAAAACTACCGCCTGATTCAGCCTGCACAAGATCTTCAATAATTTCATGTGCGCTTGAGAATATTTCATCCAATGAAATATCTGGCTCTGAACCAATACTCACACCTGATAATTGCCCAGTATTTTCCATTTGCTGCTGAACAAAGTTTAATACTTCATCAATCGAATTCCAGTCACTTGTATTAACCAAACTCAGGAATGCCGCTGACACAACACCCATTTCAATTTCAGACTTTGTAAGTGAGCTATAGCTTTCTAATCGGGTAATGTCTGCGGGTGCCAACGCCATCGCGCCCTGATCTAGCTCCATAATATCTTCAATATGACTAATTGCATTTTCAATATTATCGCTGGTTAAACCATTTTCAGAGGACTGCGCATAAGATACTGCCATATGCGTTAAAGGACTTAAATGTACTCGTAATGAATCTCCTGTACTCAAGCCAGTGGTCATTCCCTCCAATGAAAATTGTGAACTTAATTCGAATTGATCACCGTATGATATAGGCTGTCCAGCTTCGTTAGTGCCACATCCCTCTGTCACATCACATGTCATACGGGTATTTGCATCTGCTGTAATCTCGACAACAACTGAGCGATTTGTAAACGCCCCACCCATACTTAACTGGTATTCGCCTTGAGCATCAGTTCGTACTGGACCGGCTAAAACCTGAGTACTCCTAATCATTTCACCAGCTTGATTCTCAATAAGGTAAGCTTTAACAATACCGTTTTCAATTGTGCCTTTAATAGCAGTACCAGATAAAGTAGTTGAAATTGTCATGTCATCAGTTACCGATGCTGATTTCTCACCTCCACCACCACTACCGCCACATGCTATTAGTAGACTTGTTAAGCCACATACAACAATGTTTTTGAATCCTTGCTTCCCTTTATTTACGCTTATTTTCATTACTACTGAATTTAGCATCTCAAAACTCGTCTTGGGTTATATTTAAAACATGCTCAAATAATAGTTCAAAGCGCCCCTATTTGACGGAAATAGTTTGTTCTTTTATGTTATTTTGCGCCATTATTTTGGCGTAAGTGAAATTTTGTGAAATACACAGCAACACTTATGCGAACAAATTCACATCTATAGTGAAGGTGACTGTTTTGAATTGGTCCTTAGAGGGTAATCTAGGAACTTCTAATGAAATATCGAGGCAAATACCAATTATAATAATTGAGCAACTGGTTTAAACGTTTTTCGGTACAATTTATTGACGCCAAGCTCCTTAAGTGCAGAAAGGTGCGACTTAGTTGGATACCCTTTGTGTTTAGCGAGCCCGTAACCTGGGTAAAGTGCATCCAATTGAATCATCATTCTATCTCTATATACTTTTGCGATGATAGAAGCAGCACTAATGCATTCAACACGGGAATCTCCTTTTACGACAGCTTCAGATGTGATGGAAATATCAGGACACCTATTTCCATCAATCAACACATATTCGGGCATAATGCTTAAGCCTTCGATAGATCTCTTCATTGCTAGCATTGAAGCATGTAATATATTAATTTCATCAATCTCCGTAACAGAAGCTTCTGAAATTTTAAATGCTAACGCTTTTTCAATGATTTCATCGTAAAGTTTTTCACGTTTTTTCTCACTCAACTTCTTTGAGTCCGCCAAACCAAGAATAGGTTTATTGGGGTCGAGTATAACAGCAGCAGCGACGACAGGACCTGCTAATGGGCCGCGACCCACTTCATCGACACCCGCTAAAAACTTTCCCTTATAAACGCAATTAAATTGTTCAATCTCCACTACTTCCCCTATCACTGATGGTACTGGTACTTTCTAACAAACTTGATACCGCCTCTGCTGCTCGCTCGCTCGCATTACACTTCAGCTGATGATGCAAATCAGTAAAAGAGTCCTGCATATGTTGAGATTTTTTCTTATGTAATCGATCCAATACCTTCTGACCAATTATTTCAGGCTGGGCTTTATCCTGAATTAGCTCTGGTACAAGCTCCTTTCCTGCCAATAGGTTAGGCAAAGAAATATAGGGCGCCTTTAGCAATTTTTTCATTAGGTAATGAGTGAACCCTGAAACCCTGTAAGCCACCACCATTGGACGCTTTAGAAGCATTGCTTCCAACGTAGCGGTCCCAGAGGCCAAAACGACAACATCACTCGCCGCCATTACTTGACGAGATTGTCCTTTAACAAGGGTTATAGGTAGGTCAGATCCATGAATTTTTATCAAGCCTTCGATTTGTATTTTCCTTGCTTCATTCACATAAGGTAATAAGAATAATAAATTCGGATTTCGCTCATATAACCACCGAGCGGTCTCTATAAAACTCTGCCCAATATATGCAATTTCTCCGGTACGACTCCCGGGAAGTAAAGCGACAATTTTTTCAGCCTCACTTACATTAAAGAGCTTGCGAGCGTCAGCCATATTTGAATCAATTGGAATAGAGTCAGCTAGAGGGTGGCCGACAAATCGAACTTTGATTTTATGCGCTTTATAAAATTTAGCTTCAAATGGGAATAATGTCAGCATTAGATCCACCGCTCGTGCGATTTTGAACACACGATTTTGCCGCCATGCCCAAACAGAGGGGCTAACATAATGACCCGTTTTAATACCTTTTTTCCGTAAGGCGAGCTCTAGCCCAAGGTTAAAATCGGGCGCATCAATACCTATAAAGATATCTGGCCGAATTCGAAGGAAATATTTCTTTAACCTTCGCCTAATACCTATTAGCTCAAAAAGTCGTCCGAGAACCTCGACTAAACCCATCACAGACAAACGCTCCATAGCAACTTGACTATGAAACCCCTGCTCTAGCATCAAAGGTCCGCCAATGCCTTCAAAACGTGCATTTGGATAACGCTTACGAATAGACTGTATCAAGCCTGCTCCCAAGATATCGCCGGAATCTTCACCCGCGACCATACCGACAGTAATTTCCCTATCAGATACAATAACAGTCGATTGAGTTGGCTCTGGAGTATTTTTCATGAAGGGGGGCGCTAGCGAATAATCCCACGCGTTGAATTAATGATACTTTGAACAAAAGTA
>ENA-OSET01004889-OSET01004889.1-sediment-metagenome-genome-assembly--contig:-NODE-4889-length-11610-cov-3.409607_pt1 | contig 11610 bp, 7 predicted proteins | sample MGYA00237882_ERZ534229 | MGnify/ENA primary metagenome ERZ534229 (study PRJEB26408, sample SAMN06266212) | sediment metagenome | isolation source: Hudson Canyon methane seep mesocosm | place: USA:Hudson...
AGAAATTTTTTGTGGTACCCAGCGATCTTCAATAGTTAAATTGCACTCCGGGCTATCGCTGAGAAGTCCACTAAGAATTTTCTCTGCGGACTTACCGTCAGCTGCGGCATGATGGATCTTTAATAGTACTAAGAACCCGTCAGCTGGCTTGGCGCAATCCTGAACAAATAACATCTCCCATAATGGTCGAGAGGGAGTAAGTGTTTCACTGAAAAAGGTATTTATTAGATCGGTTCTTTGATCGGCAATATTTTTACCAAATAATTTAAGTTGGGTTAAATGGTTGTCGATATTGAAATGAACATCATCAATCCAGTAAGGGCGGTCTAAATCTAATGGAACAGCTTTAAGTTTGCGCCTAAATGCCGGTGAAATAGACAATCGTGATTCTATATAAGCTTTAAAACGCTCAAATGTCATAACGCCATCTTTGGGTTTGGAAAACTTTAGCACGCAGCCAATATGCATCGGTGTGCGCGCAGATTCTAAATATAAAAATGAAGCATCTAGGTTAGTAAGCTGTTGCATTTTAAGTCCCCATTAAGTAGAAGGTGTCCATCAATCAATAAGAGGATTATTGTATATTTTGGTACAGTTGTACACTGTATTATTTATAATAAAGTATTTGATTGTTTAAAGTAACCATAACTAGCTGAATATTAAGGGTTTTAACTTTTGGTTTTTGTGTGAATGATTGTGATTTATTTTTCGAATGTAAAATTTTGCTTTGTTAAATCTTTAAATTTGCCATTTCAAATAAATAATTGTTATTCCTCTTTTAATGAGTGGACGGCTTTGTTAGAATGCGCGCACTTTCTGATAAACACTCGTTTTTCAGTTAGTTATGGTGGCTTTCGTTGGTTCCCACGCAATAATAAACTGTTAACCTGGTCAGGCCCGGAAGGGAGCAGCCACAGCGGTGGATTTATGTGCCGAGGTGTAGCTGATGAAAGTCATCACCTATTTTTTATATGTCGCTTTTATCGTAAGTTGACATACCTTTTCTTTGAAATGAATTCCATCAAAAAAAAACACATAACTTGTATATTGAGCAGTTCTAGTCTAAATAACTGTAATGGCCGACTACTTTTAAAATTGGTCTATGTACAGACGAAGTACTGCTTGCTCCCTAGTATGAAACCTTTATTACCCTGAATTCGTTATAGCTTTAAGAGGGGGATGTATAATTACATGGTCTTTTTCATAGTTATAAGCCGTTTCAAGGGTATCCAATTTATAGAAGCAGCAAATGCACTAATAATTCAGGCGCTAATTACCTAGGCCGACTAATATAAAGCGTAAGTGATTTATTGTACGTAGATTATAACGAAGAGGTCAGGATATGACATTTAACGTTGTTTACAAAAAAATAAGAATCTTATTGATGGTCATATACCTGCTCCAATCATGTCTCAAAATTCTCACTCCTTACCTGCACGCAATATCAGAAGACTTATCGATACCAATGAAATAATAAAAATTATTTAGCATTTGTTGAAATTAAGAGCATAACCTTAAGAAATAAGAAGGATCTAATATGAAACATCACGATCAATACCCTGATAAAAAAATACCTTTAAGTATTATTTTTTTGATTTCTTTATTACTTCAGGGTTGTGGTAGCGAGCCTGAAGTAAAAACCGAAGTGATTCGTCCCGTTAAGTTTATTGTAGTAGTGGAGTCATCGGGAGATCAAAGTAGGACGCTTCCGGGGAAGCTTCAAGCAGCTGAGAGGGTGGATTTATCTTTCCAAGTTTCGGGTCCTTTAGTTGGTCTACCTGTGAGTAAAGGGCAGGAGGTCACAAAAGGTCAGCTCTTAGCTAAAATCGACCCTCGCGATTTTCAGAGCAAGTTAAAAGCGGCAGAAGCGCAATATAAAAAAGCGAAAGCGGATTTAAAGCGTGTTCGCCCATTGGTTAAAAAAAATCTGGTGAGTAAGTCTGATGTAGATAAGTTTGAAGCGCAATTTGATGTTTCGGAGGCAGATTTAGAACGAGCTAAAAAAGCCTTAAGTGATGCGAGTATCAAAGCACCATTTTCGGGGGTGATCGCTGATATATTTGTTGAGAACTTTCAAGATGTTCAAGCTAAACAACAAGTCTTGAGTTTGCAGGATAATAGTAATCTTGAGGTTGTCGTGCAGGTTCCAGAAAGAGAAATAGTCGCAAGTGGAAAGAAAGATATTGATATCAAAGTCTTTTTTGAAACCGTACCCGGGCGGGAGTTTCCTGCTACGGTGAAGGAGTTTGCAACAGAGGCCGACGCCAATACCCAAACATATGAAGTTGTTTTAGGGATTGATGCCCCAAGTGACTTAAACCTATTACCAGGTATGAGTGCTTCTGTTGTAGCTTTGAAGAAAACGAAAGGCGGGCAAGCGAAAAAAATATTTGTTCCTGTAACCGCAGTATTCAAGGATCCTGCGGGCCAAAAACAGAAATTTGTCTGGATTGTAGGGCAAGAAAAATCAGTCTCACGTGCTGAGGTTAAAGTGGGAGCATTATCAAATTCCCAGATTGAAATTACATCTGGTTTATCCGTTGGGCAGCGTATTGTAACCGCTGGTGTTCATTATTTAGTTGAAGGTCAAAAGGTCAAGCTTGGTGGGCAAGCCTTATAGCATTGCTTAAACATAATTGAACGCTTCAATTTAAAGGAACTAGATATATGAGCATCGCTGAGTACGCTATACAGAAGAAAACAATCACTTGGGTGATGACCTTTGTGCTATTGATCGGGGGAGCACTTTCCTTTACCGGTTTATCTAGGCTAGAGGACCCTGCTTTTAGTATAAAAGATGCTGTTGTGGTGACAGCTTATCCGGGCGCTTCAGCCGAAGAAGTTGAGCGACAGGTGACCGATGTTATTGAAACAGAGATCCAGCGCTTGGGTCAACTTAAGCGGATTAAATCGATCAGCAAGCCGGGGCTCTCGACGATAACTGTCTCCATTCAAGATAAATATGACAGTACGACTTTACCTAGTGTGTGGGAGCAATTGCGCAGAAAAATAAATGATGTTCAGTCAAAGCTACCGCCAGGTGTGAGCAAACCTAGGGTGATCGACGACTTTGGTGATGTTTATGGTATTTTGTTTGCGATTACGGGGGACGGTTACACCTATAAGGAAATTCATGAGTTCACGAAGTTATTACGGCGTGAATTATTGTTGGTGGACGGTGTTGCTAAGATAGATCTCTGGGGCGTTCAAAAAGAAGCCATTTATGTTGAGTTCTCAAATAGCAAGTTGTCACAGCTCGGAATTAGCCCAGGTGAAATACAAAAGGCCTTGTCTGAAAAAAATAAAGTGATCTCCGCTGGACACGTTCTAGTGGGTGAAGAATATCTTCGAATAGATACGACAGGTTCCGTAGATGCGATTGAAGATATTGAAAACCTGATTTTGCGTAAAGGCGATGTAAATGAAGGTAGTAAGCTGGTTTATTTAAAAGATGTGGCTTCTGTTCAAAGAGAGTATGTGGCACCTGCGAATAAAATCCTACATATGAATGGCCACTCAGCTATTTCAATAGGGGCATCAGTGGTAGAAGGTGGAAATGTAGTGGATATGGGTTTTGCACTGCAAGCTCGGCTTGATGAGATTATGGCTGAAACGCTTGTGGGTATCGAGATTCATCCTATTAGCATGCAACATGAATCGGTTGTGCAATCTATTGACAACTTTATTGTTAGTCTTGAACAAGCCGTTGCCATTGTGATTGTCGTGTTGTTAATGTTTATGGGGGTGAGGTCTGGTCTTATTATTGGGGCCGTATTGCTGGTAACGGTAGTGGGAACCTTTATTTTGATGGACCTGCAAGAGGTGGCATTACAGCGAATTTCATTAGGTGCATTAGTCATAGCGCTCGGTATGCTGGTTGATAATGCCATTGTGGTGACGGAAGGTATGCTGGTGCGAATCCAAGCGGGGGAAGATCGTATAAAAGCCGCTAGGGATGTTGTCGCGCAGACGATGTGGCCTCTATTAGGTGCAACCGTCATCGCAATCCTCGCTTTCGCTGCAATAGGTGTTTCCCAAGATAGTACCGGAGAGTTTTGTCGGTCACTTTATGAAGTGATGTTATTTTCTTTAGGGTTAAGCTGGGTCACGGCTATTACGATTACCCCCTTGTTTTGTGCAGCATTTTTGCCTGGACCAAAACCCGGAGCGGAAAAATCTGATGGTAGTGAAGCCTATTCAGGCGCTGTTTTTGTTGCTTACCGGAAGTTTCTCGCAATTTGTTTGAATTTTCGTTGGATGACATTAACCGTGATGGTAGTTATGCTGTTTGCTTCTATTTGGGGTTTTATGCAATTAAAAGGCTCATTCTTCCCAGCCTCTACTATGACCAAGTACATGTTGCATTATTGGTTACCTCAAGGGACGGATGTACGAACCACTGAAGCCGATATTAAAATCATTGAACAATCGCTATTAAAAGATGAGCGAATTGAGTCTGTTGCTAGTTTTATTGGTCAAGGTGCGTCTCGATTTATCCTGACCTATACCCCCGAGAAGGACTATTCAAGTTACGCCTTTATTCTGGTGACAGTAAAAGATTATGCTGATATTCCTGATTTGATGAAAGCGAATGAGCAATATCTTGCTGAACACTTCCCCAATGCTTTACCTAAATTACAGAAGTTTGCTTTAGGACCTAGTCCGACTAACTCAGTAGAAGCACGATTTAGCGGGCCTGACCCAAGTGTTTTACGTGACTTGTCGCAGCAGGCGAAAGCCATTTTTAGAACAGCACAAGGGAAAGTAATTAAAGACGACTGGCGTGAAGAAGTTAAGAAGGTTCGCCCGGTATTTTCTGAAGCTCGAGCCAGTTATGCCGGCGTCACACGTGGTGATTTGAATACCGCGTTGGCTGCCTTTAATGATGGAGTTGACTTAGGGACCTACCGCGAAGGGGATGAACTGCTACCCATATATTGGCGGGCTATTCCGGCTGAGCGTAATGATGTGAGCCAAATTGAAAATATCCAATTATACAGCTCAGGTACCGGAAGAGCGGTACCTATTAGTCAGGTGGTTTCGAGTTTTGATACCGTTTGGGAGAACTCACTGATTCATCGTCGTGACCGAAAACGAACGATGACTGTAGGGGCTGAACCGGCAGATGGCTATTTGCCAAGTGAGTTATTTAAAACGATTCAAGCTGAAATTGAGGCGATACCCATTCCAGAGGGCTATACCATGGAGTGGGGCGGAGAGTATGAAAGTTCGAAAGATGCTCAAACCGCATTGGCGGGAGGCATACCGATTTCAATCGCGATGATGGTTTTAATTTCGATCTTCCTCTTTAACAATTTAAAAATGCCATTAATTATTTGGTTAACGGTGCCGCTGGCAATCATCGGTGTTGCTTGGGGGCTTTTAGGTACAGGGCAATCATTTGGCTTCATGCCTTTATTAGGTTTCTTAAGCCTCGTTGGAATGTTGATAAAAAATGCCATTGTTTTACTTGATGAAATTAATATTAATCTGGCGGCTGGCAAACCGGCATGGGATGCAACGCTCGATTCTGCGGTTTCGCGTGCTCGCCCTGTAATGATGGCTGCAGGTACCACGGTTTTAGGGATGATCCCCTTATTAGCGGATGACTTTTTTATTGGGATGGCAGTGACGATTATGGCTGGTTTATCATTTGCGAGTATTTTGACTCTAATTGTGGTACCAGTTTTGTATGTTGTTTTATATAAAGTCAGAGCGCCTCAGTAAGCTATATTCTCTAAGGTTCAGTATGTGAAGATGGTATTAGTAAGAATTTTTTCTCTTACAGGTGTTATCTGTCGATACTTGAACCTTATAATTAACCATCAATTGAGATTTCGATTTGGGTAAATTATTGGGTCCAGAAACCAGAGAACAATTGGAATTGCAGCAATTAATTGCCTGTTCTGATTGTGATCTTTTACTGGAACGTAAAGACTTAGCTGAAGGCGAGCGTGCGTCTTGTCCGCGGTGTAATAATACCTTGGATGAACGTAAAAAAGACACGAGTAATAGAACATTAGCGGTCGCATTCGCTGGGCTGATCTCATTCATTCCTGCGACGACTCAACCTTTGTTAGGTCTTCAAGCTGTGGGCTTAACCAACCAGGCTTCATTAATCGAATGCATTGTTTCAATTTATAATAGCCAACTATATTTAGTGTCTGTGTTGGTGACTTTATTCTGTATTGTCATACCTCTAGCTCGACTGTTGATCGTTTGTTATTTGATGATTCTAGTAAAGCGTAATAAGCAATCTTTACTCGGGCTACGGTTATATCGATATTTCCATGAATGGGAAGAGTGGGGAATGCTAGAAGTGTTCATGCTGGGGATGGTCGTTGCCTTGTATAAAATATTAGGCTTGGCTTCAGCTATTTACGGTGTTGGGCTCATTTCTTTTGCTTCCTTACTAATAAGTGCGACGTTGGTAACGCAATTCTTAGACGAGCAATATGTGTGGGAGAAGTTAAGTGGCCAGCGTTAAACTGCCTTCGGCTCGTTCTCAGGGCTTGGCACATTGTCACACCTGCCATATGTTAAACCAATTACCTGAAGGCGATCATCATGGTCAATGTACGCGATGCTTCGCACAGGTACACTTCAGAAGCCATAACAGTATCGAGCGTTCTTGGGCCTTAGTCATAGCCTCATTGATCGTCTTTATTCCGGCAAATATGCTACCAATAATGACCGTAAATTATTTAGGTTCCGGTACTGCTGATACCATATTGTCTGGCATTGTTACCTTGATTAATTTAGATATGGCACCAGTTGCCCTTATCGTATTTATCGCAAGCTTTCTCGTTCCTTTAAGTAAAATTTTAGGCTTAATTATTTTACTGATCACCGTTAATCGTCATTCCAGAGTGGAGCCAGTGCAAAGGACAGTATTGTATCGAATTGTTGAATTTTTGGGTAAATGGTCAATGCTTGATGTTTTTGTGGTGGCGATTATGGGGGCTGTAGTCAATTTGGGATATATCACCTCAATTGAGCCGGGTAGAGGTGCTGCTGCATTTGCCATCATGGTAATTTTAACGATGTTTGCTGCGCATGCATTCGACCCACGTTTAATTTGGGACTTAAAAGATAATGAATGATAAAAACACTGATTTAGGTCAAATTAAAATAGATCGCAAAAAGGGAATCTCCGCCATTTGGATTGTCCCACTGGTGGCGTTGGTGTTTGGTGGTTATCTCGGTTTTAAAGCGTATTTAGAACGAGGGGTCAATATAGTGATTCATTTTGAATCTGCTGAAGGCATCGTTCCAGGAAAAACAAAAGTACATTATAAGGGGCTTACTGCGGGTTCAGTGAACAAAGTAGAGCTTGATAAAGATCTTCAGTCAGTCAGTGTTTTTATTGAGATGGACAAGCTAGCTAAAGAGATGCTGGGTGAAGATGCCCTGTTTTGGATGGTAAGGCCTGAAGTCTCATTATCAGGTGTATCGGGTTTAGAGACGCTGACCAGTGGTAATTATATTGCTTTTCGACCTAGCTCAATTAAAACGACAAAACCGGTGTTAGAGTATTCGGCATTGGAGAATCCTCCCCCCATGCCGAATACCGTGCCAGGTTTGCATATCTCTTTAAAGGCAAATAAAAAAGGATCCATTCAGACAGGCAGTAAGATCTACTATCGACAAATTTCGGTAGGCCAAGTCACTTCGATTAGTTTGGATAACCTACACGAGGGGGTGAAATTTAAAGTTCATATTAAAGAAAAATACGCCGATTTAGTGTCTGATAAAAGTCGATTTTGGAATGCGAGTGGCATTAGTGTGAGTGGCGGATTATCGGGGTTTAAAGTACGTACTGAGTCTGTTGAAGCGCTTATGGTTGGGGGCATTGCTTTTGATAATATGGAAGACCTAGTGCCACAAAGAAAGATAAAAAATAAAACAGAATTTCGCTTATTTGAAGATTTTGAAAACGCACAGGTTGGCTTGCCGATAAAACTTATTTTTCCTTTTGGGGCGGGCATAGAGAATGGCACCAAGATAATGTTCGAAGGTTTTAGCGTTGGACAAATCACGAGCTTTAAACTGGACATGGAAAATAAAAAAATTCTGGCAGAGGGCAGTGTCGACCCAAGGGCTGAACCTTTCTTAACCTCTGAAACAATATTCTACTTAGTTGCACCTAAAGCCAGTATTTCGGGGGTCGCAAATTTGGATGCCCTTATAAAGGGTCGGTATCTCAGTATGAGACCTTCTACGGAAGGTCAGGCCGTTACCGAGTTCTCAGTGCTTCCCCAAGCGCCAGCCCTAGATTACAGTGAGCCTGGCCTGCATTTGAAGTTAAAAACAAATAACGCGGGTAGTCTAAGCATTGGTGACCCGATACTCTTTCGTGATAGACAAGTGGGCTCTGTTCAGCAAGTTCAACTAAAGGGCAAGCAATCAAAGTTTGTGGTCGATATACATATTCAACCTGAGTACCAACATTTAGTGCGCAGTACAACGAGATTTTGGCCAAAGGGGGGGGTTAAACTGAAGGGGAGTTTACAGCGGTTTGAGTTAGAGACCGGACCATTACTGAGTTTACTTAGTGGCGGTATCTCATTTGATGCCATTACTGACCAGCGGCATAAATCAGACAGCGTCGAAAATGGTCAAACATTCCCATTATTTCATGATTATGATGACGCACGATTTAGCCATATTATTTCCATTAATTTTCCTTCGGCAGAAGGGCTTCAGGAAAGGATTACGCCTGTCTTATATAACGGTGTAACCGTAGGGGAGCTGAAATCATTAAATATTGATAAAGGCTTAAAACACTTCACGGCTAAAATAGGCATTGAACCAAAATATAATTGGACCTTAAAAGAGAAAACACAATTTTGGTTAGTGACGCCTTCCATTTCAGAAGGTAACTTTGATGCCGTATTAACGGGTGCTTATATCACCCTAATTCCTGGTAAAGGAAAAACAAAGACAAAGTTCAGCGCACAAGTAAATGCCCCGGTGTTCGACGCTTCTGCACCAGGTTTACAGTTTGTGATCAAAGCGCAATCAGCGGGTTCTATTAAACGCGGCACTGGTATTTCTTATAAGAATTTACCGGTAGGAGTGGTACAAGGTGTTAAGTTGAATAAGCTGCGTGGTGGTGTGGATATTTATGCTCATGTGGACTCGCAATATCAGGGCTTAGTAAAGCGTAATAGTCGTTTTTTTCAAGTGAGTGGTATTACGCTTAAGGGCGATATTTCTGGATTCAAGCTTCAAACTGAGTCGTTATCTGCAATGTTAAAAGGCGGAATAGCGTTTTATACTCCTGAGGCTGAAGTCGACACAAAAAATGCGCAAGATAACGATAATTTTAGTCTTTATGAAGATCTGGATGCTGCACAAAGTTCAGGCGTCAAAATTCAAATTAGCTTTGACCAAGCGACGGGTCTTCGAAAGAATATGCCTATTAAATATCAAGATCAAAAGGTAGGTGAAGTCACTGGTATACGCTTTAAAGAAGACCTGAATACTGTATATGTTGATGCGGTACTACGAGGCCGAGCGATGAAACATGCTCGTAAAGACTCGCGAATTTGGTTGGTAAAACCGGAAGTCGGTTTAACCAAGGTTAAAAATATCGATACGCTGGTTACGGGTACATATTTGGAAATTTCACCAGGAAAGGGAGAGCCGACCTTTGAATTTGAGGGCATCGACCGGAAACCGGTAACTAAGGAACGCCACAATGGCCTAAACATTGTTTTACATAGTGATCATTTGGGTTCTCTTAAAGCGGGTGATGCCATTAGTTATCGTCAGATTCCAATTGGCGAAGTAATTGGTGTTGATTTAGCCGACGATGCAAATGGCGTGCTTATTTATGCAAATATTTATAATGATTACCAAAAACTAATTAGGAATGATTCCGTTTTTTGGAATAGTAGTGGCTTACAAGTTGATGCAGGCTTATTCTCTGGGGTGAAAGTAAATACCGACTCGATAGAATCACTTTTATCGGGAGGCATTGCCATGGCAACGCCTGAAGTAAGTCCGGAGCAAAAAGCAGCTCAACAAGGTCATCGTTTTAAACTCCGTGACGAAGTAAATGAAAAATGGCAAAGTTGGAAGCCTACAATTGAGTTAAATAAATAATATAAATTCTTTTAAAATAAAATGGGAAATAAATGTTTAATAAAATTCAGCATCAGATCATTCAATGCATCGCCTTACTTGTTGTCGTAAATCTATGTTTAGTTTCTTGCGCCTCTAATATTAGTCAGGATGCAGGTAGGTTTTCGGCTGTGTCATTATCAGACCAAACTTTTAAACCGCAAGAAGGTGAGCAGTTTGCGTGGTATACGGATATTTTTGTTAATGATGTTAAATCAGAAATTAAAGTAAATGAACAATCTAAAAGGCACATTTCAGATCTTATTTCTAAGTCTATTAGCGATTCTGGATACCAAGTTATTAACAATATCTTAGGCGCGGATTACTTAATCTCAGCGATGGTCGTGCTAGGGAATGACAATAATCAGCAGGTTGCGCCTTATTTTAAAGCGTTTCCGCAAATAGCCAAATCAGTGAATGATTATGAAAATGGAACCTTACTTATCACGATAAGCCGGCATAGCGGTAAGTATGCAAAACTAATGTGGGAAGGTGCGATACAAGCTTATATATTGGGTGAGGAGCTAACTGAAGAGCAAAAAGCTATACGTTTAGAACAAATTGTAAAGCGTTTAATGGAAGCCCTCCCAAGAAGTAATACAAACAAATAGGTCGCTAATGTGGGAATTTTGTTGTCATGGCCACGGCGCTAATACCGTGTAAAAATGTACTTAATAATACGGTTAACACAATCACCGACATTAACTCCTCATACCCAGAAATACCTAAGTCACTAATAACAATGAGCATGTACAAAATAGAAGCGATACCTCTAGGACCAAACCAGCCAATAAATAATTTACTATAGAGGCTTAAGCCTGTTCCCGTTAAAGAAGCCATCACCGGAATAATTCGAATAAGGGTAAGGCTTAAAGTAGCGTAAATTATAGTATTGGAATTCCAGTAAGGGGCAAAAGAGGGCACTGCCACTAAGCCCAGTAAGAAGAAGATAATAAGTGAAAACAACTGACCTTCAGCTTCGCCGAACGCCTGAATTCTCTCTCGAACCAGTTTTATTTTAGTTCCTAGTAGGAGTCCTGCGACAAATGCAGCAATGAACCCGTTGCCATGAAAAAGTTCCGCACAGGAATAAGCTAATATCGCGATAGATATGGCTGATAGTTCATGGAAAGTGGATCCCATCCAGTTTCGTTTTGTTGCAATATCAATTAGTTTACCGCCAAATATACCGACCAACGCGCCTATTAGTGGCCCAATACTCAGTTGTTTTGCCATAAAGATTAACCATTGGCCGTCACCCGACAAAGCTGCTCCACCCGTTGATAAAATTGCAATGCAAAGCAGGATAGGGGGTAAAGCAATCCCGTCATTTAGTCCGCTCTCAATACTGATAGATTCTTTAATTCGATTTGGAACCTTGTGACTTAATATGACGGCTTGGCCAAGTGCCGCATCGGTGGGGGAGAGAATAAGCGCGAGCATCACTAAAGCCCATATATTGTAATCAGGAATAAAATAAAC
>ENA-OSET01004891-OSET01004891.1-sediment-metagenome-genome-assembly--contig:-NODE-4891-length-11609-cov-2.946497_pt1 | contig 11609 bp, 10 predicted proteins | sample MGYA00237882_ERZ534229 | MGnify/ENA primary metagenome ERZ534229 (study PRJEB26408, sample SAMN06266212) | sediment metagenome | isolation source: Hudson Canyon methane seep mesocosm | place...
CCGGCGCCCGTTTTGGCAGCAGCCACCAGCACATATCAGCAGGCATTGCTTGAGGGTCATGGTGCCAAGGACAAGGGCGCCATGGTGCTTGTTTACGAGCGTCTACTGGGGGTGAATTGTCGCAAATCTAGCGTGGAGGACACGACCAATGACTGAGGGAAAAGGAATACAGGGCGGGTTGACCAACTATGGTGACAAGGATTTCGCATCCTATTTGCGCCGCTCGTTTGCACGGTCCATGGGGCTATCGCGCGACATGTTGGACAAGCCCATCGTCGGGATCGCGATGACCCCGTCTGGGTTCAACAATTGCCACCGATCGATGCCGGAATTGGTAGAGGCCGTGTCTCGTGGTGTTCTTGCCGCTGGCGCGCTGCCGCGTCCGTTTCCGACGGTTTCCCTGGGCGAGGTTTTTCTGAACCCCACAAGCATGGTGTACCGCAACCTGATGTCTATGGACACTGAGGAGATGGTACGGGCGCAGCCAATGGATGCTGTTGTGCTAATCGGAGGATGTGACAAGACCGTTCCTGCTCAACTGATGGGGGCCGCGTCGGCGGATATTCCCAGCGTCCAACTGGTCACAGGGCCGATGATGACCGGTCGCCACAAAGGCGAGCGCCTTGGTGCCTGTACGGATTGCCGGCGTTTCTGGGGCAAGTTCCGCGCTGGTGAAGTCCCCGGCGAAGAAATCGCCGAGATTGAGGGTCGTCTGGCCACAACCGCGGGAACCTGTGCGGTTATGGGAACCGCAAGCACTATGGCCTGCATTGCCGAGACGCTTGGCATGTCATTGCCTGGGAGCGCGGCCATTCCGGCAGTTCATTCTGATCGCTTGGTGGCAGCAGAGGAAAGCGGCAGACTTGCGGTCAGTCTTATTCAAAATCCCCGTTTGCCAAGCGAAGTCATCACTGAGAAATCGGTGGAGAATGCCTTTCGTGTGCTAATGGCGGTCAGCGGATCGACAAACGCTATTGTGCACCTGACTGCGGTCGCTGGACGTTTGGGTATTCGCATTTCGCCAGAGCGTCTGAACCAGATTTCTGGCGAAACCCCTGTTCTTGTAGATCTCAAACCCGTGGGTGAAGGCTACATGGAGGACTTTTATGCCGCTGGCGGCGTCGGGGCAGTGCTTCGCGAGATCCGCCATTTGCTGCACCTAGATACAGTGGATGTGACCGGTCAAACGCTGGCCGAACGTCTGGATGATGAGCCTGACTGGGTCGATCGCCGTGTTATTCTTCCCTTTGACGCCCCTGTGTCGGACGAAGGTGGTTTGATCAGCCTGTTTGGCAACATTGCGCCGCAAGGTGCGATCTTTAAACGTGCAGCCGCAACGCCAGAGCTTTTTGAAGTCGAGGGCAGGGCAGTTGTGTTTGAGAGCCTCGAAGATCTCGCGCAGCGCGTTGACGACCCTGACCTTGATATTGAAGCCAACGACATCATGGTTTTGAAGAATGCAGGCCCTGTGTCGGCTGGAATGCCCGAAGCTGGCTATCTGCCGATCCCCAAAAAGCTCGCCAAGAAAGGTGTGAAGGACATCGTACGAATTTCTGACGCGCGGATGTCTGGTACTGCCTTTGGGACGGTTGTACTGCACATGTCCCCAGAAGCGGGTGTTGGCGGACCTTTGGCCGCCGTTCAAAACGGCGATCGCGTGCGTCTTTCGGTGTCTGAAAAACGCATAGACCTATTGGTTGATGACGCCGAGATTGCGCGCCGCTTGGAGGGGCACAGCAAACCGGAGCTGGCCAGCCGGGGCTATCGCGGGCTGTACAGTCGAACAGTTCTACAGGCCGACGAAGGCTGCGATTTCGATTTTCTGACGCGCGAAGGCTGGTCAAAAGAGAGCACAAAATGAATCTTTTTACACAAATGCAAAAGCGCGCCGAGGATGGCAATCCGGTGCGCATCGGGATGATCGGTGCTGGCAAGTTTGGCACCATGTTCCTGGCTCAGGCTCTTCGCCTTAAGGGGATTCACATTGTTGGGGTTGTTGACCTGCACCCTGATGTGGCGAAATCCAATATGAAGCTCGTGGGGTGGGACGAAGCGGCCTATGCGGCCCAAAGCCTGGACGATGCCGCCCAGTCTGGCGCCACCTTTGTGGGGGACAACTGGGAAGCGCTTGTTACCCATCCAGACATTGAGATCATTGTCGAATGCACGGGCAACCCATTGGCAGCTGTCACCCATTGTCTAGCCGCGTATAACCAAAAGAAGCATATCATCAACGTGACAGTGGAAGCCGATGCATTCTGCGGCTCCGGGTTAGCTGACAAAGCCAGAGACGCAGGTGTCATCTACAGCATGGCTTATGGTGATCAGCCTGCTTTGGCCTGTGATCTTGTAGACTGGGCCCGCGCCTGCGGCTTTAGCGTTGTGTCAGCGGGGCGGGGGCATAAGTGGTTGCCCCATTACCGGCAGTCGACACCAGACACCGTCTGGGATCATTGGGGGCTGACGGCCGAACAGGCCAAACGCGGCCGCCTGAACCCAAAAATGTTCAACGCCTTTCTGGACGGATCGAAACCCGCCATTGAAAGCGCGGCAATTGCAAACGCTGCTGGCCTCGATGCGCCCGATAACGGATTGGTCTTTCCGCCGGGGGGTATTGACGATGTTCCAAACTTAATGCGCCCGCGTTCTGAGGGCGGGGTACTGGATCGTAAGGGCATGGTTGATGTCGTGTCATGTCTGACGGCTGACGGCGCCCAAATTCCGCATGATATTCGAAAGGGTGTCTGGGTCTGTTTTGAAGGCGACACAGAGTATCTGCGCAATTGTTTCGAAGAGTACAAAGTCGTCACCGACAACAGTGGCCGCTATATGTGTAACTATAAACGCTGGCACCTTATTGGGCTGGAACTTGGGGTATCTGTCGCCTCCGTTGGCATTCGCCATGAGCCTACAGGTGTCGCCCGTGAATTCCGTGCCGATGTTGCAGCAGTTGCAAAGCGTGATCTTGCCAAGGGTGAAATCCTTGATGGTGAGGGCGGCTATACCGTTTCCGGCGGCCTTCGCCCGGCAGTGAAATCCGTTGCTGAAGGGTATGTTCCCCTTGGGCTGGCGCACAATGTCACCTTGGTCAAAGACGTCGCCGCAGGAGAGCCGGTCAAATGGAGCGATGTCGAAGCAGACACCAACACGGATGCCTACCGATTGCGTCGCGAGATGGAAGTCAAACTGATCGCTAATGTGGCAGCATGATACATTTGGATGATATCTCATTTATTGGAGAGGGGCTAAGCCGTCCTGAATCCGTACTGACGACCCGAAGTGGCGACATCTTTGTGTCTCACAAGGGCCATGGGGTCATGCGAATTTGCTCAGACGGAAGCCAATACCTCTTACAAGGCCCCTCCGAATTCGGAGGGATGCCAGTGGTCCCGAATGGAATATCACTTAGACCTGACGGCAGTTTTCTTATTGCCAATATTGCTGATGCCGGAGGCGTGCTTGAACTGGACGGTGATGGCATCCGGCCCCATCCGGTGTCCCAACGAGGCAATGTCCTGCCGCCGGTAAACTTTGTCCTGGTTGATCAGATTGGCAAGATCTGGGTGACCGTTTCATCCAAAATGCAACCAAGATCGCGGGCCTATCGGCGTGACGTCAAGAATGGATATGTCGGCCTGATCAATCCGGATGATACGTTCTCCGTTGTTTTGAAAGACCTTCACTACACCAATGAAGTCAGACCGGATTATGAAAATGGCTGGCTGTATATAGCCGAGACTTTTGGTCAAAAAATCTCTCGTGTCCGTTTGGACGAAAATGGCGTTCACGGCGGGCCAGAGATATTCGTTCAGTTTCCCCCGGGGACATTTGCTGATGGAATCGAGCTGGATACAAACGGCGGATTATATGCCGCCTGTATCGTATCCAGCGAGTTGTATCATATTGATGCAGGGGGTTCTCCAACTCTGATTGTTGGTGAACGCAACGCTTCCTGGATAGATGAAGTCGAAGCGGCTCTGACTGCAAACACAATGGGAAGGCAGCACTTCGACAGCTCTCCGGCAACAGTGCTGCCCAACATCTCCAGCGTCGCATTTCTGGGCGAAAACCAGGACAAAATTGTCTGTGGCAACCTGTTGGGTCAATCCCTGCCTGTGCTGGATGCGCCGCACCCAGGGCAAAAACCAGCTCATTGGGGCGTTGACGTTCCAAAGTGGGGCGAGCGCCAGGTTTGAAGGCGGGTCATTCGACATCACAATAAGATACTCACAAAAACTTGACGGACGGCACTTAATTTGTGGCCGTCCGTGATCGCTTAGGCCGACATTGCTGAAACGAAAAAACCACATTCACATTCTGCCTTTGGCTGCGTGTGTAAGTATCTGAATAGAATGGATAAAATTAGCATCTCGAACGGCGATGGGTCCAGTATCCAAGCAATTCTGGGCCAATTCAAGAAAGCGGATGATGCTGTCCAGGCAATAGAATTGTTGGGAGGACACCATGACATTCACACGACGTTCCGCGCTTAAGGTACTTGGCGCCGCATCAGCTACCGCAGCCTTGGCAACGCCAAGTCTGGCAGCAGGCAAAATCACAATCCAGGCCAACACAACGATGAAACCTGGTGGTTCAGAAGAAGCCGGCATCGCGCGATTTAAAACAGCGCTGGATGAGCTAGCCCCAGGACGGTTTGACGTTGTGCCGTTCCTTAGTGGTCTGCTTGGCAGCGAAAATGCCGTGCTTGAATTGCTGAACATTGGTGAAACCCAAATATCACTAACAGGCGGCAACTGGCGGGCGCAATACGCCCCAGAATACGATCCGATCTCAATTCCCTTCCTGTTCCCAAATGGCGCCGCAGTGGAAGATTTTATGGCCACAGATTCTGGCAAGAAACTGCAGGAGCACGGCAAACAACAAGGTGGGATCGTCGAGATGGGTGCACAGATGCGTGCCCCTCGCCACATGACAGCCAATAAATCGATCACAACTCCGGACGATCTTGCCGGGTTCCGTCTGCGCCTGCCTGGCATCCCTGTATGGGTAGACATCTGGAGCGCGCTAGGGGCCCAGACAGTTGTTGTCCCAGCGACCGAAATCTATCTTGCGATGCAGACTGGTCAGGTTGATGGCCATGAGAACTCGCTTGTTTCGCCGTATTCGCGCAAGCTGTATGAGGTTCAGTCGCATCTGATCAAGACTGGTCACGTGCACTTCCCCTGGCATTGGGTTGCGTCGGAAACGTGGTTGTCGGGACTTTCGGATGCCGATCAATCGGCGGTTCGGGCCGCGGTACAGATAGCCCGGATCGAAGGCAGCAAAGTGGAGGTTGAGAAGGATAAATTCTATCTCGCAGAACTTCGCAAGGCAGGTATGACGGTCGTTGAACCTGATACCGCGGCCTTTATTGCAAAGGCAAAGCCGGCAATTGATAGTGCGATGTCCTCTTTGGCTGACGGCGTCGTCGCGGACATTCAAAGGGCGATCTTTGCCAACTCCTAACTGAGCAGTTTTTCCGCCCGCTGGCAAACAGCGGGCGGCTTTTCCTTTTTGCTGTCACTTAGGGAGGACGACATGGAAGTAGAATTTTGTGATGAGGCTGAAACCCAACTGCCGACAAGAAAATTTGGGACCATCGAAAAAGCAATGGTAGCAGTTACGGACGTTTTTTCTGGTACCATGCTGATGGGTCTTGTCGGACTGCTTGTCTTATCGATTTTGTCGCGGGATGTATTGCAGGTTCCGATCCCCTGGCTCGAAGAGATTGCGACATTGACGACGATCTACGCCGTTGCATTTGCATCCATCGGCGCCTGGTCACGCGGGGCTCATATCGCAGTGGAGCTTTTGCCTATGGCGATCAAGGGTCCATGGCACGGCCGCTACGCAATAATGCTGCAGGTTCTGTCGATCATTTTTCTGATCCTAGCCGCTTGGGGCGCCGCAGAGATGATGCAGCGCAGCGCAAACAATCGAACCACGGCGCTCTCTCTGAGTTTCTCAATCTACTACGGCGGTTTGCTCCTTGCCTTTGGTGGCATGGTGCTGGCGTCGTGCCTGCGTTTGGCAGGCGAAATTACTGGCTCTAAAGAGCAGGAAGAGTAAAGATGGATATCTTTTTACCGTTTGTTGGGGGCCTGATTTTCTTTATGGCTTTGGGCTTGCCAGTCTTTATAGCACTTGGTTCAACATGCTTGTTGGCCCTGGCGATGACATCATCATCGGGCGGGCTTCCGGTTGAGTTGATGTCGCTGAAAATCACGCAGACACTCAACAGTTTTCCTTTGCTTGCGATCCCTTTGTTCATCCTGGCTGCTAACCTGCTTAACCGCGGCAGCGCAACAACCCGCATTTTCGATTTTGCGAATGTGCTGGTGGGTTTTGTGCGGGGTGGTTTGGGCCACGTGAATGTGGTGGCGAGCATGATTTTCGCTGGCATGTCAGGCACCGCTTCTGCTGATGCGGCTGGTCTTGGCGCATTGGAAATCCGGGCCATGCGAGAGAAAGGTTACGATCTTAAATACAGCACTGGGATAACCGCTGCATCCAGTGTCATCGGCCCGATCATCCCGCCGAGCGTCGCAATGCTGGTTTACGGGTGGCAAGCCGATGTCAGTGTTGGGGATTTGTTCCTGGCGGGCTTCGCCCCCGGAATTTTGATGGCCGCGTTGCTTATGGCGACAACAATCATCATATCCTATCGCATCGATATGCCCACCCGTTCTTTGCCCACACCTCGGGAGGTGGTCGAGACCGGTCACCGCGCGGTCCTTCCGATGCTGACACCCCTAATAATCGTTGGTGGCATCTGGAGCGGTGTATTTTCACCAACCGAAGCAGGCGCTGTTGCCTGCACCTATGCGATTGCTCTTGGTGTCCTGGTATACCGCGACGTGAAGCTCAAAGAGCTTTTCCAGGTCTTTGTAAAAAGCATGGAGTTTAGCGCAGTAATCCTGTTGATCATCGCTATTTCGGGCTTCTATGGCTGGCTGTTGGTCCGTCTTCAGGTTCCCCAATCCCTGGCCGCAGGGTTGATCGAGATGAATTTGAATACAACTGTATTGCTGCTGATCCTGATGGTGTTCTTTATCCTCGTGGGGTGCTTCATGTCGGTGATTGAGAGTGTTTTGATCCTGACACCCATTCTTGTTCCTGCGGTCGCGGCTTCCGGTGTTGACCCATTGTTCTTTGGTGTATTCATGGTGATAACCCTGTCGGTCGGGGTCATCACTCCGCCGTTTGGAACCGTTCTCTACATACTTGTCCCGATCACAGGAATGCGGTTCGAGCAGGTGGTGATGGCTGTGTTGCCATTCCTGATCCCAATCTTAATGACGATCCTGTTGGTCCTGTTCTTCCCACAGATCGTGTTGATTTTACCGAGCCTCTTCTGATGTTGAACTATGTGGATCTAGCACGCCAAATTCGGTGGACCGCAATCGATCATGTCGTCGTAACCTGCGAAGACATCGAACAATCTGTCGCCTTTTATGGCGGCGGATTGGGCATGGGTATTGTTCGCCTTGAAGATGGACGTGTGGAAGTCTTGTTTGGGGCATGCAAACTTAACCTCCAGCCCGAAGGCGAGCAGTATGGACCACCTAAAAATGCAGGCCGTAGATGGTCTGCCAATATTTGCTTTCTAGTAAATCAGAGTATTTCTGATGTAGAAGAGCAACTAAAAGTGAGAGGTCTTCGTATAGAAGATGGACCGGTAGAACGGCGCGGTGCGTTGGGGCCCATCACTTCTTTGTATTTATACGATCCGGATGACAATCTCATAGAGATAAGTGAGTATCGGATTGATGCGGAAAAAGTTTGACCTCGTGACTCTAGAATTGTTTGTGGCCGTCGCCACATTCAAAAGTATTGCACAAGCAGCAGCTTCAGAGAACATAGCGGCTTCGGCGATCAGCAAGCGGATATCTGATTTTGAAACGCAAGTCGGCACAGCTCTCTTTTATCGTCAACAAAAGGGAGTTGAGCTTACGCCTGCAGGTGAGGAAATGTTGCGGCACGCAAAGGATTTGCAACGCCTGTTAGACCGCATAGACAATCATATGGGCGATTTCGCTGCGGGTCTTCGTGGCACGGTCCGCATCGCGGCAAACACATCGGCAATTACCCAGTTCTTACCTGAAGACCTTGCTTTATTCGTCAGAGAACACCCGGATATGCGTATCGATCTGACAGAACAAACATCCGACGATATCGTTGCCGCTGTTCGCGATGGCATTGCCGATGTGGGGATATTTTCTGGATTGATCCCTGACCCTGAGCTTGATGTCTTCGTTTATCGTCGGGATACACTTGTTGTTGTGACACCCCAGGACCATGCATTGGGACGCGACGGCCCGGTCGCATTTAGCGAATTTTCAAATCACGATCTTGTTGGCCTTCAAAAAGGCAGTTCGTTGCAAGCCTTCCTCGAGAAACGCGCGGCGGAACAGGGGCTAGAGTTAAAAACCAGAGTGGAGGTGCTGAGTTTTGATGGGGTGCGACGCATGGTCGAAGCTGGACTGGGCATAGCCATCCTTCCGTTGGGAGCGGTTGAACCCTATATTTCCTCCGCCAACCTACGCATGATCCCTGTATCAGATTCCTGGTCAGAGAGAACATTGAAGGTCGCTGTTCGAGATGTGGCCGGACTGGCTAAGCCCATAAGAACGCTTTTAGCGCACCTCGCCAGTGAATTCGCTGACACCACATAAACAGGTATCGCCAACTGAGATGCGCCCAGTCTCCAATCATTATTGGATCTTCAAGTGATGCGTCTTCTATTCTTGGAGAAAATTCAGGAGCTATCATATGAAAATTGACAGAGTGGATCACTTTGTTCTCACCGTCACCTCCATCGAAGCAACCTGCGATTTCTATTCCAGAGTTCTGGGAATGAACGTTGCCGAGTTTGCCGGTGGTCGCAAAGCTCTTACTTTCGGCTCTCAGAAAATCAATTTGCACCAACAGGGTAAAGAGTTCGAACCTAGAGCGCAGTCACCGGTACCAGGTAGCGGCGATTTTTGCCTGATTTCATCTGTCCCCATAGATGATGTTGTCGCGCATCTTGTGGCATGTGACATTGAAATCACAGACGGCATTGTACCCCGCACTGGCGCGACCGGACCGATCAAGTCGGTCTATGTGCGTGATCCAGATCAGAACCTTGTCGAAATTTCTGTCTACGATTAGCGCTCCCGCCTCTGCCGCGGCAGAGGCACTCAACATCGTCTGCAAAAAAAATGCGCAGCCTAATACCGGGCTACTCGCAGAAATGCAAAGGCACAGATTTTTCTGTCGGCGACCACTGCCGAAATACCCAAGCAGAGCGGCCCTGAGTGGCAGTGTCAGTCTGATGGGCGACCTTCGCCCATATAAAGCTTTTGCATATCTACAAAGGCACCGTTTTCCAGGCGTGTCCGCATGGGCTCCCATGCCGTGGTGTTGGCCGCTATAGCCGCATAAAGGTCCCTCGGCACGCTCAGACCCTCGATGGCTTTTTCGGTGGCTGTTTCCAGCCAGGTGAAAACAAAAGCGTCATTGTCTTCGTTGATATCAACCAGGCGCAGCTCGATCCCTTCGGCCATAGGCACCGAGGGCACACTGCGCAGGATGTGCAGCTTCATCATCTCAACCACGACGTCGTCCAGGTCGTGTTCTCGCAGCAGCAGTTTTTCGCGGACGGCGGGCCAGCCAAAAGTCACGCGCATTTTCAAGTCCTTGCCGACCTGCTGCGCCGCTGCCGGGGCATTGTCTCCATAGCTTTCGGAAAACAAGAGCGCCGCTTCGTCTTCGACTTGCAGATGCGTGCGCATGCGATCAGCCTGCATTGCGGCGATCCATTGCCCGCGACCCACATCCAGGTAGTTGAATTGCGGCTGCAACCGAAACCCTTCCTGACAGGCCTCGCATTCTATGTCCTGAAAGCGATCTGACAGAATATCCTCTCTCAGATCGGGGCGGCGGTCGGCATTGACGCTGCCCACAGCCATCGTGACGACAGGGGCCTCGCATTTTGGACACACCAGATTTACGGGATGAAAAAGAGACATCTATCAATGACCTTTCAAAGGACTAAAGTTTGGCTAACCAGCTGACAGCCGGGTGGTTTGGCTTTAGTTTTCCAGAATAATAGGCGGCGTACATTTCCGAGAACCACTCGCCCGGGGCGCGGAACTGGTAGCCGGTGATGCCTTTTGAACGGCTGGCCAACAGGTAGGACGTCCAGGTGTTTGGGTAACTTTCCTGATAGACCACCCCACCAATGGCCAGGGCCTTGGCAATGGTCATGCTGGACCAGGGATTTGCTCCCTCAGACGCTTTGTCGATATGCGCCCGCACATTAATGCGGCGGCTTTCCCATTCTTCATCTGTGCAGGTCTCGTCACCGGGTTTGGCCGGGGTATACGGGTTTTTCTTATGGGCCATGTATTCCGAGATATAGCCCTTGTCATATTGGAATTTTGTGGCCAGTTTTTCCGCAATGACAGAGACGTCACCACCGTATTCCGTCCAGCCGCCAAAATCTTTGCCGCTGCCCTTGCTGCTCATGAACCCGTTCTTGTCATCAACCGCATGTCCAACTTCATGCAGGGTGTTCCAGTTGAAAAACGTGACGGGGTCTTCATTGGCGGGTTTGCATTTTTCCAGCTCGGCCCGCTCTTCCGGGGTGGCCGCGTCATCCAGACTGCCCACCGCATCTTCGCTGCCAAAGGGATAGTTAGACGATGTTGACGCATCGCCCTCTTGCATAACCACGCGTTTTTCGCGGCCGCGATAAAAGGATGCCCCGTCCGGTGAATCAATCACCGAGAATTTGCTCATGGAGTCATTGTCCAGCGTGTGATCCTTGGGCAAATCCTGCATGGCCTTGTAAAACGCGACAATGTTTGGCCCTTCCAGATTGAGGTCACCCACAAGATTAGCAGGCGCCATAGCCTTGTTATTAAAGTTTTCGATGTCACAGCCGAACCGGGCCTTGAACGCGACTTTTACCACCGCGCGCTGGGCCTCTGGTTCCAGATTGTCGATCATTGCGTCCAGCTCATCGGCGCCATTGGGGCGGGACAGTATTTCGGCAATATCCTTTTCGTCGGGTGGCGTGTCAGCCCGCATCTGCGCCATGACAAAGGCGCTGGTGCCGATGGCGCGCGCCTCTTCCAGCAGTTTGATGGCGGCAGCTGGATCACGCGCGACCACCTGCGCCGCCGCATCCGCCAGTTTCTTGCGCAGGGTGTCGATGCTGGCTTTGATGGCGTATCTGTGCTCATGGCCTTCCAGCTCGGCGAGCCGGGGCTCGACTTCGGGTTTGGCCCGCAGGTCGGTATAGTCTTTGTGCAGATCAGCCAGGATCATTGCCGCCTTAATTCTTGCGATGGCCGCTTCGATGTCGGCGCTGACTTTATCGAAATTCTGCCCGGTCTTTGCAGTGGCCTCAGCACGCACCAGTAGTTTTTCAATTTCGGCAATATCTGTCGTCACATAGGCCTTTTCGCTGTGATTTGAAACCGGGAGCAAGGCGCTGCGCGCGCGTGCAATTTCCTGCACAAAGAACGCATATTGCGACATGATCTCATCCGCAGTGTTACAGGCCTCGAGCGCGGCCAGAAGATGGGACTTGGCGTCTTTCGGGCTTAACCCATCCTTTT
>ENA-OSET01004893-OSET01004893.1-sediment-metagenome-genome-assembly--contig:-NODE-4893-length-11607-cov-3.204250_pt1 | contig 11607 bp, 8 predicted proteins | sample MGYA00237882_ERZ534229 | MGnify/ENA primary metagenome ERZ534229 (study PRJEB26408, sample SAMN06266212) | sediment metagenome | isolation source: Hudson Canyon methane seep mesocosm | place: USA:Hudson...
CGATAAACATGGATTCTTTATTCCATAAATATCGCTCAAAAAATCTGGGTGCAAATGCTTCTAGATCACAAGCAATTACGATAAATAAATCACAACGATTTTTAATCTCTGCCAAGGTGGTATTCATCCAGCCAGAATCCTGCATAGCCAGGAAATTACGTTTGGCACCCGTAAAATTAATATTATCGACTACCGCACCATTACGATCAGCTAGAGCCATTAACGCCCGCATACCATTAACATCGGTTGCACAACCACCAATCACAGACTGATTAGCCGCTTTTAAAATTTTTGCAGCTCTTTTTATCGCATGTTGCAAAGACACTTCTTTGCCATCTACACGGGGCGCAGTATCTGTTATTGCTTGTTCAAATGCTGGTGTATTAATTGCACAGCCATTTTCAGCAACTTTTATTGATAAACCATCCACCTGAATTGTCAGGTCATCTGTACCGATGCCACAAAATGGACTGGGGACTTCTGTTATTTTTGTCACAGGCCTTACCTCTGCTAGGTTTAATCTTTAATATTTTCTTAATTTGTGTTGATTCTGAAATGACTTAACATCAGAACGCCCAACTACAATAAGCTTTTTAACTACTTAGAATAGCATTATTAGCCTATTAACTCCAAACCAGACTGCCGTACCAGGCAATATACCTTTAAATACGTTCCAACTAACAGATAAGCCATAATTTATTTGCTTAATAAAAACCCTATCAATTATTTTTCATTCATTAGCCAAATAGTTAAACTATTTTATATGACATCCATCTATGTCAAACAAATTAGCCCTTTCTTCTTACCACATTCCTCCTGGACTTCGTATTTCAGCTGGAAAAAATATCAGTTTAGGCGCATCATTTGGCATACCCGTTGTTCAAGATACAAATGGAAATCAGGTTGAACCTGACTACCACGTTATCAGTAGCATAAACTTTAGCTTTTAATTACGATACAATATGCTATTAAACAATGCCCATAAATAAAGTGGCCATTGTTATGACACTCAAAATGTTATCTACACTGTTCAAATTTGACAGTCGAAATAAAAGGTAACGTCACTTTATTATTTGACGACTCAACTGCTCTATTCCATGCTCAAAAATACTAAATCGATTACTCAATCAATTATTATCCATATATTAAGTATCATATTAATTAGTGGCTGTATTGCCAAGAGCCCGCCCCCTGAAAGCAAAGATATTGCAAGTAAAATACTAAATACCACCGTATCAATAAGTTACGGACCTGATGGCCGCTTATGGCGCCTTATTCCAAATAAACATGCCGTTTATGTCGACTCTTCAAACGATAATGGAAAAACATTCAGCAATCCTATAAGAATCAATAAAAAAAACCAAAGAATTAGTGTTTGGGCAGAAAACCCTCCCGCTATAGAAATTAGTCATTCAGGGCGAATCAATGTTCTTTACTATGCAGATGAAGAACAAAAATCAACCAGCTTTTTCAGCTATTCCGACGACCATGGACAATCATTCAGTACACCAGTATTAGTGAGTGACCACGCTCAAACGGCCATGCACTACATGGACAAGATGCTAATAGACAAAGATGACAATCTGCATTTATTTTGGCATGACACCCGCCACGAGTCTCATGACAAAGAAACGGGAAGTGGTATTCTGTCGATTTATTACAGTAACAAATCACCTTTAGACAATTCAAAATTTAGCAATCAATTCATCAGTGATGGAATTTGTTCGTGCTGTCGTACAGCAACAACATTTGCCGCCAACGGAAAACCAGTCATACTTGCACGCATGGTTTTTAAAAGTGGTATCCGTGATCATGCCTTAATTTATATGAACGACGATAACTCATGGCAAAAACCTCAGCGTGTAACCCATGATAACTGGGGAGTTGAAGCCTGCCCAGAACACGGACCAGCATTAGCAATAGACAATAATAACCGCACGCATCTCACATGGTTTACTTTAGGTGATATTCGCCAAGGTATTTTTTATGCACACACTGATGACTCCGGCAAAACCACATCACCACCGATAACTTTGGGAAACCTTGATCAACGACCCAGCCACCCCGATATCATCACATTAGAACAACGGGTAGTCATTGTATGGAAAGAGTTTGATGGCGAACAAAGCTCTTTGCACATTAAGGAGTCTAACGACAGAGGAGAGTCATGGACTGACGATTTATCAGTTTTAAGTTCCAGGTCTAAAAACGGCCACCCCAAACTGATCACAAATAAAACTGATATTTTCTTATCCTGGAGCACTCAAGACCAAGGTCATCAAGTTATAAAACTTTTGCCAGACCCATTGCGTAATCAATAAAACTGATTTGAGACAATAAAAAATAATTCTGCTATACTTTTTTTTCAGTTATAGCAAATTATTTTATTGCTTATCCCTACATAAACAATACCAAATATAAATATATCGACACACAGTAGTTAGTTACAATCGTTGTAAATAGCTAAACTCTAATACTATCTAAGAGAATTATCATGATTGATGAATCTTCCTCACATGTAGTTTTTGGATTGTCCCCCCTTATGGTTGCCACAACCATTTTTGTGACTGCCTATGCTGCCATTATTGTCGATCGGGTAAACCGCGCAATTATTGCTCTATTGGGTGCTGCACTGATTATTGGTTCAGGCGTGCTTAATCAGGAACAGGCTATTCATGGGGTTGACTTCAATACACTTGGTCTTTTAATGGGTATGATGGTCATTGTTGGTATTACACAAAAATGCGGTGTATTCCAATACTTAGCCATTAAAGCAGCGAAAGCGGCAAAGGGTGAGCCGTGGGGGATTTTAGTCATGCTTTCAGTAGTTACCGCTGTATTATCAGCACTACTGGATAACGTGACAACGGTCCTTCTTGTTGCTCCAGTAACATTACTAATAGCAGATGGTTTAAAAATCAATCCCTACCCACTACTGTTTGCTGAAATCAATGCATCCAATACTGGTGGAGCCGCCACCTTGATTGGTGACCCTCCCAATATTATGATTGGCTCAGCAACGGGACTATCTTTTAATCAGTTTCTGGTGAACCTTGCGCCAATAGCAATAGTCGCTTTCACCATAACATTAATACCCTTATGGTTTATTTATGGTAGAAATCTAGGTGCAACTCCCGAGGCAAAACAACAATTAATGGCTTTTAAAGAAAACGATGCAATCACAGATAAAAAACTACTTAAACAATCCCTAGTAGTCTATGCACTTGTTATCACTGGCTTTGTACTCGCCCACCCCATGCACCTTGAACCAGCTACTATTGCCATTTCAGGAGCTGCCTTACTTCTGTTACTTATAACGCTGCCACTTGACCGAGAAGAGGCCAATGAAAAAATACATAGTTTTTTTGCCCAGGTGGAATGGATAACCATTTTTTTCTTTATTGGGCTGTTTATCATTATCACTGGTGTCGAGCATGCAGGTTTACTAAAAATCCTGGCTGAGTGGGTCTTGGACCTTACATCTGGCGATTTTGCCGTAACTACCTTGGCGATTTTATGGTTAGCCGCCATTTCATCATCCATAGTCGATAATATTCCATTCGTTGCAACCGTCATTCCAATGATTAAAGATATGTTGCCAATCTTCCATGAGATGGGCATTCAGGCTGAACAATTAACTTCATTATGGTGGGCTTTATCTATTGGTGCCTGTTTAGGTGGTAATGGCTCTTTAATCGGTGCATCTGCAAATTTGATTGTAGCTGGTATTGCAGAACGCCACGGAGTACCAATACGCTTCTTGCCATTTCTAAAAATAGCTTTTCCCATTATGCTGCTTCAAGTGGCCGTTGGAACCATTTATATTTGGTGGAGATACTTATGAGAGCCAGTGAAATTATGACCACACACGTCGAAAAGCTCACACCTGAATGCACCATTGGAGAAGCCGTAAAACGCTTTGAAGACACCAAATTTCAGGCTTTTCCTATAGTCGATAAAAATGACGTCTTAATAGGCACTTTGAATATTTGGCGAGTCCTAAAAAAAGTCATCCCAACTTACATTGCTTCTGGACACCTGACTAATGTTAGTTTTGCTCCAGATCTGGAAATTCTCCATGAGCGCCTTGGTCACTTTCGCTCAAAACATGTAACCACCATTATGAACAAGAACCCTCCAATCATTCGCTCTGATTGCTCTGTACTGGAATGTGCTACCTTGATGATTAATGCACCAAAAACAATTCATGTGCTACCCGTAGTAGATGAACAAATGAAATTAGTTGGCATTGTTACACCCTTGGACCTTATTAAAGAGATTGATTAAATGAACTTTTTAATAGAGTGGCGTTTTTAAAGTCAATACGGCTATCTTCCATTTATCTATTACAAAATAGTCTTAGCCTCAATTAATTTTTCTATCCATTTAACAGCAAGTGCTGGCGCATCATATTTAGCAAAATCAACCTGTAATGCCGTTGCCTTCAATTTGAAAGAGCGATCTTTCAATATTTTAACCACGGCATTTTTTATATCAGCAGCATTAGTTTGTTTTCTAAGATTAATTCCAGCACCTGAATTTTCAACTCGCGCAGCCACTTCCATTTTATCTTCAGTTGCCCCGGTAATTATTAATGGAATACCATGAGCTAAAGCATTTTGTGCACCGCCGAACCCTCCATTTGTTATCATGATATCAACGTGAGGCAGGAGGTTACCGAATGGAATATAAGGCGCTGAAAAAGTATTCTCTGGCAAACACCCAAGCTCACCTTCATTTATAGGAACAACTAAAACAATAACTTTTTCTTCTTTTAACGCCTCAATGGCAGGACGAATAAGGTCATCATGATTTTGTGCCACAGTGCCTTGAGTAATCAGAATAACAGGCAAATCCTGTTCAAGTTTTGCCCACCAGCCAGGCGTTTTAAATGTGTTATTCGGAGCGAGCAATACAGGTCCTATAAATCGAAAATTAACAGGATATTCTTTTCTGGCGTATTCAAAAGCAGATGTTGATGTATGTAAAACCAGACTGGGTATTTCATACCCTTTGATAAAAAAAGACTTATCAAAATCAGATAAACCAGTAGATCGCCTTATTGTATTTGCATGATTTTGAACATCTCTAAACAACAATTTATCAAAAACATAACTTAAAATATTATTTCTTAACCTTGAATAGAAAGACTTTCCGGGTAACAAGCCTAGCCCAAAGGGTGCAATACCTTTTCCTGGCAGGCTTAAAGGGATTACCGATAATCGAACACTTGGCGGCCCCCCTAGCTCAGTAATCCAGTTACCCGCCAGCATAAAAGTATCACTGATAACAACATCTGCTGGAAAGTCTTTTAAAACATGCTGCAAAATCTCTAAAACATCAGGTACTTGATCATACATGATATGTTTTAAATAATATTTAATCTGAGCAAGACCTTTTAACTTTTTTAGTTCAGGAAAAAAATCATAAGGCTCATTATCTTCAGGATCCCACCTTGCTGGTAAAGGATAAAATAGGACGCCTATGTTTTCTACCCGTTGTTTAAACTTTTGTCCAGTGATACAAACAACATCATGACCATGCTCAACCAGCCTGCTCATAATAGGAACAAATGGGTTGATATGCCCTTCTGCCGGTTCAGCCAAAATAATTATTTTACTCATCATTCAGCTCCTTTACTTGCATAGTAAGCAGATAACACTCATTAGTTTTACCTTTTTTCTATTAATACTCACACATCCTTGTGCTTCATATTAGCTATATGTCTATGCTAAAGGTTTTCAATAATTGCATTTAGGCATTCACTTGGGCGCATCACTTTCTCAGTCAATGCTTTGTCAGGACAATAGTAACCCCCAATATCAACAGCCTGGCCTTGCACTGAATTCAGCTCAGTAACAATTTTACTTTCGTTATCAGTTAACTGCTGAGCAATTGGAATAAATTTAGCTTGTAACTCTTTATCCTTGGTCTGTTCGGCCAAAGCCTGAGCCCAATACATCGCAAGATAAAAATGACTCCCTCTTGAATCTAATTCACCTACTCTACGTAAAGGCGATTTATTATTATTTAAAAACACGCTATTTGCTTTATCTAGCGCAGAAGCAAGTACCTTTGCTTTTTCATTGTTATTTTTCTGCGCTAGCTCTTCAAGCGAAACCGAAAGCGCTAAAAATTCGCCAAGTGAATCCCAACGTAAATGATTCTCTTCTACCAATTGCTGTACATGCTTGGGCGCAGAGCCCCCTGCACCTGTTTCAAATAGTCCGCCACCAGCCAACAAAGGTACTATTGATAACATCTTCGCACTGGTACCCAACTCTAGAATTGGAAATAGATCAGTTAAATAATCTCTTAATACATTGCCAGTCACAGAAATAGTATCTTCTCCCGCTTTTACACGTTGCAATGTGTAACGCATAGCTTCAACTGGCGACAAGATTTTAATTTCAAGCCCGTTAGTATCATGTTGCTTTAAATAACCCTCAACAATGGCAATTAAATTTGCATCATGTGCACGATTCTTATCCAGCCAAAATATTGCTGGCTGACCCGTTGCTCTGGCACGGCGTACAGCAAGCTTCACCCAATCCTGTATAGGTAAATCTTTGGTCTGACACATACGCCAAATATCACCTTGCTCAACTTTATGCTCTAGTAGGGTTTCACCTTCCGGGCTAGTCACTTTTACTAGCCCATTTGCAGGAACTTCAAAAGTTTTATCGTGTGAACCATATTCTTCGGCTTTTTGCGCCATCAAACCAACATTACTCACATTACCCATTGTGGTGACGTCAAAAGCTCCATGTTGTTTGCAGAATTCAAATACTTCTTGATAAATTCCGCCATAACATCGATCAGGAATCATTGCTTTGGTATCATGCAATTTGCCATCTATTCCCCACATTTGACCAGAAGAACGCAATGCAGCAGGCATTGATGCATCAACAATGACATCACTCGGAACATGTAAATTAGTAATGCCTTTATCTGAATTCACCATCGCTAATTCAGGTTGTATCTTATAAACCGCTAGAATATCTGCTTCAATTTCCATACGCTGTTTATCTGGCAAGCCAGCAATTTTGGCATACACATCACCTAATCCGTTGCGACTATCAACAGCCAGTTCTTTAAAGGTTTCAGCATGTTTTATAAAGACATCTCGATAATAAACATTCACGGCATGACCAAAAATAATAGGGTCAGATACTTTCATCATCGTGGCTTTTAAGTGCAATGAAAGTAGAACTTCTTCTGATTTTGCATCTTCAATTGATTGCTCAAAAAAAGCACATAATGCATTACGATTCATAACAGCAGCATCAATTACTTCTCCAGCTAACAGCGATGTTTTTTCTTTGAGTATCCGTGTGCTTCCGCCTTCCCCTACCCATTCAATTTTTACATCACCCGCTTTTTTTATTACCACGGATTGTTCACTGGAATAAAAATCACCTTCACTCATAGAAGCCACATGTGATTTTGACTCTGATACCCAAGCCCCCATCGAGTGAGGGTGTTTCTGTGCATATTTTTTAACTGGATCAGCCACACGCCTATCTGAATTACCCTCTCTTAACACAGGATTAACAGCACTACCTAAAACTTTGGCATATCGTGCTTTAATATTCAGCGCTTCATCATTATCAGCCGTTTCTGGAAAATCAGGGATAGCATAGCCCAATGATTGTAATTCCTTGATAGCGGCATTTAACTGCGGAACTGAGGCACTGACATTAGGTAACTTAATAATATTAGCTTCAGAGGTTTTAGCCATTTCACCCAATTCAGCCAAAGCATCATTTTGCTTCTGTTCATCAGTAAGGTATTCAGAAAAATTAGCCAGAATACGACTTGCTAACGATATATCCCGAGTTTCAACAACTATGTCTGCCACTTCAGAATAAGCCTGTACAATTGGCAAAAAAGAATAGGTTGCTAAAGCAGGTGCTTCATCAGTTAGAGTGTAAATGATTTTAGAATTTGGCATATTTGAATAAGTTAATTGCAAAAATTAATAGTCATTATATTTCAGAAACCAGCTTAATTCATCCCAATTCATTTTTTAACTTATGTTCTAATATTCATCCTTTACTATCCAGTCATCAATAACTTCTCTAAAACCTGATCTAGATCACAGTTCCTTAAAAAAATTTCAATTAGTGCCGTAAGTACAATAGCTATTTTTATGCCTGAAGATATAGTTATAACAAACATAACTGGAGAAATATTATGACCGAATAGACTAATATCGACACTGACATTAACATTGACTATGAAAACATGGATGACTTACCACTATCTGATCATATTGAATGGAAGTAATGCAGAAGCCAATATATTCAACTAGCCCACTAAGCACTAAGCACTAAGCACTAAGTAGTATATAAATAAGCCTGCAATAATCAGACAAAAACAAGATTGGAAAGGTGAAATGAAGGTTTAGAGAAATTTTCCGTTGACTGACATCAACATACATTGAAAATAATAATTAGAACAAAAACTATCAATCTTCGTCACTAATTAATAGCTATGAATACAAAACCAACTAATGGACAAGTCGACCAAAGGAATAACTGACGAAAAACCTGACTAGCTTTTCTCTGCTCAAAACTGATGCTGTGGAACAAAGGTAAATAATTAAGTGTTTACACTTCAATTTAAACCATAGCTTACTATAGCTTCTCTTTTTTAAACCCAAGACCCAGCAGACATACAGCCCTTCTCATGAAGAAGATACAATACATCTTCATCTAAAAGTATTTCTTTATTTTACTCAACTAAAACGAAATTAATTTACATTAACCCATTTTCAAAATCAGATAAAATACATTATGCCATAATATAATGCTGCAATTTCTAACATGACAGGAAAAATCAAATAAATTATGCTCCTTTTTTCCTGTACAAAATACACATCATCATTTTTATATGACCAATCATCATTCGACCAATCATTGCTCGAACTTGAATCGTTAGAACTTGAATCTTGAGCAGCCTTTTGATCTTTGCTGTCAGATACCTTTTCGATAGGCGCTGAAGAACTTACGAAAAAAGAATCATCATCAAAAACTGAGCTAAAAATATCATCAAGCTTTTTTTGGTTGTCAAATAAATTATTAAGTGTGTCTATATCTATCGTTGCTGATGCTGTCATGATGTTACCCTCCGAACTTTCACATTTTTAACCAACGTTAAAATTCCCTAATAATGTTGCCTGTGTAAATAGAATAGCCCTTTTTAAAAAAAAAGATAATGCTATTTTTATAAAAAGAGAACCAGATCCCACTTAAATGTAAAAAAACACGACCCTCTTCACATATACAGGTACCCAAAACGAATCGTTACCAACAATCCCTTAAATCTCAATACTTAATTTATAAATCAATTCTAGTATTTTTTTATATGTTTATCAACAATCAGCAGGTTAATGGGTTATATACCACCAACGTCTTAGCAGTATTTGAAGTTTTGTCGATAAAAGTAGGAAGGGCCATTGGCCGCGACCGGTACAAGATCAAGAACAATCGCGGCCAATAGCCCCCTCCTACCGATATAAATAATTCAGGAATTCACTAATTTTTTATAAACCTGTGTTTTGCACATAGCCATGTTATTTAATAGAATGTCAAATCCCATAAAAATAGCTATTATGGATGTTAGTTTTTTACGTTAAAATAGCTTTATAAAGCTATTAATCATAAACACTTATTCCAAGAGTTTTTGCAATTCCCCTTGATATTACAGCTTAACCTTAAAATGGCCTTAACTTTAAAGAGTACAATAATGGTAAATTCTAAAATAAATATAATTGCAATTACAATCAGTTCTTTAATATGTACACCTGTTATAGCTGCCCGTTACAACACCCAAGATAAGAACAACCTAAGCAAAACTCCATCTATTTTTAAAGACTTAACATTACAAAGACAGGCCAATCCTTTTTCTCAAACAAATCAACATTCTGAATCCAAACAAAAACAAGAAGATTACACTAAAATCCTTAAATTAATAAGCAAGCAGAATTTCAGCGAGGCAAAAAATGAATTAAGAAAATTAAAAGCTGATAAACCTGAGTATTTCAATCTGCAAGCTCTTTTAGCTATACAAGAAAAAGACACCCCCAGAGCCATCCTAAGTTATAAAAAAGCACTTGCATTAGATGCAAAAAATCTAATGTCTAATATGGGATTAGCAACATACTCGTTTGAAACAAAAGACCTTAAAACAGCTAAAAAATATGCAGATATTTCACTTGGTATCAATAATCAATTAGCATCTGCCTACCTTCTACTTGCTGATATTGCTCGCAGTCAAAATAAAATTAAAGAATCAGAAAACATTTTATTAAATGCTCTTAATACAGTGAAGGGCAACTTCAAACCAGAAATTAAAATAGCGTCATCTTTAACAAAGTTTTACGCCTTTCAAAGGCTACCAAAAAAGATTCTCAATTTAAGCAGAAATCTACAAAATCAATATCCAAACAATCCTAAAGTTCTTTCAATTGTTGCGAGAGCCCAAATAGTCAATGATCAAAAAAAGTTAGCTGAACAAACATTAAGCCAACTAATTAATTTAGATAAACAAGATGCTGAACACAGGATTTTACTTGCAAATTTATTAAAAACCCAAACTGAAAAAGAAACACAAGTTTTACAGTTGTTAGATGAAGCCTCAAACTTAGAAAAAAATAACCCTAGAGCACTGGTCTATAAAACTACTTATCTAATTCAACTAAAACGTCTTACACAAGCATTAATCATTGCAAATAAAATAGACGCCCTATTCCCACAACTTGCCCTTGGAAAAATGTTAACTGGAGACATTTATTTGTTAGAGAAGAAATTTGATCAAGCGCTAGAAATCAATTTAAAAGCTTATCAAATTCAAGCAAATAAAAAACTCTTTTCTACCATTATTTCTATATTAGTTAAACAAGGAAAAAACACCAAGGCTATTGATTTTGCTAAACAAGAATTGTCAAAAAACCCCAACAATAGTGCAATACACTTTACCTTAGCCTCACTTTTTCAAAATAATAACAATTTAAGTCAAGCTATTCAGCACTATGAATCTATACTTTCGCAAACACCAAAACATTCACAAGCACTTAATAATTTAGCCTGGATATACAGCCAGCAAAATAACCCTAAATCCTTAGAGATGGCAAAACAAGCCTATACCATAAACCCTCAGTCTGCGAGCATTCTAGATACTTATGGGTTTATATTAGTACAACAAGGACAAAGTAAGGAAGCAATAACTATTCTAAAAAAAGCAATTCAATTAGAACCAAAACAATATGATATTCAATTCCACCTTGCTCAAGCCTATTTAGCGAACGGTAATAATAAACAAGCTATTATTACTATTAAGCCTCTTCTACAAGCAGACAAAGTATTTTCTGAGAAACAATCTGCCATTCGTTTATTTGATCAATTAAACAAGAAATAAGCATAACAATAAAAATTGTGTTTTTTGAAGATAGGCATTATCAACCCTCTGCAACAGTATATTTAACAGGGGCATCTTTTATGCCCCTGTTAAATCAACTTAATTTTCTACTACCTAAATATTAGTTAATAATATTCAGCGACTTAAGGGTGATACGTTTTGGAACAGTAATTTACTACACATCAT
>ENA-OSET01004897-OSET01004897.1-sediment-metagenome-genome-assembly--contig:-NODE-4897-length-11602-cov-36.800781_pt1 | contig 11602 bp, 14 predicted proteins | sample MGYA00237882_ERZ534229 | MGnify/ENA primary metagenome ERZ534229 (study PRJEB26408, sample SAMN06266212) | sediment metagenome | isolation source: Hudson Canyon methane seep mesocosm | place...
GACAGAGGGAAAGAATAGAGGCGCTAGTATAGCAACAAGCCTTGTGACGGTGAAGGAATTAGAAAGATCATATTAGCCTGCTAAGGACTTGGCTTCAGATTCAACTTAAATCCTGAAGTTGAGCAGCCTATGGTAACTTCCCTTTCAGGTTCTCACAAAGAGCTTGAAGAAGCTCTCACCACATAACGCAACGCAACGGCCTCAAGTTCATCATTAATGAACTGATCATCGCTTAAGCCTAAGTCTTCACCTTCATTAACTACCTGAGTAAAGTCCTTAGCTTGTAGCCTATCGCTGAACTTCTTCTCCTGTACAACATTAGTCTTGCACTTAGCCTTGATATCACCCTTTATCAATTTTTCCAATAATTCAACAGCTAGATTCTTTTGATTCAAATCAGCAATAAGGTAAACATGGCCGCTCCGCCTAAAGCAACAATAAAGCTAGCAACGCCAAACAAGACACCGGCAAAAACAGTCACTACCTGACTACGCGGAGCAAGGTAAGCAATAGATACTGTGGCAACCACAACGGCAACCACCATTGCCACTCCAATGGATAAGAAGCCACTCGTGAGTGAGGTACACCATGGACAAGGGGGAGTTAAATTCGCCTGATGAATATTACATCGCATATCTAGCCCGAACCCTGGCCAATCGCAACCGCATTGAAAAAACACACCACACAGCGGCGTAAGAATAATCAAGGCAATCACTACCGTGATAAACAGGGACCACCGCTGCTCGTTTGAACCTAAATATGTCTGTGGGATTGATTTCCATAGCTTCTTATCTAAGTCCTGAAGAAACTTGTGCTCACTCATTGCTTAATGCCTTAATTTTCATAGTAATTCTAATAGGTATTAATATTACCCTAGTTACTGCTTTCACTAGAATTAAAAATCACTAGAAAATCTAAGTGGGTGTTTGAATTAGCGGCAAGGTAGAATATCCCCCATAGGGGCTTGAGGTTGCAAGCTTCCGCCATATTTTGATAGCTATTGATAAAAACATGCACTGCTCATTCCGTGTCCCCACAAAGGTGAAGTATGTAACACTGTTTAATACGGTACATAATAATTAAAGCCGTGTTGAGACGTTGAATGAAAGTCTTTTATTGATATCTTGAAAGGCGTACTAAAAGCTAAAATCAGCCTCTCTCAAACTTCTTTTGCAGTAACCACATAACGCAATGGCCCACGAGCTACAACTGCATCAAACGGGTAACAACTCACTAACACTAATGCCTGCTTAGATTGTTCTGTATTAATAGTCGCCACTCTCGAGTCAACAACTTCAATTGCCTTAACCTGATAATTAACGTAAGACTATGAACGTCTACCCCAACTCATGTCAGAATGCACCCCGCTATAATTTTACAGAAGTGTGTAGTGCTGTTACTACGCTACACAATAATTAAAGAGAGTATTAAAAAAAGTTATGGTGTATCTTCCAAGCTATCTAGCAATTCGATGATTCGTGTCACACCTTGTAATAAAATGCCGCCAACACCAAGTGCAAACCAGACCCCAATGACAAAACCATAATGAATCGGTGCAGCAAAAAACTCTTCTCGAAACCAGAAGGTATGACCCCATTCATTAAATCCCACACTGGGTAAAATCATAAAAGGTCCGACGACTGCCAATGTTAATGGCAGTGAAAAACCTTTGGCATAGAGAGGTAATCGGGTTCTAGCATATAGCCATGCACATCCGCCGAGTATAAAATACATGGGGAAGTTGAAATAAAACTCAATAATATGGTTAGCAGTAAAAGGCGTATCGCGAATAGCTACCTGATGCCAGGAATTGTCTTGTTCAGCAAAATAACTTCCTGCCCAGTATACGGAAAAAGTATAGACACTAATCCACATGGTTAAGGTGAAATATCTGCGTATTTCTTCCCTTGCTTCGATATTGAATACGTTCTTATCACGAGTGAGCCATAAATACCCCCATGACGCGATGGCAAAGAGTGAAACAAAAGTGACATTAAAATAGAAAAGTCGCATCCAGTAGATTTCAAAATCAGGTTCAGTAGCATCGAGTCCGGTTGAGATACCAAATGCGCCTTGATAGACTCTAAATCCCATGTAGATGATTGTGAGAATAACAAATGCTGAAAGGTAACGGTATAAATCTGTTAAATACCAAGGCAGAAATTTTTTCTGGTTGCTTATTTTATTGACGTCTTCAGTTGATGTAACCATGGTGTGACCTCTTATTTATTAAACTAATTAAATTGGGGAATGACGGCTGAACTGATACTGTTAATATAACGCTCGCCTGTGTTGTTACTTAAAAAAAGCAATCCGCCAAGTCGACTATCAGCATCTTTAATCAATCCGTCTAACTTCTCTGTTTCCCATAGGCCATCGGCAGCTGTCATTAATATAGTTCGTTGTTCGCCAGGTTGAATTGGCGCTGAATTATCTAAACTAAAGCCTGCTGCAGCGACTATATTCTTAGTATCGTTTTGCACTAAGTGTGGTAGGGCCTTATTAAAGAAGTGGATTCCGCCGGTTGAAAACTCGCTCAGTTGAATGGGGTTGTCACTTCCATTTCGTATTTTTAAACTGAGTGTCATCGCTCGCTCTGGAACATGGTATTCCGCACGGAGGGTTTCAACATCAACCTCGCCGGTGTTGACTTGAGTAGAAAGCGGTGGAATTTGATCTAATGCTGCTTGTAAGGGAATGGTGTTTGGGTATTTATTAACTGTCATGGTGTAAAAAACAAATACCAATAGCGGAACACTAACTAATATGGCTTTCCCGATAGTTCTGTCCAAAGGGGTGATTAGTTCATCTTCTAAGCCTGCATTTAGCATTCGGTAACGGTCAATAAATAACGGGCGTCGAACCCACCAAAGTAGCCAGGCTGTTCCCAGTAAAGCCCAGAAGCTATGCCAAAAAATACCATTTTCTAGGCCAAATGTTTCCATATTTACTTTTTCGCCATTAATTGTTTGAATATCATTGGTAAAATCACTGGCATTGCCTGTAATATCTAGCCAAGCACCGGGTCCCATCACTTGTCCAGCATCTCGAAGGTTAAAGAAAGGATGGATGTGGTAACGCCCTGGTAACCGACCTTTTAACACCACCTTAAAGTCATAATCGCCACCGGGTTGTAGGGCAATCGAGTTCATGTAGTGCTTGCCATTTAGGTAACGTTCTGTACGAATCATAACCGGTCCGGGAGTTGATATATTTAAGAATGATGCATCTGGCTTGGGCACGCTGATCGGCCAATCTTCCGCAACATGAAATTTCCCGGTGACGCTTACCTCACTATTGACATTGAGTTTTTGTTCCGACCACTTAACGTCATACCATTGAATGGTACGCATACGAACATAAGGTTCCAGATTTTTTTCCCCATGGGCCATGGCGGGTTGTAGTGTAAGTATGTAGAGCGAAAAAAGCATACTTAGAAACAAAAATCCTTTTAGAAATTTATGCTGTTGTATTTCTTTAATATGAGAGTCAGCGACAGGCTGAACTAATACGTTACTCGAATTATTAAGTAATATTGCTTTTATCATCATCTCTTCCTCTAAATTCTTTTAAGGTAGCGTGTGGTAGCAAACCATTTACCTATATGCCACCACAGGGTGTACATCAGCGTACATAACAGTGCTGAGCAGAATGCGGAAAGTGGTGTTGCAATTTGGCCATAGGTTCGTAATGTCCCTCGTTCGATGATTCGAAGATATTCTGGCATGCCAGCACGGATATATTGGAAGCCGTACATGTCAGCCAAGGTTAGCTGACTATTGCCTGCTTCAATCGGCAGGTGAAACATACCGAAAATAGGCCAATTACTAGGATAGAACAGTAATGCGAAAGCAGTGCCACCGAAAATAGCTGTTATAGTCAGGCTATTACTTAGCATCAAGATAACATCTAAGACGAGCGCGCCGGGCAGCATCGTTGATGGTAACACCATGTTGACGGGGAAATAATTCCAGTAATGGTAAGCGTAAACACGGGTAATCCAGATGCCTATTAATAAACAGGCGACGCATAAGGTTGCACCTAAAGGTAAACGAAATTTGCTCCACAGTACAGCCTGCACTGCTGCCGGAAAGGTAATGCCAATAAGTGGGGTGACTAGTGGCCACCATTGCCGGTCTTTCCAGTCTATCCAGAAATCCCAGTCGCCAACTGTAAGTGCAAAATGGAGATGAAAAGAGCCGATAAAAAGGAATAATGCTAGGACCAAAATGAGATAGTCATACGCGCGAGTAATACGTGCTTTTTCTCCAGTATAAGGGTGAAAGGGTCGAATTGAAGGATGCTCTGACATAGAAATTACTCCAAATAAATTGATGGAATGCGCCTATGGATATGGCTAATAAAGATGCAATATGTATATATGGATGTTCCACTGCAACATATAGGCTATGGTTTTTAAAATTTACTTAGGTACTACGTTATTTGGCTTATCGGGTTTTGAAAAATGATTAATTTTCATGCGGGTATAGATATTATTCATGGTGAGTTGAGCTTTATACTTTTACAATGATAAAGTAATGAATCAGTTCGGCTTGTTTGGAAATTACAGTAATGTCTAACTTAAGAAATTTCGATTTAAATTTGTTGCTGGCCTTTGATGTATTGATGCTGGAGTTGAATGTAACCCGTGCCGCCAAAAAAATGTTTATTACCCAATCTGCAATGAGTCATACGTTACATAAATTGCGGCAACAGTTGGACGACCCATTATTAGTCAAGACTTCAACTGGTATGAAGCCAACGGAGCGAGCATTGACTTTGATCGATCCAGTTAGAGCCTTATTGAATGAAACTGAGCGGCTCATACAGCCGCCTTCCGAGTTTGAAGCGAGAACAAGTCAGCACCGTTTTGTGCTTGCAGCCTCTGACTACATAGAACTTCTATTAATGCCTGAGCTATCAGGGCTGAATGAAAAAAATGCTCCCGGTATTGATCTTCATATAAAGCGTACTGAAAAATCTTTACAGATTGAAGAGTTGGAAAAAGGCAGTCTTGATGTTGTGCTGGGGTTTGAATCCGTATTGAATCCACCGACACATTTACGTCGGCAATATTTATTTAGTGACAGTATGGCTTGTGTGGTTAGGCGGCAGCATCCTATCGTCAAAAGTAACCCTTCGTTAGCAGAATTTGTTGATGTTCCACATATGCTGATTTCCCGTACCGGAAAGGATTTCGGCATGATTGATCAAAGGTTATCTGAGCTTGGTTTAGAGCGACGTATTAAATTGATTATTCCACATTTCCTTTCAGCAGCATTAATTGTTTCCAAGACTGATATGATTTTATCTCTTCCGTATCGAATTGCTGAGCAATTTGCGACACTGGCTCCACTGGAGATATTTCCAGTACCTATTGAATTACCCGATTATGATTTGTGTATGATCTGGCACCCATTACGTGATAAGGATCCAGCGCATCAGTGGCTACGAGAAAGAATCACTTCAATTTGTAAACGCATTGATACAATATAGTAGAAGCTAGCGACCAGATAGCCCTGCTGCTAAAGAATCGATTTGGATTAAATAAAAAGGAGGGTGAGATTTTAATACGCCGCCATTTAAGGGTGCTGATTGATGTAAGCGATTGACTACAGCGTATAATCTTCCATTCGGGCCATAGCAGAATGAATCGACCCAAGACAGTGTTGGACTTTGAGATAGTTTACGATATTTTCGATCTGAGGTAATAATGCCAATAGCGTTGTTAGCTAAGTCGCCTAAGTATATAGTGTTGTTTTTATCTATCGTCATACCATCCGAGATCGGCTTGTTACTGTAGTGTTCAACACGACTCGCTAACTTATCAGCATTCAATGATTCATTAACTAGATCATCTGCTTTAATCCGATACAAGCTAAGTCCGTGCATCGGACCAAAGTAAACCCATTCATTGTTTAAGTCTTCGGTAATGGGATTGACACCAATATGGGGGCGGGTAAGTTTTCCAGTTTTGTCCTTAATTTGTATTGCTACGTTATCGATGATCAAATCGATATTTTCAGGGGTTACACTATGATGCCCTGTTAATACTCGCCTGGCTTTGCCAGTATGCAAATTGACAACAATCAAGGCAGCATTTTTACCCCCTGCTGGGTCACTAATAAAAATATGGTTATGGTGAGTGTCAATAACAAAGTCATTGACAAAGGCATTCGTAGGTGCAATCGGAGGTGGTAAAGGGATTACTCTATGTAACAAATTACTATTAGTATCCCATCCCACTAGTTTAGGTGTAACGCCACTGCGCATGCCATTATCAAGCATCCAAACAATGCCATTGGCAGAACGAATGCCTAGAACAGAATCGAGGGTTACAATCCCTTTAGCATCAATGGATGATAAGGTCTCATTTGGGAATGGGATAAGTGATTTGTTCTTGTACTCAACCACCGTGTATTTAGGGTGATAAAATTGGTGCAAACTCATAATAATTCGCCCGTCTTCTGTTACGGTGACATTGCCTGGCGCATTATCTAGATAGGCTGATATGTTGAATTTTAATTCTGGTTCTGATTTTGCGTTCAGCGTCAGCACAATCAGAAAAAAAAAGGCTAGTATTTTAGGTAATGTCTCCATGAGTATCTCCTAATAGACAATACAATAACCGAGACAATACGCTATCAGGGTAACATTGTTAAATGAACTTTATTCATGGTGGTATTCATACGCTTTATGACTAGAATTCTTCTTGTTATCGGCATACATTTTCTTAATCATTTTTTTTCATACGTTGCCAGCCATGGAAAGCGAACGCGAGGGCTGGTAGTCCGCGATAGGCGTAGGTAATTCTGGATACCCGTCGTGCGTAGCACCAGAGAGGATCTGGAGTTACATCCGAAACACCGTCAAGTCATTTGAGGTAGCGTTACGGAGTCTGCATCGAGCTTGCAATGATGACCGGACGCAGGACGAACTGGGGCGCCGTAGGCATTAATTGCCACGTGATTTTATCGAAAGACTGAATGGCCGTTTTTTTGCTCACCTCCCTTCATCAGACAGAGAAATAAGCATCACAACTCCCAGTCAACCAATGCTACCTTAAAAAGGTTCAGATAATATCTAGTCAGAGAGCTTATCCAACCAAAAAACACCCCTAATTTGGCTAAATCCGGATTTAAAGCTAACTCCGCTGAAGTAAAATCCATTAATTTGCCATACCGATGAAAACAAATCGTTTACGCAGACGTATCCTTTACTTTTTCATCTCCCGGCTTCATTCCTCTCAACCAATAACTGAAAGCTAGCACCTCGGCGACCAAGCGATACAATTCAACCGGTATATCTTGATGCAGTTCTAACATAGAAAGTAATGCCACTAGGTCTTCATCTTTGTAAATAGGTACGCCTTCCTCCTTGGCAATAGCTAGAATTTTCTCTGCTAAGTCACCTTTGCCCATCGCTGAAACTATGGGTATATCATGTTCGCCATATTCAATAGCGACTGTTTGTAATTCCTTTTCAGTCATTAGACTTTTACATCCAAAATGGCATGTGACAGTTTTTCTTTATAAGGCCCTGGCTTTTCAATATCGGAAACCTGAATGCCAGAAATTGACACTCCAACACTTTCAACCCGTTCAATTAAGTTGTCTTTAGTACTATTAATGAGCGCGACTAACCAATCCTGATCTGAGCGAAAAAAAATAGATGCGAGCTTTTCTTGTAACAAAACTTCAACTTTAAAACACCCCATGACTGAAGTATTACTTTCTAAATGAATTTGCCACTGGTCTCGTGATTTCTGCTCTTTTCCTTGCATCACGGTCATTTGAATAAATTCCCCAGATAAAAATGGGAGCAAGCAAGAATAATGGACACCGCCTTGTAATTCAGTCGCCAAGGATTTTATTTGGCTCGATGTAATGCTCTCTAATAATTTTGAAAGTTCATTATTATCGGCATCACCTGCTTGTAATAAAAGTAATAAAAAACGCTTTAAATCTAGAAATTCTGGAATAGCCGGTCGTAATAAACTATTCTCAAAAAACAACCCCGAATTTTTTAATTGTGCAAGAACCCAGTTTCCATCAACCTTTTTAGGAAGAACCAAACGCTCATTTAACAAATCAGCAATAGATAACTTTTCTAAATCAGCTAATGATTTGCCTTCACCCAGTGCTTGAAGCAATGATTTTATTGATTTTGACTCCAGTGACTTAGATTGAGCCTTATTATTTAACAACGAAACCAGATACTGCTGTACCGGGATGAGAGGTTGCTCTCGAAATAATAAACTACGCAAAAAAGGATTATTCCCGGCCAAGTTTGATAACGGAAGCTGGCTATCGTTGAGCAACTTCATTCGAGGAGGGCTACTATTCGGGTCAATCACCTTTAACAACAACCGTTGACCCAAATTGAAACGACCTTTGACATTTCCTTGAAAAAGAAAGCCACTACCTTCTAAAATCAGCACGGGTTGCGTCTGCTTTACCAGCACTTCAACTACGGCCCCCTTTGACAATACCAATTTTTGGTTAACATCAACTGTGGGTTTTAACGATTGCCCCCCTGTTGTAATTGCCAACCTATTCGCTTGTATCAATTGAGACTCAGACATCGTAGCTTTAACACTCCCTTTTAGTGCTTTTTATACACGGGTATAAAACCCAAAATCATGTTGGCTTTAATGTGCATTTAACGTACGATATAGCACATATGGATAGCATTAACAACATCTCGAATAATACGTTAGCTTTAAAGCCGATGGTTCCTGCAGATACGGATCCTAAACAGTCTGAGCTTGATAATGAGCCTGAAATTGAGGACTCAATAGAATTCAGCGCCGTTGACCAAGCGCCTGAAACCAGCGAAACAAACGAGTCCGCTCAAGACAGTGATGCGAAAGCCGCATTAGCAATACGTAGTAGCACGCCAGAACCTGATTGGTATCTATATACTAACAAAAACCAATCAAAAGCAGTTAAAGAGACCGCCGAAAACAAGGCCACAGACCCATCCCAGCAACAAAATAATGCTCCAATTCTCAGCAGTGCTAATTCAGAAATCGGCACTATGATTAATCAGTTAATCTAAATATATTCTACCGGTAGCTATACTTTTTGCACTGAGTTTATCAAGATCGTTAATTTGATTGGCAACTTCAAACTCGAGCCTATAGCCATCCCGTACCATTCCAATAGCACCGGCCAGATAATGCCCAACATCTGCCGAATACTCCCCACCGGACAAACCCGTCACTCCCGCATCAGAAACGCCACTGTCTTCAATAACAGAAGCACCTAACTTCAGCGATATATATTCCTCATCGGGTTCATTAACCTCAGGGTCAGGGATATACGCTCCAGAAAATGAAGTACTGCTGACTCCCAACAAAACCATTACTGACAAGACCAGAACGCTTTTACGTTTAATATAAACCACCATACTATCTCCTTAACTTTCAACTTACATGAATAAAAAACCACAGCTCTTTTTATGTAACCGCCTCCGCGGTTAGCACATAACGTAGAGGACCTCCTGCGATAACCACATCAAATGGATAACAAGTCACTAATACCTGTCCTGATTGTTCTGTTTTAATAGATGCCACGCTAGAGTCAACAACCTCCATAGTCTTAACTTGATAACTGACAGTTTCACCCTGGGTTGTAACAACACTGATTGAATCGCCTACCTTAGTATCCTTTAACATCTTGAAATGGATACCACGGTAACTACTGATCACCATCACGCCCTGCTCCCCTGGCTTTACGCTCTTGGTATTCAATCTCAATATCAATAATGCCAGCAGGTACAATATTTGCCATAGACGTTATAAATAAATTAGGCCGTAGTTGTTCTACAAAACTTGTACGCTTACCCTCACTTGTTTCTTGCCCATCAATCTTTCTGACTTGGTCTTTCTCACAAAAAACCCCTTCAATAATTCGCCCAGCCACTAAGATCTTCATATGATCGACAGTTGCATCTTCAGGTAACGGAAAAGCATAAGTTACACTCATCCATTGATCACTCAGGTTACTAAAACGTTGCCTGGTTTTAGTTCGAGCCATGGGACCTGTGACATCAACCAATTCCCGGGTAGCAATCGTTAGCGCTACTTTATATTTATTAGGCATATCGGAGTTAAATAAGAAATCACCTTGGCGAACACTATTGATATTGGCATAGTCTGCTGCAGTGGAGCCACCGCAAAACAAAAACATTAAAACAGACCAAAACTGTGATGTTAGAAATGTTCTTTTATTCATCACCCCATCCCTAAAATAAAATTTAATCACTAAAAAGTCTATGTTATTAAATCACCGGACGTCTTTTCAATCTTTGGAAACTAATGGGTAAATAATGAAGAAAAAATGAAAGCAATAGTGCTTGAGAGAATTAATTGTGTTCGGAAGGTTCAACAAGTTCAAGTTCCAACCATTCTGAGCAAATCAAACCCAGTTGATAGAGTTTTTTTCTTCACCTTCTGTTCATTCTAGGTACTCAATGGGAACAAAAACAGAAGGCGTTTTGTTACGGATGTTTTGAAACAAAATAATTCCTCAAACATTAACAACGAAACAGTGTGTTCAGGAATAATTAAAACACTGTTTGGTGAAGAAGATTATGAGTAAATAGTGAGGGTGATCCTGAGGGAATATGAGCTACTACACATAATCAATAAAAAAGGCCCCCTTAATCGCTAGACTTGAACTACTACGGACTACTAGCCCTTCCCTTTAGCATTAACGATTAACTCAATTCCTATGTGCAACCATAAAGACTAATTTAAAGGATTTCTACGGGTAATTCTTTTGATAAATTATGATTTATAGGATTACCTAAACGGTCAACAGAAACAAATACAATCTTATCAATATTGATAATGGTCTTAGCAGTTTCTTTATTTCTAACAAGACAGGTCAGCGTAATAGATGTGTTACCTATTTTAGTGACCTTAAGTCCGAACTCTACGATATCATCCTGCATTGCTGGCGACACGAAATTAATCTCAGAAATATACCGTGTGACCAAATGGGGTATTTTTAATTGACACTTAGCAAAGATAAAAGCCTCTTCGTCTACCCATCGTAATAATGTACCCCCGAATAACCGATCTGCACTGTTAAGGTGCCCTGGCATAACTAACCGACGACTTAAAAAACGCATGCTTTCATTCCTGACTTTTTATATACAATCAATCTAACACTATACCTAAATTCATCACTACAGCTTCATACAATTAACAATTGTACGTTTTCTGATATTTTAGGACTGCCATCTACTTAAAATAAGACCCGCCACGCATAGATTATACGAAAAACGGTTCACGACCTTTTAGTTCATTAGACCCAAAAATTGCAATGGCAACGATTCCATTTATTTCATTCAACCGTTTCTACAAAAGACTCATGGAAAGCAAATCTGAAACGTCAACTAGAAGACTGTTATCGGCGAGTGATAAACTATCCTAAAATTGATTTGCCCCACACCATTGTCATCATCTAGCTCTGGACCTAAATCTAAGTCTTCAAGAAACCTAAATGCTAAACGGCTCGGACTCTCCCAATAGTTATAGGCTTCATAAATAAGTCGTCCATTGACTAATTCATCAGGCTTTAGAATATCTCAC
>ENA-OSET01004898-OSET01004898.1-sediment-metagenome-genome-assembly--contig:-NODE-4898-length-11602-cov-3.708720_pt1 | contig 11602 bp, 8 predicted proteins | sample MGYA00237882_ERZ534229 | MGnify/ENA primary metagenome ERZ534229 (study PRJEB26408, sample SAMN06266212) | sediment metagenome | isolation source: Hudson Canyon methane seep mesocosm | place: USA:Hudson...
AAAAAAGCTGGAGTTCCGCCATCTTCTCTAGTTTCTACATCATCAAAATAATCATGTTGCCCCCAAGGATTTGTATAACTTACGGTTCCTCCTCCTGGATTATCTGGCACAGTATTTTTATATAATTTTTTATTAAAAACTAAAACTCCTGAGCTTCCTGGACCTCCCAAGAATTTATGTGGTGAAAAAAATATTGCATCCAGCATTTCGTCTTCATCTTCTGGATGCATATTAATATTAACATAAGGCGCACAACAGGCAAAATCTACAAAACATAAACCATTATATTTATGCATTAACTTGGCAACTTTATGATACTCTGTTTTAATACCGGTAACATTAGAGCAAGAAGTTATAGAAGCTATTTTTATTTTTCTCTGTTGATATTTTTGAACACATTTTTCGAAACTATCTAAACAAACTAAACCTGCATTATTACATGGAACAACTTCCACATCTGCAATAGTTTCTAACCAAGAAGTTTGATTAGAGTGATGCTCCATGTGAGAAATAAAAACTATTGGTTTTAATTCTTCCGGAATTTGAGTATGATTTTTTAAATTTTCTGAAACTTTTAAACCTAAAATTCGTTGAAACTTATTTACAACACCTGTCATTCCAGATCCAGTAGTAATTAAAACATCATTTTCATTTGCATTTACATGACGTTTTATGATATTTCTAGCTTCATGATACGCTAATGTCATAGCCGCTCCCGAAGTTGAAGTTTCTGTATGTGTGTTAGCTACAAAGGGACCAAATTCATTGCTGATTTTATCTTCGATTGACCTGTATAATCTCCCACTTGCAGTCCAATCACAATATATCAAATTTTGCTCTCCATAAGGAGAAGTAAAGGTCTGATTTATACCTATAATCTGTTCTCTATATTGCGAAAAATACTGCTCTAAGTTCATAATTTATATTTTAAAAAAGTCTGAATTTCCCTCCAATAAGTATATTATTTTGAAAATAAAAGAAACTTTGTGAAGCGCTTTCTAAAGAATTTAAAGATGTTTTTATATCTGGCATGTTAATATACCCAATTTTATACTCAGTCTGTATATAAAAATGCTTTAAAAAAGTAATATTTAAAGCTCCAACTGTAGAAACTCCCCAACCAGAAATATGATAATCATCATGTCTTTCTTTTCCTAATAAACTAGTATCTGTTTTCGGATATAAAATTCCGGCACCAAAACCCTCTGTTAAATTTATCTGTAAATTCTTTGAATCTATACCAAACCAATGATCTATATTATCAAAACGTTTTACTTCTACGTTTATATAATTTAAACCATCTGTATGTTCTAGCCTTAAAAAGTCTTCAGTTAATTGTATTTGTTGATTATTATAAATACCATCGTATTTAGCATTTCCAATATTTATATTTCCGTCAATATCTACAAATTGGTCGGCATTAACAACATATTTCATATGATCCACACCTATGGAAATGGTATAATTTTCTTTAAAAAAATAACCAATTCTAAAGTTTGTTTGTGGTTTTGTAATATTTGTAATTCCAAAATATTTACTAAACGAAAATTTTGATGGAGTATCTTGTGCGCTAACATCGTATAATGTAAAATCGTAATCTTCACCTTTAAAGCGAATATCAGACTTAGAATAACTAGACCAATTCCATCCCCAATAAACAAAAAATTTCCCTTTATTTACAACTTTATTTTTTTTAACTATTTTTTTCTTTTGTTGAGCTGATAAAGGCAACATTAAAAAAAATATCCCTAAAACTATGGTAAATAATTTCAATACTTCTTACTTTATAATTTCTTTAATTTCGTCAATAAACCTTGTGGCCAATGCATCAGCATCTTCCTGAGATTTTGCTTCAGTATAAATTCTAATAATTGGTTCTGTATTCGATTTTCGTAGATGAATCCATTCCTCTGCGAAATCAATTTTTACACCATCAATTGTATTTACATCTTCGTTCTTATAAACGGATGCCATCGTAGCTAAAATATTATCAACATCTATTTCTGGAGTTAATTGAATTTTATTTTTACTCATAAAATAACTTGGATACGAATCTCTAAGTTGCTTACAAGATATTTTTTTATTTGCTAAATGCGATAAAAATAATGCAACTCCCACCAATGAATCACGACCATAGTGCGAAGCAGGATATATAATACCTCCATTACCTTCACCACCAATTACTGTATTGGTTTCTTTCATTTTAATAACAACATTTACTTCACCAACTGCACTTGCTGTATAGGTTCCACCATGTTTTTGAGTTACATCTCTTAAAGCTCTTGAAGAGGATAAGTTAGAAACTGTATTTCCTCCACCAAGTTTACCTAAAACATAATCCGCACAGGCTACCAGAGTATATTCTTCTCCAAACATAGAACCATCTTCAGAAACCAAGGCAAGTCTATCTACATCTGGATCTACTACAATTCCGAAATCTGCTTTTTCTTTTACTACAAGATTAGATATATCTGTTAAGTGCTCTTTTAAAGGTTCTGGATTGTGAGGAAACTGACCATTTGGTGTACAATACAATTCTACACATGCTACATTTAATTCTTTTAATAAAGCAGGAATAAAAATTCCACCTGTAGAATTTACTCCATCAACCACTACTCTAAAATTAGCCTTTCTAATAGCTTCAACATCTACCAATTCCAAATTTAAAACTTCATGAATATGTTTTTGTAAATAAGATTGATCTTTTGTATAGCTTCCTAAATCATCTACTTCAGCAAAATCAAAATCATCATTTTCTGCTGTTTTCAAAATTACTTTTCCATCTTCTCCATTTAAAAACTCACCCTTTTCATTTAACAACTTTAAAGCATTCCATTGTTTTGGATTGTGCGAGGCAGTTAAGATAATTCCTCCATCAGCTTCTTCTAAAGGAACCGCAACTTCAACAGTTGGTGTTGTAGATAATCCTAAATCAACAACATCAATGCCCAAACCTACTAAAGTATTTGCTACTAAACTAGAAATCATTTTTCCAGAAATACGAGCATCTCTACCAATTACTACTTTTATTTTCTTCTTTTTTTCGTTTCTATTCTTTATGAATACTCCATATGCTGAAGCAAATTTTACAACATCTAAAGGTGTAAGATTATCGGCAGTTTTCCCACCAATTGTTCCTCTAATTCCTGATATTGATTTTATTAATGTCATTTTATATTTTTTAGATGAGCAAAGATAAATCATTTCAACTGTAAATAAAATGTAGTGAAGAGAAACAGTATTAAAATTTTTATATCTTCGGATAAATATTAAAAAAAATTTAAATTATGAAAATAAACAAGCTAATAAAATTTACTTATATAAGTTTATTTATCTCTCTTTTTAGCAGCCCATTAACTTATTCTCAACAAACAAGATTATTACGTCAACCTGATATAAACTCCAATACTGTAGTTTTTACTTATGGTTCCGATGTGTGGTTGCATTCCATTAAAGCAAAAGAAACGAAAAGGATAACTAGTACTTCTGCTTTAGAAGCAAATCCCAAAATATCTCCAGATGGAAAATGGATAGCTTTTACTTCCAATCGTTCAGGAACTGCATCTGTATATATTGTATCCTCTAATGGAGGAACACCAAAACGATTAACTTGGCATCCAAATGGCTCTGGGGTAAGAGGTTGGAGTAATGATGGAAAATCTGTTTTATACGCCAGTTCTAGAGAAACAGCTCCAAGACCTTACAATCGGTTATGGACAATTTCTGTAAAAGGAGGTGCTCCAAAATTAGTCTCTAACCAATGGGGTTTTGATGGTTCGTTTTCTCCAAAAGGAAATCAAATTGTAATTGATAAAATGAGTCGTTGGGATAGCGAATGGAGAGCTTATCGTGGTGGGCAAAATACTCCATTAATTATTTTGGACACAAAAACATCTAAAGAAACTTTATTACCACATACAAATACAACTGATGTAAAACCTTTATGGATAGATAATGATATTTATTTTCTTTCTGATAGAGATTTAGTAATGAATATTTGGAAATACAATATAGGTTCTAAAAACCTTACTCAAGTTACCAAATTTAAAGGTTCTGACATTAAATGGATATCTGGAAATAAAAATGATATTGTCTATGAAAGAGAAGGATATATTTATACATATTCATTAGTGACAGAAAAATCAAAGAAAATAGATATTACTGTTGTTGGAGATTTTCCTTGGTCAGAAACTAAATTTCAAAATGTAACTAGAAATGCAACTTCTGCATCTTTATCTCCAAACGGAAAAAGAGCAATTATGGAAGCTCGTGGTGAAATTTTTACGGTCCCTTTAGAGTTTGGAAATGCACGAAACATTACACAAAGTTCTGGAACTGCAGATAGAGCTCCAATTTGGTCTCCAAAAGGAGATAAAATTGCCTGGTTTTCTGATGAAGATAGAAAAGGATATGCATTGTTTACTGCGAACCAAGATGGAATGTCTGATAAAACAAAAATCTCAATTGGAGAATCTAAAATGGCCTGGAATCCAACTTGGTCGCCAAATGGTAAATACATTTCTTTTATCGATGATGACGTTCGTCTGCGATTGGTAAACTTAGAAACTAAGAAAATTAATACTATCGATATTGGAGGAAACAATCTAGAAAGAAATTCTATTAAAATGCAATGGTCTCCAGATTCTAGTTGGATTGCTTATACCAAATCAGCTACTAATAATTTTAACCAGATTTATATTTGGTCTACAGAAACAAATACTTCAAAAGCTATTACAGATAGATTTGCAGATTCGTTTTCTCCTGTTTGGGATTTAAATCAAAAACAATTATATTTTTTAGCAAGTACAAATGTAGCCTTAGGTTCTGGTTGGGCCAATACAAGCGCCATGACATCTAACCCAAGTTATGCAGCATATGTTATTAATTTAGATAAAAATGATTCATCCCCTTTTAAAGCAAAAAGTGATGAAGAGACAATTACCTCTGATAAAAAGGAAACTGAAAAGAAAAAAGATGCTAAATCTAAAAAAATCAATATAGATTTTGAAGGTATTTCTAGAAGAACATTTTCCTTGGGAATACCAATAAGAAATTACAGCTATTTATTAGCAGGTCCAAAAGGCTCTATATTTATGGCTGAAAGAATTGAAAATCAGAGAGGTGCTACTTTAAAAAAATATTCACTTAAAACAAAAAAAGCTGTAGATTTTATAACAAGCGCTGGCAATGTTTCAGTTACTTCCAATGGAAAACATATGTTAGCTAGAGTTAATGGAAGTTGGAAAGTTATAAAAACTGCTGGTGCTTCAGGAAAATCTGGAAAAGCACTAAAAGTAAACCTACAAATGAAATTAGACCGTATAGCAGAATGGAAACAAATGTTTGAAGAGGCTTATCGATACGAGAGAGATTATTTCTATGACCCAAATATGCATGGAAGAGACTGGAAAGTTGTTTACAAAAGATATGCTCCTTTGGTACCTTTTATTAAACATCGAGCAGACTTAAATTACATATTAGATCAGGTAAATGGAGAATTATCTGTGGGACACAGTTTTGTAAGAGGAGGAGATTTTCCAAGTATCGAACGTTCTCAAATTGGAATGTTAGGAGCAAATATATCTACAGAAAATAATCGCTATAAAATTGATAAAATTTATACTACAGAAAGTTGGAATCCTGGATTATCGGGCCCTTTAGATGCTCCAGGACTAAATATTAAAGAAGGATATTATATTGTTGGAATCAACGGTAAAGAGATCACTAGTGATAATAATATTTTTGAATATTTGGATGGAACCAATGGAAAACAAACAATCTTACATATTAATAATGAAGCAAAATTTAAAGATGCTTGGACAGAAACCATAGTACCGATTAGAAGTGAAAATAGTTTACGACAAAGAACTTGGGTTGAAGACAATAGAAGGTTAGTTGATAAACTATCTAATGGAAGATTAGGATATGTTTGGATACCTAATACAAGTGGACCAGGTTATGTGTCTTTTAATAGGTATTATTTTGCCCAACAAGATAAAGAAGGAGCAGTAATTGACGAACGATTTAATGGTGGTGGCCTGTTAGATGATTATATGGTTGACTTAATGACACGTAATATTCGTGCTGGATTAACTAATGAAGTTCCTAACGGAAAACCTTTTAAATTACCTGCTGGCATTTTAGGTCCGAAAGTTTTATTGATTAATGAAATGGCTGGTTCAGGTGGTGATTTCTTTCCTTGGGTATTTAAACAGCAAAAAGCTGGAAAACTTATTGGAATGACTACTTGGGGTGGTTTAGTGAAATCATCTACACATTATAGATTAATTGATGGTGGTTCTTTAACAGCTCCAGATAATGCTGTTTTTGATCCTATTAAAAACGAATGGATTGCTGAAAATAAAGGAATTGTGCCAGATATTAAAGTAAGACAAGATGCAAAATCTTTATCTTTAGGAAAAGATCCTCAGCTAGAAAGAGCAATTCAGGAATTGATGATACAATTACCTCAAAAAATAAAAATTACTCCACCTGCTTATTCAAAACCAGCAACAGGAAATTAATAAATATTTATTTTAAAAAAAGCCGATGCAAATTGCATCGGCTTTTGAATCTATAGGAAAACTATAAGAATTATTTTTTCTTATTACCTTCTTCCATTTTTTTCTTTAATGCTGCAAGACCTCCAATATCTCCTAATGTAGTTCTTTCTGCATCTTGAGATTTTTTGGCTTGAGCCTTAATATTCTTACGTTCTTGATCTTTAAAGATAGAAGTATGAGAAATTACAACTCTTCTATATTCTTTAGAGAATTCTAAAACTATAAATTTTAAAGTTTCACCTTTACCTAATTTAGTACCGTCTTCTTTCTCTAAGAATCTGCTTGGTGCGAAACCTTCTACTCCGTCAGGAAAAGTTACAACAGCTCCTTTATCATTCTTGTCTTTTACAACACCTTCATGAATAGAACCAATTGCATATGTAGCTTCATGTGCATCCCAAGGGTTATCTTGAGTTTGTTTATGACCTAAATTTAGTTTTCTGTTTTCAACATCTAATTCTAGAACTTGAACTTCTAATTTTTGACCTACAGTTACAAAATCTGATGGGTGCTTAATTTTCTTAGTCCAAGATAAATCAGAGATATATACTAAACCATCAATTCCTTCTTCTAACTCAACAAATACACCAAAGTTTGTATAATTTCTTACAGTACCTGTGTGTGTTGAACCAATTGGGTATTTGGTGGTAATATCTGTCCAAGGATCTGGATGTAATTGCTTGATACCTAGAGACATTTTACGATCTTCTCTGTCTAAAGTTAATATTTGTGCTTCAACTTTATCTCCAACTTTTACGAAATCTTGCGCAGAACGTAAGTGAGTTGACCAAGACATTTCAGATACGTGAATTAACCCTTCAACTCCTTGTTCAACTTCTACAAATGCTCCATAATCAGCCAAAACAACAACTTCTCCTGTTACTTTATCACCAACTTTTAAAGATCCGTCTAAAGCTTCCCATGGATGAGCAGACAATTGCTTTAACCCTAACTGAATTCTTGATTTGTTATCATCAAAATCTAAAATTACAACATTTAATTTTTGATCTAATTCAACTACCTCGTTTGGATGGTTAATTCTAGACCAAGATAAATCTGTAATATGTACTAAACCATCAACACCACCTAAATCAACAAATACACCATAAGAAGTAATGTTTTTAACAACACCTTCTAATACTTGTCCTTTTTCTAGTTGGCCAATGATTTCTTTTTTCTGTAATTCAATGTCAGCTTCAATAAGTGCTTTATGAGATACAACAACATTTTTAAATTCATGGTTGATTTTTACAACTTTGAACTCCATTGTTTTCTCTACATACTGATCGTAATCTCTAATTGGTTTTACATCAATTTGAGATCCTGGTAAAAATGCTTCGATTCCGAAAACATCTACAATCATACCACCTCTTGTTCTGCATTTAACGAAACCGTTAACTACTTCACCTGTTTCGTGTGCATTGTTTACACGTTCCCAAGCCTTAATTACTCTCGCTTTTTTATGAGACAATACTAACTGACCAGAAGAATCCTCTCTTTTGTCAACTAACACTTCTACTTTATCACCTGCAGATAAACCTTGGTTGTAACGAAATTCGTTTAAAGAAATAACTCCCTCAGATTTAGAATTGATATCGATTATTGCATCTCTATCAGTAATTCTAATTACAGTTCCTTCAATTACGTCACGCTCATTCACGAAACCTACAGTCCCTTCTAATGCCTTTTCAAAAGCCACTAATTTTTCTTGATCAACTTCATCGATACCTTCTTCGTATCTATGCCAGTTAAAATCAGCTAAAAATTGTTCTGGATTTACAGTCTCTTCAACTGTTTCTTCAACAGCAGGAGCCGCTGTTTCTTGTACTTCAGTAGCTTGTAATTGCTCTTCAGTGTTTTTTGTTTCTTCAGACATCTGTCTAAAATAATTTGTATCTTGTTGTTATTCAGATTTTTAACGATAAAAACTTCAAGAGATGTTTTTATAAATTGCTTATTTTAAACCCTTTTGTAAATCTGTTCTCGTAAAAAGGTTGGCAAATTTACAAAATTTCATTCATTATTTATGTTTTAGATCTAAATAATTTCTATTAATTCTAATTATATTTACAACTGATAATCAAAAACTTATGAAGTCAAACAATCAAATTTTATTTATATTATTACTGATAATCCATTTATCCTGTAAAAAAGAAACTGGATCAGTCATTAAACATCACAAATCGCATGAAAAAAATAGACAAAGCACTCCATTCTCTGATGTTGTTGAAGTTAATAATTTCTTTTTCTTGTCCGGACAAATTGGTAAAAATCATAAAACAGGAAAATTGGTAGAGGGTGGAATTAAAAATGAAACAACACAATCCTTAAAAAATATTGAAGAAATCCTAAAACATCAGAATTTAAATTTAAGAGATGTTGTAAAATGTACTGTAATTCTCTCAGATATTAATGATTTTTCTAAAATGAATGGAATTTATCGCACATTTTTCAAGGAAAATTTACCTGCAAGAACTACATTTGCAGGCGATTTAGTAGGTGATGCCAAAATTGAGATTGAAGTTGTAGCAGCAAGAAAATAAATGGATAAAAAAACAAAAGATTTAATTGATAAAGGTATTATGCTTCCTTTGATGGAAGAATTTTATACCATTCAAGGCGAAGGCTCTCATACAGGCACAGCAGCATATTTTATTAGGGTTGGTGGTTGTGATGTAGGCTGTCATTGGTGTGATGTTAAAGAGAGTTGGAATGCAGATTTACACCCACCAACTTTAGCGGATACTATTGTAAATAATGTAAAGGCATATGCCAATACTGTTGTAATTACAGGAGGAGAACCGCTAATGTGGTCAATGGATTATATTACAAACCTATTGCAAAAAAATAATATTAAAACTCATATAGAAACCTCTGGTGCTTATTCTTTTTCAGGGAAATGGGACTGGTTTTGTTTATCACCAAAGAAAACAAAACTTCCATTAGATGATGTTTATCCTGAGGCTAATGAATTAAAAATGATAATTCATAATAAATCAGATTTTAAATTTGCTGAAGAACAGGCTGCGAAAGTTTCTCATAAATGCCAATTATTTTTACAGCCAGAATGGAGCAAAAAAGAAAAGATGACTGAGCAAATAGTAGATTATGTGATGAAAAATCCAAAGTGGAAAATTTCACTCCAAACGCATAAATATTTAAATATACCTTAATACAATTTTATGTTAAGGTTATAGTATATCTAGTATATTATATTTGATTAAGTTTTGCATCAACTAAAGAACAAATTCTCTCAAATTGTTCTTGAATGCCCATATCAGAATTATCAAATTCAATAGCATCTTCAGCCTTTCTTAAAGGAGAATCTTCTCTGGTAGAATCAATTCTATCTCTTTCTTGTACATTAAATAAAATATCCTCAAAACTTACATTATCTCCTCTATCAATTAGTTCTTTATAACGTCTTGTAGCTCTTTTGTCTGCAGAGGCTGTCATAAATAATTTCAATTCTGCATCAGGAAAAACAACAGTTCCAATATCTCTTCCGTCCATTACAATTCCACCTTTTTTCCCCATCTCTTTTTGCTCAGCTACAAGCTTTTTTCTTACTTCCGATATCGAAGCAACCTTACTTACCAATTTAGAAACTTCAAGAGTGCGAATTTCTTTTTCTACATTTATCTCATTTAAAAACATTTCTGCAAACCCTGACACATCATTGTAAGAAAATTCAAGAGAAATATGAGCTAAATTAGATATTAATTCTTCTACTTTTAAAAAATCGATACCTACAAGTAGATTCTGTTTTGCAAACAAAGTTACAGCCCTATACATAGCTCCCGTATCTACATAAATATAATTGTATTTTTTTGCAAGTAGTTTAGCTATAGTACTTTTTCCTGTTGATGAAAAACCATCAATGGCTATCGTAATTTTGTTTCTCATTTATTTTCTATTTAAATCAAACTCCAAACTGAAAGTACTCGAATTTGTTGCCGAATGAAACTTAGAATATGCATAATTAAACGTAATTCTATTCATTTTTATTCCAAACCCCATAGATATACCTCCGAAAGTTCTTACGTTTTGCAACTTTAATTCAGCAGATCTTCTAAAATTATATCCTGCCCTAATATTGATTAAACTTTCTGGAAATAGTTCCGCACCAATAACTAAATGTCTTGAGAAATTATCTAAAAAATTTAATTCCTGTTCATTTACATTTCCTTCTAAATCAGTAGTTTGTTCAGAAGGATTTGGCACAGATACATCCCATTGCTGCAAATTATCTAAAGTAAAGTACCATTTTAATGGTACATATTCTAATTGATAAGAAGCACCAAAGGAAACTTTCAATGGTAATCGTTCATTTACTCCATTATATGATTTCACTTGAGTTCCCATATTTCTTGCAACCAATGTAAAAGAATAAGGTTTATATGGACTGTAATACAAAATAGCAAGGTCCGAAGCAAAACCAATAGATGTATAATTACTTATATTTGAATTAATTAATTTTAAATTAATACCGAAATATAAATTTGTCCAAGGTAAGTTTCTTGCATATCCTAATGATATAGCAACATCATTTGCCGTAAAATTACCATTTTCAATTCCAAATTCGTCCGAACCAATCATAGAACCATAATTCAAATACTTTATATTAGTATGGATTGAACCAAATCTTCTAGAAATCAATTTAGAATAAGAAAGTGATCCTATATTTATACCAGCCAAATAATTAGAATAATTTACGGTCAATTTACCATCGAGATTTGCATTAATTGTTGATGGGTTCCATGTAGGTTGATTCACATCATCAATTAATGTTAAAACTTCTCCTCCTAAAGCAATTTGTCTAGCAGATGTAGATAAATTTAAAAACTGATAAACATTTTCACCACCAACTTGAGCGTAAATAGCTACATTCAGTATTAAAAATAGTACCTGTAAAAATTTATCTTTCATTAATATTTAAATGCTTTATAATCCATAACGAAAATACAATAGATTATTTTAAAGGTTTACTCAATTATTGGAAAAATTAAATACATTAAACAAAAAAACCTCATATCAAA
>ENA-OSET01004899-OSET01004899.1-sediment-metagenome-genome-assembly--contig:-NODE-4899-length-11601-cov-7.748091_pt1 | contig 11601 bp, 5 predicted proteins | sample MGYA00237882_ERZ534229 | MGnify/ENA primary metagenome ERZ534229 (study PRJEB26408, sample SAMN06266212) | sediment metagenome | isolation source: Hudson Canyon methane seep mesocosm | place: USA:Hudson...
ACAGGTACAGCAGAAGCAGTAGTAATGTCTAGTACATAGCCACCATTAACAGAGTCTCCCCAGTCTCCATTCATGTATCCACCAAATAAAATCGTATAGATTTCACCAGCTTCAGCATCAAATGAAATGGTGTTGATGCCAGTGCTAGCTGGTTCACTTGTTGATGCAACTACATCAGTACCATAGTCAGAATATGCACCAAAACTCACTGGTGTTGGTGTACCGTCATGATTATTATTCCATTCACCATGATGATTATAAAAGTTAGTGCCAGTAGCCATGCCTTTTAGTATTGTATAGCCAAAATTACCAGCAAGTGTTGTTCCTACCGCCGATAATGTAACTGTCTGTGCAACATCTGATTTCAGCAAGCCAACTTCAAGGTCGTGTTTCCAACCAAATTCATTTAGTGGATCTAACCATGCGCCTTTTGCAGTATCAACATCAGCATAAATGCCATAATTATCAAAGGAATCTTGTTGTGAGATTTCAGCGGAGTCACCAGCAGTAGTAAGGTGTACGCCCCACATCGTAGCAGCTGAATTTGCAGTGCCTGCATACCCAAAAGCAGCTCCTCCAGGATTTTCTGAATTTGACCAGCCAGAACCGAATTTTCCATCTACACCACCAACACATGCATCACCTACTGTGCCGCCAGTAGTGCCACATGTGCCTCCAGCGATAGCAGAACCATCACCCGATATGTAATTATTATACATAGTTGTTCCAGCAGAAGCCGTAGAAATAGCACCAAAGGCCAGAGCAGAACCTGTTAGTGCAATACGTACCGCTTTGCTAATTTGTGAATTTTTCATTTTAATCCTTAATAAAGAAAGTATAAATAATAGTATTTTCCAGCAAACAATCACTTGCTCTGATTCCTTCAGTCAAAAACGCATCCTTTGATTTATCCTGCCAATAAAACTATTCTATTAACGGGGTAACCGTTATTTAGTTTATAAAGCACAATATATGCCAGTATAGCTAAGGCCTTGGTTAGTAGGTGTTAAGAGAAAGCTAGTGGCTAAAGAGGGTGGGATTTAACATTTAACTGTGTCAAATAACTTATTTTATTGATCTGTTTATTCTTCATCTTGGGTTTTGTATGAAAACTCTAGATCTTAAGAATAATAAATATGGGAAGGTAAAAGTTAAGCTCTTGTTACGATGACCGATTTTTTGCTCATCCTACCCATAGGTAGAAGTATCTATACAAGTTAATGGGAGGTTTTAAATAATTTTCATGGCTCTATACAAAACACAGGTTTATAAAAAATCAGTAAATTATCAAGTTATTCTTAATTAGTAAGAGGCTTAACTATTCAGTTACGTTTTTGTAGCCTTGATGAAACAAAGTGGAATCAAGGTTTCCTTGATTTCGTTTCATTACATCAAGGCTACATTGTTTTATTCTCTTTACCTGTGGTTATTTAATCGCCATGTAATTTTTTACCTAAATGTAAACGATAAAAGTAGGAGGGGCTTATTGGCCGCGACAGCTCTTGATCTTATACCAATTACAACCAGAATAGTTTGATGTTAAAAGCATTGTTTTTATAATAAAACCTCCCCCCCTCTTTTCCAAAGAGGGGGGGAATACTAATATTTTTAGTCATATTCAACACTGCAAGATCATGTTATTCCCGCAGGTAGTCCGGTAATTCCCTCTGATGTGACTCATAGATGAATTTTATAAAATGGCTGTGACTCATGCGTAATCAGGTGCTTATTTATTTTGTAGTTTTTCTAATTCAGCTTTTGCATTTTCAAGGTCTGCATAGTTAGCACCTTCAATAACAGCTTTTTCCAGTTCTAATTGGGCTTCTGCTGTGCGTCCTTTATGTAAGTATGCTAGAGCTAAATGGTAGTGGTTTTCTGGAATGCTACCCTGTAAATTAACTGACTTTTCCAGAGCAACTAAGGCTTGGTCGTATAAACCATTGAGGTAACTTAGCCAGCCATAAGTATCCTGAAAAGATGAAACTTCAATATCTTTTAATTTGCTTGCCAATTCTAAGCCTTCTTTGAGGTTTTGTTTATCATCTTTATCGTTACTAAGTAAAACAGCGTAATTATTAGTTGCCATCGCATTACCAGGCTGAATTTCTAATATCTTTTTGTAGTTTTCGATAGCGCCAGGAAAGTTTTTGTTCATTTGCATAACAGCAGCAGAGCTCATTAGTAATAAAATACTTTTAGGAGCTTCTTTAATTCCCTTGTTATATATAGCTAATGCTTCGTCGAACTCTCTCTTCATTAGATGTATGGTGGCTAAGTCATGGTAGCCTTCAGCATATTTAGGTTGAATTTCTAGTATTTTTTTGTATATTATTGCTGCTTCGTCATGTTTGCTTTGTTGTTGGTATAGTTTAGCTTTCATATTGAGAAATACTAAATTGTCAGGTTTTTGTGCTAAAGAATTATTGATTAATTTACCCGCTTTTTTCAAGTCCTTTTGTGCTAAATAGACATTGAGCAATCCACTTGTAGCATCCACTGTTAATGGTTTTAGTTCTAAAGCTTTTTTATATTGAATTTCAGCTTCTTTCGTATCACCTTGAGCCATTTTTAATTGAGCTAATTTAAAGTGACCTACTTCTTTTTTATCGCTGGTTTCAACTATGTTTTGAGCGAGAGTTTCCGCCTCTTGCCAGTTGTTTTTCTGTGCATTAAGCTCCAGTAGCATTAGAGTGAGTTCTTCGTCTTTAGTTTCTTTAGTCGAGGCTTGTTGTAAAATGGCTAATGATCTATCAATTTCACCTTCCTTAGTGAGTATTTTTGCAAGATCTTTAGCGGCGGGAAGGTTTTTTGGATTGATAGACAAAACCTTTTCTAAGTTGTCTTTAACCAGGTCTATGTTTTTGTTTTGCAATTGTGCGCTGGCTAACATAAGCAGGGCTTTTTCTGACTCTGGGTTTTCACGTAACACAGCACGTAAATCGGCTATGGCATCATCAGTTTTTTTATCAGCTAAATTCAGTCCTGCTCTCATTAATAGAGCTACTGAGTAGTTTTGGTTTTCAGTAATGACTTCATTAAGTAACGTGTGAGCTGTCTCTAAGTCTTTATCTTGAATGGCTAGTGCAGCTAGACGAGCTTTAGCATCAAGGCCATCCTTACCTAGAGGGTCGTCATTAACGATGTCTTGTAATATTTGTTTTATTTTTTCAGGCTGGTCTTTATAAATTTTAAGGCTAAAAAAACGAAAAGTGTAATTTGTAGGGTTGTTTTTAATAAATTTTAATAGCGTGCTTTCTGCTTGTTCAGGGCTGCGCTGTGCCATCATAAAATTAACCAGCGCTAGTTTTGGTTGGTTTTCTTCTGGGAGTAGGTCGATTAGGTTTTTAAGTACAGCCTCACCCTCATCAATCTTTTTTTCGCTGATGTAATGTTTGGTTAAAGTGTAATGAAGGTTTTGATTTTCTGGAAATTGCTTGGTAAGGGTGATGAAGCTTTGTTCTATTAAGTCTTTTTTACCTTGTTGGGAGTATATTTCTATTTTTACTAATGCAGGTCTTAAGGCATCAGGTTTTTTAGCTAGAGCTCCGTCTAATATTTTGAGAGCGCCGTCAAAATCTTTTCTGTCGCGAAAAATGCGAGTAAGTAATAATGAGGCATCAAGGTCGCCCGGGGCAATTGACAATGCTTTGTTAAGCAGTTCTTCAGACTTATCAAGTTCTTTGTTTTTTAAAAAGATGGTGGCTTTTAGGTTGGTAGCGTCAACATGATTAGGATCTTTAGCTAAAACTAATTCGGCTTTTTCTGATGCCTGAGTCTCTTCATTGGATAATAAGAGAAGTTTACCTAGTTTAATTTGAGCATCTAAGTGTTCGGGGTTAGCTTCCACTACCTTTAATAGTAAGCCATATGTTTTGCGCCAGTCTTGATCTGTTTCTGCTATTTGTGCAAATAGGTAGGTGGCTTCAATATTTTTCGGGTTTATTTGAAGTACGTTTTTGAGCTCTACTTTGGTTTTATCGTAGTTTTTTTCTTGAAAATAGGATTGCGCTTTATTAAGGTATTTCTGTTCTCTATCTTCTGATCCACCACATGCAGTTAAAGCAGCTAAGCTTGAAATTAAAAGCATGCGATTGATATTTTTTACTACGGTCATTTTTTTTCCTTGTTATCTGAACGGTTTTTGTATGTATGTTTCTATCTTTCTTTCTTGTTAAGGGGTGAAGTATAGTCGTTTTATATGAAAAATAAATTACTAGATTCTAGGTCTAATATATAAAACATCATGACTATGAATTAACCACAGGTTACCCTTAGGAAGTGAGGCTTTAGCCTCGCCTGAATCGTGTGAGGCTAAAGCCTCACTTCCATGTTGTCCAATATTTAGGCCATTACATGTGGATTTTTTATAACCATGTAAAATATGTAGCTATTAATAAATTATGGATTAAAGGGTTGCTTGGTTGCGGTGAATTTTAGGTTTGCATTAACTGTTGATATTATTAATTGTTCCAAAAGTTCTGGCAGTCTATTTCACCCTCATTCCAGCCTTCTCCCTCAAGGGAGAAGGAACTTTATGCTAAAACTTATGGAACGATTAATATGTATTCCATCCTTGATGTATAGGCTCCACCAGCAATCCGCTGGAATGTGACGGTGTTGTTAAAATTTGATCTGGCTCGTCATCTTGGCAGGGATGCCGAGATCCATAACACAGGGACGGCAGCTGATGGGTTGTATTGTAGCAAGTGCTCCCAAAGTCTATAGGGTGGGCTCTAAACATCATACATAAGCAGATTACATTTTAAAAACCAGAAAGCAAAAAACCCTGCCAACCAAAAATACTTTGGATTGGCAGGGTTGTATGGCTAACTAATGTTAACTACATCAATAGCTTAAACAGGGGCAAGTAATGAATCATTTGCATCAATTTTTAAGATGATTGCTCTATTGATTAGATTGTTTCTTCTGTTTGTTGAAACTTTTTTTCTTGCTGCCTTTATTTCTAAAGAATGTGCTTCTTTTAAAAGTTCTAAAGCTTCAGGGTTTGCAATAATTTGACCTTCACTAAGGACTTCTATTGCATCTTCTGTTTCTGCTGTTGCTAGTCTAAGAATTTCTCTACCATGTTTACGGTTAAGTTGTTTAACTTGGTCAAGCATCACATTAGAGCTACGGATATTTTCCATGGCATTAATAGTTCTTAAGAATAATGCAACTGAGACAACTTGAGTTGTTTCTAAATGAATACAGCGTTCACATGTTTCTCTAGGTGGTGTTTTTGTTAAGTCTATTGGTTTAGCACCAGGTGAGGCATGGAATGCATTACTGTTATAAAAAGCAACAGCCTCTTCAATAGTGCTCACTGAATTGTTGTGGAAAAAAGGTGCTGTGTCAGCTGCTTCAATAACAGTAGTAACATTAAACTCTTTATTACCAAAACAAGGGCGGCTATCGTTCCATCCACAATCTGTTGCTGGTTCTTGACCAAAGCCACCATCAACTGGTGTTGGTTCCCAAAGTAAGCGAGCAAGATTGTTAGGTTGGTTTTCTACACCTGTATCTCTATTTGCATTCTGTAAAGTAGTTGAACTGTTTGCACCTGCATTAAAGTGACAGCCTTTACACATTCCAGTGCCTTCTTCTTTACTGTGAAAAAGTTCACGGCCTAGTTGGACAATAGGTGAAGAAAAGTTCATTCCATCAAGATGAGGGTCAAAAGTACGACCCAGAGAAAGCATGTAAGCTTCCATAGCATCTAATTCTTCATCAGTTGGTAAGCGAAAATCAACGCCTTCTGTACGATTAAGTGTTAGAGGCATATGTTGAGTTACAGCACCAACAGTAAACATTCTTAAAGAACCATCGCCAGGTGCGCCATCCGCAGACCAGCCTAAAGCATTAACAACGAGCCCTTCTTCTTTATCTACTTCGGGAGCCATAGATGTTGTTAGTGCAAACATGTGAGGAACACCACGGAATACACCAGGGTTATCAAAACCATCAATATTTGCTAACACTAAGCCCATTTGACGAAGTAATTTTGAATTTTCTAGTTCAGCTAAATCTGGATTGTTTTCTGCGATAAAAAGAGGGTCGTCACTAGGTAGATTGGCGATATATTTTGGGTCAATCGTATGGTTGTTATCTAGTCTGTGGCAAGTCTCGCAAGTTCTACCGTTACCGCCAAAGGTTTCATTAACAAAAAGGTCTCGCCCTAGTGCAACTTGTTCTCCAAGTGTGGTCGCTAGGTCTTCATGTAAGCCATCAGCAAAAGCAGGTTTAGGTAGTAAAAAACCAAAAGGAATTTCTTTGTCTGCTTGTGCTATTTGACCAACACCGGTCACTGTCCAAAGTAAGTTGTCGTAATACATACGTTGAAACAAACTAGGTGAACCAGAAAGTAATTGAGCCGACGTAGGGTTTTTATCAGCTTTGGTGATAGCAACTTTATTGATATAAAAGCCTTGTAAGTCTTGACGATTTAGCTGGGCTGTCAATAAATGTGTTGCTGAGTCAGTTGTAAAATTTGCAACTAATTTTTCTGTGGCTGCTGTTGAATCATTTTTGTTGCCACCGATTAACCAAAAAGCGTAGTCCTCGTCTTTCTCTAGGCCAGATAGTTTTACATTAACATCACCATTTAATAGGTTTATTTTAGCAAGGCCTCTTGCACCTGATTGTTTGCTAGAGAATGCTTTGGCAAAGCCTAAAGGTAAGGATAAAGTTTCTGCACCGTTTCTGTTTTCGTAAGAAACTTTCCATTGCTCGTATTTTTGTTGTAGAGCTGTTGGGTTTCCGCGTCCTGTAACTGGGGGGGAGTTTTTGGATGTTAATTGTTCTGTTATTAGGCCAGTGGTTAGTCCTGTAATAAGGAGTAGCAATAAACCTGTTTTTGTTTTTTTCATAGTTTTATTCTGTTTTTATATTTATAAAAGTGCTTGGGTTAACTGAATCAACTTCAATTAATTAAGGTTATGTATTGATGTGTATAACGCCTCACAAGCTTTTTAGTTTAGAAAACAAATTTTTAAATAAATGAGAGCAAGCTCAAATTAACAAAAATTTCTAACAAAATTAATGATAAATGTATTCCCCTCGCGAGAGGTCGCCGCTAACTGTTAAAACAAGTCCGGGTACATGTAATATTAAATTTATCAAAGAGAATCCTTATTCTTTGGCTGGTTTTTAGCATGATGTGTGCCAGCTTAAAAAAAACCCTTGTTTTTTTTGTAAAATGGTCTAGCGGTGTTCTAATCTTTGATTTGTATAAGTATTTTATAAAGTATTAAGGTGTTAATGGTAATCTATGTCAAACGCTTAATTATTAGGGACTTATGTTGAGTGGGGGAATGATTATTTTGCTTAGTAGGGGTAATTGAAAGACAGAGAGTTGCTTTTTTTCTTTCGGTGGATATTAAATATTTTATTGGAATGAAGCGGTTTTATTGATAAGGAAAAAAGGAGGGGAAAGGTTGTATATGATATGTATAGGCCTTTAATGACAGTGTTGTAGCATATTTTTCTTTGAAAATTCCTTATGAAAATTTGGCTTCTAATTTGTTAAGGGAGGGTGAAAAATGCGCTAAGTGCTGAGCATTGAGATGTATTATTTTATAGCAAATGTTTTTCTGAGGTGAGTCACCTAAATAAAGCTTATAAGTAATTAAACTATGTTAAATAACGTTGTTTTGAGGCATTTCCCTTGTTTTTTGTCAGTGTTTTACTTTTGTGGAAAATGGTTAAAGGTGTGAGTAAGAAGGGGAATATTTCATTAGAAAACAATAAAGTAGTAATGTTTTTATATGGCAATATTACTTTTTAATAATATTATGGTATGTGTTTTGCTAGTAACGAATTAATGTCTTTATTCGGTGTTTTTTTGCACTGAATTAGAATTTCAGTCTGTTAGAAAATTTTGAATAGTTTTAGGTGCTGATAGTTGAAGTTTTTATAAGGCATAATTTTGTTAAATAATAAATCTAAGGGGTATTTCATAATGATAAAAAATAAATTAGCTCATGCTGTTGCACTTGTTCTAGCCAGCGGGTCTTTTGCTTCAACAGCTTCTGCTTCAAGCACAATGTACAATCAATTTACAACAACAGCTGCAAGCGATACTGATGGTTGGGTTTGGGGGGGCATTGGCTATCATTCAGTTAAAAAAACCTTTGGCGTTGTAAATCCAAATGATTCTACACAAGCCTCTCCTGGCTTTGTTGGTACAGATGGCTCAACAACTACGCCATTTGGTTATATAGGGTCGTCTCATCTGAACTGGGGAGCGGAACTAACTAGTGCTGGAGATTCATTGCAAGTTTCTCAGGCTGATTCACTAGCAAGGTATAGTTTTGCTGCTGAAATTGATACGGGGGCTGGTGCATGGATGGATGCTGGTGATGCTGAAACGAGTAAACTTCCTACTGGCTGGAAGCATCAAACAGATATTGGTCTTATTTCTGTTGCTGAAGATATGTTAATCAGTATTGCTGCAACAGCAGTGGGTGGAAATGCTCTTGATAACTTTGGTATGACTGTTTTTGAAGGTATGGATAGCAATACAGGTGATTATCTTCATCACGGAGCGTGGAATGCTAATGGCACGGCTTCAACAAATGATAATCCATTTGGAACTACTGGGGTGTCTTATATTAAGCATGATGGAACTGTTGATTCATCTAACTTATTCACTTTTAATGCTGAAGCTGGAAAGGTTTATTCACTTTATTTAGGGGGTGCTGGTGTAGGTACTTGGAATAATAATGTTGAAAATTATCAATTAGACATTACTACTTCAGCTGTTCCTGTTCCTGCTGCTGCCTGGTTAATGGGGTCGGCGATTTTAGGTCTTGTTGGTATGAGGCGTAAAGCAAAAGCTGTTTAATAGACGTTATAAAAAACACCCAATTAAAGTCAGCTGTTTTTGTAAGATTGTTATTAGATGCAATCTAGGATAATTAGCAGTGATAATAATTAATTTTAAATTCAGTTGTTTTAATTGGGTGGCAAGAAGGTTGTTCATGTACGTGATATAAGCAAGAGGCTTCTCATTATATGCGGGTTGTACATCCTTATACACTGGATCCCTGCAGGTATGGGGTCGAACTTGTTTGTTTGATGTAGCGGAAGCTTATGGGTAATCAAGTAAATATTTATCTTAATTTTATGGAGAGAGTTTAAAGAAGTTTTTAAATTGAGCTGTATAAGTAAATTATAAATTAATTATAGCTAGGGTTGCCGCATTTTCTTTTAAATGTGGGATATGACGCACTATGCTGTCAAATGCCTTGTTTTTTAATAAGTGTGAAGCTTATCACGCTTTTTTTTGATTGTAATCTAAGGCGTTCACAGTTTGGCATAAGAAATGCTTTGAAGTGTTGTAAGGTGATTTTCACTTTAATCTTCGGTTTTTTATTAAAAAACTGGTTTAGTTAAAATTATGAATATTAAAATTCATGATTTCATACTGAAATTTCAATATTGTGCTGAGCGTTTTATCGGTTTTTGTAAGCAAAGTTTTATTGATTTGCTCGACTTTTAAAAGTGAACACGATAATAAATAATTAAATTTAAAGTTTTAGGAATTAAAATGCAACAATTTAAAAAAATAGCTTTAGCAAGTGCTGTAAGTGCTGTAATGATGGCTTCTGGTGTTGCGGAAGCGCATGTTTCTTATCATCTTCCTGACGCTTTAGGAGCAAATACAACAGATGCTCCAAATAGTAATGGTTCAGTAGATGCTGGAACTTGGACTGGTGGATCTCCTACAGTTGCAGGTAAAGATTATGCTGCAGCCTTACCTGTAACATGGATAGCAAATGTTCATCATAATGATCATAACTATGCTGTTTCTACTGCTGATGCGATTTCTAAAGGAGCTGCTTCTGATTATACGTTGTCATCATTCAACAATAAATGGAATGAGAGTCCGTTAACTTTTGGGCCAGGGTCTAGTTGGGGAGCTGCTCTAGATTATGGTTTAATTAATACTGATGTAGCAGGTGATTTAACAATTACTATCTCAGCTGATTCTACTTTGGCTTCTGATTTTGCAGCTGGCTTTACTTTGTGGAGTGGTTGGGGTGATGCAGGAACTGGTAATAAGCATCAAGCATGGAACTTTGATGCAAATAACCCAGATTCTCTAAGTGTTACTGGTACTACATATCTAGGTCATGCATCAACGACTGTTTCAGGTGGTACTGCAACTTTGACTTATAGTAATATTGCTGCTGGTCAATATAGTTTGTTTATTGGTGGTAATGGTTCTGATAATACCAACCAGTTCTATACTGCTGATATCTCTGTATCTGCGGTACCCGTTCCTGCAGCTGCATGGTTAATGGGTTCTGCTATTTTAGGTCTTGCAGGTATGAGACGTAAAACAGCAACAGTAGCTTAATTGCTATTATATAAACACTTTTGAGATAATTGATTTTACTTAATGGTTACATGATACAGCTAAGGATGGCAGAAGCTGATTGTAGTTAAGAGTTAAAGCTAATTTTTTAAAGCGTTAATTAAAAAGCCGTTCATGTAATGTGAACGGCTTTTTTTATGCCTAAATTTTATTGGTGTGGTATTTGCTTTGGTTTTAATTGGATGTGTTTTTTGATTGGCAATATTAAGAACACAATTTAGTAAAACCTTATCGAGAAAATTTTATGAATATGGAAAGTTTTATAAAACAAATATCTTTGCTGGCTATGTTTTTGCTTAGCTCTTTACTGGCACCTAATTCTTGGGCACTTACTGCATGTGGTTCAGGTTCTTATGCTAATTCGGAAGCATTTTCTAATTCGGGTGTGTCATTTTCAGTTGAATGGAGTGTTTGCGCTGTAGATACTTTGGAAATGAAAATGACAGGGGATGGTACAGGATGGATTGGTGTTGGTTTTTCAGAAAGTTCTTCTATGCCAAATACTGATATTGTTATTGGCGGTGTTAATTCAGATGGCAGTACTTATTTGGTTGATACATGGGCTTCTGGTCGATCAAGCCCTAGTGTAGATGTTTCTCAGGACTATACGTTGGTTTCTGCTAATGAGTTTGCGAGTTCAACTACAATTGAATTTACCCGATCTTTAAATACAGGGGATTCTGATGATTATGCCCTTGATGGTGTGGCTCGTTATTTATTATGGGCTATAGGAGGGAGTGATGATATCACTTACCATGGTGGCTTTAGAGGAATAAGTGCAACGGCTATTGATTTTTCTGCTAGCCCTGTTCCATTGCCTGCTGGCTTACCTTTATTGCTGACAGCTTTAGGTTTATTGGGGGTTGTTAGGCGTAAAGCTTAGTTTTTTAGGCTTGAATAAAATTTAGTTTACGAAAACCTCATGAATTTAGATGCTTCTTATCAAATTTTGAGGTTGGGTTTAACCTGTGGTTTGTATGGTCATGTAAATTTAAGGCATAACTCACTGATTTAAATATTTACGAGGAAGTAGTCCCCATTTATTTTAATTAATATATGGTAATTTTAACAACTTGAATCTATATTCAAGAGAGACGTTGTAAATGTTTATTTTATTAGGCAATTACTTCTTGTTAATTTTAATTCATAAAAGGCTGTTTATAACCTCATCATGACAGATAATGCTGATCAATTTTTAGCTATTAATCAAGCTGCTGATTTAA
>ENA-OSET01004901-OSET01004901.1-sediment-metagenome-genome-assembly--contig:-NODE-4901-length-11599-cov-3.572817_pt1 | contig 11599 bp, 9 predicted proteins | sample MGYA00237882_ERZ534229 | MGnify/ENA primary metagenome ERZ534229 (study PRJEB26408, sample SAMN06266212) | sediment metagenome | isolation source: Hudson Canyon methane seep mesocosm | place: USA:Hudson...
TGGATGGCTGCGGGTTTCGCAATGCTGGAAGCTGGACTGGTTCGCTCAAAAAACACAACTGAAATTTTAACCAAGAATATCGCTCTGTTTGCAATAGCGAGCACAATGTACATGATTTGTGGTTATGAAATTATGTATGGCGGCGGTTATTTCCTAAATGGAACAGACAGCGTAGCTAATATTGATGCCGCGGCTGTACTTAAAGCTTCGGCTGAAAATGGCTTCGGTGGCGACTCAGTATACTCTGGCGCTTCTGACTTTTTCTTCCAAGTCGTATTTGTTGCTACAGCAATGTCTATTGTTTCTGGTGCCGTCGCTGAACGTATGAAGCTATGGGCCTTCTTACTTTTCGCTGTTGTTATGACTGGCTTCATCTATCCTATGGAAGGTGGCTGGACATGGGGTGGCAATGCTGTATTTGGCCTGTACGAACTAAGCTATAGCGACTATGCAGGCTCAGGTATCGTCCATTTGGCTGGTGCTGCTGCAGCGCTTGCAGGTGTCATCATGCTTGGTGCACGTAAAGGGAAATATGGTCCTGATGGGCAGATTAACGCTATACCAGGCGCCAACCTTCCTCTTGCGACACTTGGTACATTCATCCTTTGGATGGGCTGGTTTGGTTTCAACGGCGGCTCAACGCTTAAGTTAGGCGGAATTGAAGTCGCTAACGAAGTAGCTAGTGTATTCCTGAACACCAATGCTGCCGCTTCAGGCGGTTTGATATCAGCACTTATCATAGCTCGTGTATTATTTGGTAAAGCAGATCTAACCATGGCTCTAAACGGCGCACTTGCTGGTTTGGTTGCCATTACTGCAGAGCCTGCTGACCCATCACCGTTAATGGCAACCATTATTGGCGCTATCGGTGGCGTAATTGTTGTCTTCTCTATCATCACACTTGATAAACTGAAGCTTGATGATCCAGTTGGCGCAATCTCTGTTCACGGTGTTGTTGGTCTTTGGGGTATCTTCGCAGTATTGCTTTCCGATGCTGATGCTACATTCTCTGGCCAGCTAATTGGCGCACTAACTATCTTTGTTTGGGTATTCGTTACAAGCTTAATTGTTTGGGCCATTATCAAAGCAGTGATGGGTATACGTGTTAGCGAAGAAGAAGAATACGAAGGTGTAGACATTTCTGAATGTGGAATGGAAGCATACCCAGAATTTACACGTGATTAATATCACTTAAAAGTTCTGAAAAACAAAGAAAGCACCTCTTTAGAAAGAGGTGTTTTTTTTTGCCTTAAAATTGATACAGGATTACAAAAACAGCCCAAAACGTTATGATTCATTACTTATATGCAATTGCCCAACTTACATGCCTGAACTATATTATCTAATAATTAAAAACATCAGGTTGATTCAGTATGAGCGGTACGGTTAATAACCAACAAGAGCTTTTGGAAAACACCTTCGAAATCACCGAAATCAACCTTCCCGATGGGGCTGAAAGAAGACAGCACAGTAGACGTGTCGCTAGATGGACAGCGACCATCACGACACGAGATAGAAACGTCATTCAATGTCAAACACAAGATGTTTCTGAAAGTGGCGCATCGATTACAAGCTCTCATGACTTTCGCCAAGGCGCCGTCGTTGTTCTACAAATTCAATCCTTTTACAAGGGGTCTAAAAAAAACCTGAAAATACTTGCTGAAGTAAAACGGAGTTCAATATCGACGACCCATTATACACTGGGTGTTTATTTCAGAGATTTAAGTGAAGGTTCACATCACTTTTTGAAACAGTATTGCGAAAATGAAATATAACACCCACCTACATTTTAGCAATCAAGCTTATAGGTAACACTTTCATAATAGTTCCAAGAATATTCCAGGGATACCGAGGCACTGTCGCTACCTTAACTTTTTTCTCGATCAAGGTGGCAAACTGACTAGCGCCGTCTTTCACATCAATAACAAATGGCCGGCTTTTCAACCCTCTGTTAATAGCAGTATCAATGTAACCCGGGTTGATCACCGTAACATCGATTTTTTCTTCATACGTCTCAGCCCGAACAGACTCCATATATATCGATAGACCCGCTTTCGAGGCCGAATAAGCTGCATTCCGAGGCAGCCCTAAATAACCCGCAATGGAAGATGTCGCCACGACATGTCCATATCCCTGCTCACGAAAAATTTTCACCCCTGCAGACACTGTTGCAATCGCGCCATTCAAGTTTGTATTGATGACATCCAATTGATCCTCTAAGGGCATCACACCAACACGCCCAGATTTAGCAATGCCCGCATTCGCCACTAGAATATCGATACCCCCAAGCTCAGAACGAAGTTGAGACAGAGTATTCTCAATATCAGAAAACTCAGAAACATCTAAAGGCGCGACAGCTATCAATAAATTTGGGTATCTTGCATTAATTTCTAGCTTTATTTTCTCCAATACTGACTCTCGACGCGATGTTAACCCCAGGTTATATCCTCGACCTGCCATCTCCCACGCTAAGGCTTTACCAATGCCTTCACTCGCCCCAGTAATCACGATATTTTGTCTAATCATCATCAATCCTTCATAAATATCTACTTTAGACCACTATAACGTGAATTCAGGCGGATAAGACAACAAGAAAAATGGACTTAGTAAAACAATCTTGAATATAATCATCTATTGCATTGTACTATCTAGTCATACAAAGTAATCCGACGACGTAGTCATACAAAAATAATTTTAGAAACAAGCCTCATAGGTCAAACCATGCCCAGCCATCGTTCGTATACCCATCACCGTACTTGCAACTTATGTGAAGCCATGTGTGGCATTACAGTTGAAATTGAAGATAAACAAATTATTTCAATTAAAGGGGATATTGACGACCCGTTTAGTAAAGGGCATATTTGTCCAAAAGCTCTGGCTCTAAAAGACCTTTATGAAGATCCTAACCGATTAAAACAACCTCAGATAAAAACGTCGGAAGGCTGGAAAGAAATCTCTTGGGGTCGTGCATTTGACATTGTCGCCAACAAAATAAAAGACACCCAAAAGGCACACGGAACTAATGCTGTTGGCACCTACGTTGGCAACCCAAACGCACATCATCATGGCAACATTCTCTTTGGCGTTCCCTTCCTGCAAGCCTTAAAAACGCGTAATAAATTTTCAGCCACATCGAATGACCAACTACCTCATATGCAAGCGAATCTTGAGTTATTCGGCCATCAACTATTGTCGCCTATCCCTGATATCGATCATACGGATTTATTCATATTGCTGGGAAGTAATCCTGCTGCATCAAATGGTAGTTTAATGTCAGCACCTGACTACCAAGCAAGGCTGAAAAAAATAGCAAAACGAGGAGAAGTCATTTTAATAGACCCTCGTAAAACCGAAACTGCCCGCGTTTGCAATCAACACCTGTTTATTAAACCCGGCACTGATGCATTACTGATGCTGGGCATTCTTCACACTCTGTTTGATGAAAATCTAATTGAGAGTGGTCGACTAAGCCCTCACTTTGAAGGTATTGCCGAAATACAACTTATCTGTTCAGATTATAGCCCCGAAAGCGTTGCGACTTTAACTGGCATTCATTACCTAAAAATTAAAGAGCTAGCTCGAAAACTGGCTAACACGCCACGAGCATGCATGTTTGGAAGAATGGGAACCTCCACACAAGAATTTGGCGGTATGACAACCTGGCTAATTTATGTCATTAACATTCTGACCAATCATCTAGATGAACGTGGCGGTTTGATGTTCACCAAACCTGCTGCTGATTTAATTGAATTAGCCGCATGGACGGGGCAAAAAGGCCACTCAAATCGTTATCAAAGCCAGTCAGGGCTTCCAGAATTTGGCGGAGAACTTCCCGCCAGCACAATGGCTGACCAAATACTGCTACCGAGTAATGATCAAATTAAAATGATGATTGTTGCTGCAGGAAACCCGCTATTAAGCAGCCCGAATGGCCAACGATTGAACGAAGCGTTTGAATCACTTGATTATGTTGTTTCAATTGATTTTTACTTGAATGAAACGTCACGCCATGCGGACATTATTCTGCCGCCAACTAGCCCCCTTGAGCAATCTCATTTCGATTTGATATTCAACCTATTTTCTGTACGTAATGTTGCCAAATACACACTTGCATTGTTTGAGCCCGGAAAAGGTACGCGTCATGACTGGCAAATATTTCTGGAATTAAAACACCGTCTCTCCGGACATGACTTGAAAAGTAATATTAAAAAGCAGGCATCTTATCAACTGTTAAAACGTATGGGACCGGATGGTTTACTCGATATCATTTTACGAGCAGGGCCTTACGGCACCCAGCTTCCGGGAACAGGTCAATTAGGTTCCTTTGTTGTCGATGCTTTGCAAGGTTTATTCACCGCAGAACACCCTTTAAGGAAAATGTTAGACCTAAGCCCGTACGGCGCATCAAACCGTAGCCTGAGTAAGGGTTTATGCGTTAGCTCGCTTAAAAACTACCCACATGGCGTTGACTTAGGTGCTCTGCAATCATGCTTACCAGAGCGATTGTATACCAATAAAAAGAGAATACGTCTGGCGCCTCCAGCTTACTTAAAGGATATGGCAAGACTCAGAAAACGGGTTAGTATGATGAGCAACCAACACGCCCAAAATGATGCAGAACATCTCTCTTTGATTGGACGCAGACATGTTAGGTCAAACAATTCATGGCTACATAACAGCCATCGTTTAACGAAGGGTAAAAACCGTTGCACACTGATGATTCACCCTAACGATGCAAAGCACCTAAAACTAAAATCAGGTGACATCAGTAAAGTAACATCCCGGGTAGGTGAAATTGAGATAGAAACAGAAGTCACAGACACTGTGATGCAAGGTGTCATCAGTATTCCCCATGGCTGGGGGCACAACCGTAAAGGTACAAAGATGGACATTGCTTCGAAACGCCCAGGTGTCAGCATTAACGACTTGACCGATGATAGTTTTGTAGACCGCTTAACAGGGACATCCGTACTCAACGGTATTCCTGTCGTGGTTAGTAAAGTGACGACTAAAAAAATAAAAACCAAGCGTAAAGCAAGAGTACGTGTCAGCGCTAAAATCTCATAGCCATAGGCTAAAGTCTGATGACTTTGCCGGATGTCATAAGCGAAAACTTCACACAATAATAAGGTAACAGAACAAATGATCATTGCACCAAAGCGCCTCAGCCAAGAAGCGCTAGACAACCTAATTGATGAATACTGTCTTCGTGACAGAGGATTGATTGAAGACGGTACGCTACCGTTGGACTCTCACCGAAAAGAGGTTAGAGCCGCATTAGAAACGGGAAAATTAATCATTCTTTATAGCAAGCATTTTAAATGTGCAAAAATCACATCCCCTGTTGAAATGATGGAACATTAAACTTTCTATATGACTCAAACTACGCTTCACCCTATTATTAGCCAAGAGCAACTAGCAAAAGTGGCCGGTGAAGCTTGTTTTCAGCAAGGCACTAAAAACTTAAAATCGTGCTCAATAAGTCACTTCCAGCATAATGCTCAAAGTGCAAATGCCATTATTGATTCATATAATGTCACTATCACCTACCTCGCTGACCGCATCGAAGGGGCGTGTAATTGTCAACAATCAGACGGTTTTGATTTTTGTCAGCATTGTGTCTGTTTAACCTTGCACGCAAATAAAATGGCACAGCAAATATTATCTCTATCCAAAGGACCGGATAAGAGCAAGGTACTTGCCTTCCTCTTGAGTCAAGAAAAAATGTCTCTTGCGAAGCAATGTTTAAGCTTGATAGAAAGTGACCCTGAGCAATTTGAACGCTATTTACTGAGAGCCTCTTTAACAAAAGAGCACATCAACTATAGTGAGCTGAAAAGTAAACTAACCGACCTAACCAAAAAACAAGAACATTTATTCCGTCAACGTCAGGTCAAACATTTTTTTACTAAAATAGACCGGTTTATTAGTGAGTTAAGTCTAAGTGATTTGGATAACGAACCAGAGAAACTAATCAAGGTAATCGAACATGCCTTCGTACGTATCAACCGCTCACTCACGTCAATTGATGACTCAAGTGAGCAAAGAAGCGAGTGTATCGATAGCTTAAGACAGCTATATGCTCAGCTCTTTTCTCGAATCAGCAGCAGGCCTGAAACCAAAGCTAAGCGCTTTTATAGCTTATGGATTGCAGACCAATTCGAATTACTCAACCCAGACTTATCAACAATTTTGAATCTCGAATCTGAAAAACGGCTTTTACTTTTAGTCGAAAAAAAATGGGCTCAGCACCTAGCTAAGCCCTCTCTCACTTCACCACTCTGGCAACAAAAAAAAATAATCCGCTTTCTTTTTGAACAGGCCTCCAAAGTAGAAGATGTAGACAAGATGCAAAAATTTCGCAGCTTATTAAGCTAGTCAGAATAGATAGAGACTGGTAATTTCAAAATGTAACCCCATTAATTCACTTTACATAGACCAATGTATAGTCCCAAAAAAATCACAGGAATTCAAAATGACAGATACTGGCACTCCCGATATTTCAATGAATGCAAACGAACTCTATTTGGAAGAAGTCTTCACGGATAATAAAGTTGGAACTCTCAGACGAATGAAGCCCGTGACGCCTGAAGGCGAACCGGATAATTCACGCCCAACGTTATATCTCGGTAGTACCCAGATGATGACCCCTGCTGGCGCATTACCCCTTAACTTTGAAATCCAAGCTGAGTCATTAACGGATGCCATAAGTCAATTTGGCGAAATGGCTAACAAAACCTTAGAAGATACCATGGAAGAGCTTCAAGAGATGCGTCGCCAGCAAGCCTCTCAAATCGTTATGCCTGGCCAGGGTGGCAGCCCAATTCAAATGTCTTAAGCAAACATCGTTTACGCTACATGTTGATGTGGCGCTTATGGCAATCTATACGAGGTCCACCAGGATATATCATGATTACAGTCCATCATCTCAATAATTCACGCTCTCAACGTATCCTTTGGTTATTGGAAGAGCTCAAACTTCCCTATGAAATCAAACGATATGAAAGGGACCCGGTTACTATTCGGGCCCCTAAAAGCTTAAAAGAGATTCACCCTTTAGGGAAGTCTCCCGTCATTAGCGATGGAGACATTATCGTTGCCGAATCAGGTGCTATCATTGATTATCTCATTCGAACCTATGCAAGTGCCCCGCTAAAGCTTGTAGAAGATACCCCGGCGTATCGAGATTATGTTTATTGGCTGCATTTTTCAGAAGGTTCTCTTATGCCTCCATTCTTAATGAAGTTGGTATTTGATAAAGTCAGAACCAGTCCCATGCCATTTTTTATTAAACCTATTGCCAAAGGCATTGCTAATAAAGTGATGACAAACTTTGTCGGCCCTGAAATAAAGCAGATCATTTCCTATATTGATCAGCACCTAAGTGAACACGATTGGTTTACTTCAGACCATTTAACCGGTGCAGATATTCAAATGAGTTTCCCGCTAGAAGCGGCAGTTTCAAGCGGTGCCATTGGCAATGAATACCCCAGTATTGTCGCGTATGTTGAACGCTTTCAAGCGCGCCCAGCCTATTTGAAAGCCCTCGAAAAGGGTGGCGACTACGATTACGGACCAAAATAATAAATTAGACTATTCATTAGCTCCGGCCTTAGTCATTCTCTTAGATAATAAGATTGTAATGAGAATGACTACTTGTCATCTAAGTCCTGATAACTTTCGCGCGTAAATCTAGGCGAACAAATAGCCAAAAACACTAAATCTTCTTGGCCGGTATTTGTTATTTTTTGAGCGACGCCATTAGGAATAAGCACAACATCACCCGGAATAACCTTTTGCTTAAGGCTATCACCGACTGTTACCTTTCCTTCTCCGTTTTGAATTACGTAACGCTCAGTTAATCCATTTAAACAATGCAATCGTGTTGTACACCCTGCCTCTACTCTGGCTCTTGCGATAGATACCTCCTGATCTAAGGGAGAGTTCATTAATTCAAGTATGAAACAACCTTCATCAAAATAATATTCATCTGACTCGGGGATTGAAAAAACCTCACCATTAAACATTTTTATCCCTTCCATTTCTTGTTAATATCCAGCTTCAACTTACGACATACATAACTTCGATTTTAGTACACTAATTTTTCGTTCATCATGAATGCAGCTCTAGATCAAACTACATCATCCGCTGTCTTTCAAGTTTTATGTAATGCGTGTTGTATATTATGAGTTTCTGCACCTCTGCAGTATTAGTCCACACCGTTTAAGAGCTACGTTTTAATGATATATACCATAGGTCAACGCTGGGTCAGCCAATCAGAGCCAAAATTAGGCTTAGGCATTATCAGCGATTACGAAAGTCGAAGAGTTTCGATTAACTTTCCAGCTGCTGGAGAGTCCCGTACCTACGCAAGTGATAATGCCCCTATCAGCCGAGTATTTTATAAAGCTGGCGACACGGTTTCAAACCATGAAAATCAAGAATTCGTCGTTATTGAAGTTCGAGACGATAAAGACCTTATTCAATACCTTGTAACAGATGAGTCAGGACAACAACAGACGGTTAGTGAAATTGAATTAAATTGCTTTATTCAATTCACCTCGCCACTACAACGCTTAGTAAGTGGTCACTACGATAGAGGCCGAGCATTCAAACTGCGCTATGAAACCCTAAAACATAAGCATCGCCTCCAGCAGTCTTCAGTCAATGGCTTATTAGGTTCACGAACCAATTTACTGCCACATCAACTCTACATTGCAGACAAAGTAGCAAAACGACATGCTCCACGCGTGCTATTAGCTGATGAAGTTGGTTTAGGAAAAACCATTGAAGCCGGTATGATTATTCACTCACAACTTCATAATGAGTTAGCGCGTCGCGTATTAATTGTCGTACCTTTGACCTTAGTGCATCAGTGGTTAATCGAAATGCTTCGCCGCTTTAATCTTCGCTTTTCAATTTTCAATCAGGAACGATTCAGCTCTCTTATTGAAGAAGGCATGGAAAATCCATTTGAAACTGAACAGTTAATTATTTGCAACCAAGGTCTACTGACATCTGATGAATTTATTCAGTCGAAGGCCGTTTCAGCCCACTGGGATATTTTAGTTGTTGATGAAGCACATCACCTACACTGGTCTGAGCAAAAGAGTAGTATTGAATATCAATGTATCGAAGCACTTGCCTCAATTAGTCGAGGTGTATTATTGCTGACAGCCACGCCAGAGCAGGCCGGCCTTGAAAGTCATTTTGCCCGACTCAGGTTACTTGACCCTGACCGTTTTCATTCTTTGAATGAATTTATCGAACAAGAAAAAAGTTATGAAAAAATTTCTACGCTCGTTGGCGAACTTCAAACCCTAGATGAAGAAGCGACTCTGCCAGAGAGCATTATAAAAATATTAGGCAGCGACGCAAAGAATATAAGTATTCCTCAGGCGATCCAGCAGCTACTTGATCAGCATGGTACAGGTCGGATTTTATTTAGAAATACCCGACAAGGCATTGATGGATTTCCAACAAGAGTGCTACATCACTACCCTTTGAATGCTGGCTCTACACCGGAACTTGATCTAGAAATAAAAGATAACCCGCTTGTTAATTGGTTAACACAGTTTTTAAAAGACAAGCGCGACGAAAAAGTGCTTATCATCTGCGCATCAGCAGAAATGGCTCTATCCCTAGAATCTTATCTACGACTCAGAGAAGGCATGCTAACGGCCGCTTTTTATGAAGGTTTAAGCATTATAGAACGAGACCGGGCCGCCGCCTATTTTGCTGATAAAGACGAAGGGGCCCAAGCGTTAATCTGTTCCGAAATTGGTAGCGAAGGTCGAAATTTCCAATTCTCAAGCAACCTGGTGCTATTTGACCTTCCAGAAAATCCTGACCTTCTAGAACAGCGCATTGGCCGTCTAGACCGAATAGGCCAGCTTAACGACGTTGAGATCCATGTTCCTTACGCTATAGGTAGTCGTCAAGAAGGCATGTTCAATTGGTATGACTATGCATTAGACGCCTTTACTCACAGCTGCGCTGCCGGCTATGCATTATATGAGCAGCTCCAAGATGAACTTGAGCATTACCTAAGCGAAAAAGATTTCACTTCTCCTGACTCAAACAAGTTTATCGTACACGCTCGCGCACAACGAGACCTAGCAATGGCGGCCCTTCAAAGTGGTCGTGACCCTTTATTAGACCTCAATTCTTGTAACCCTAAGATTGCAGCTGAGTTAATAGAAAAAATTGAATCCGAAGAAACAAGCTCGGAACTCTCAAGTTATATGGAAAGACAGTTTGAATTATATGGCGTTGAGCAAGAGCACCAGTCTGACCAAACATTGATCATCAATCCTGGCGAGCACATGCTTGAACATAATTTCCCAGGTTTAAGCGATGAAGGGAATACCCTTACCTTCCATAGAATGAAAGCCTTAATCAGAGAAGATGTTGAGTTCGTCACCTGGGAACACCCTATGGTCACTGACCTAATCGATCAAACCGTAAGCAGCGAATTAGGGAATGCAGCGCTTGCAACAATGTCGGTAGCTGGGGTTGATCCGGGCACCTTATTTTTAGAGTGTATTTTTGCCCTCAACAGTATGGCCCCTAAGTCTTTGCAACTGGACCGATTTTTACCCGTATCACCACAACGAATTGTCGTGAATATTACCGGCCGAGATCTGAGCGAAGTATTACCACACGAGAAACTAAACGACTTATGCAAGGGCCTCAAACGTTCTTTAGCACATGCTGTCGTCAAAGAAATACGAAACGATATCGGCACCATGTTAAAACATGCCCAACTAATTGCTGAACAAGCGGTCCCCAAGCTTATTGAGGACGCAGAGCAGGCCCTCTCAGAGCAGTTGGGTCTCGAAATTCAGCGCTTGATAAGCCTACAAACCAAAAATGCACTGATCAGAGATGATGAAATCGAACATCTTAAACAACAACAGATTCTATGCCATGAATACATCCAAAAAACAGGTTTAGATGTACAGGCAATGAGACTGGTTATTAATACCTAAGCGCCCTTTGATTGACTAGCGAATAAAAGACCTAAAATATGTTTGAAAAAGTACACCTTATCAAAGTCGCGAATACGGAAATGCCCTTCGGAAAGTACAAAGGCCGAAGGTTAATTGACGTACCTGAAGAATATTTACTTTGGTTTCGCTAGAAAGGCTTCCCCTCTGGCGAACTCGGCTTGTTATTAGGGTTAACGCTTGAAATAAAAATTGAAGGGCTAGATAGCCTCATCAAGCCGCTCAAGAAATAAACGGGAAAGTAATAGGACATAAATAGTTGGGCCCCATGTTGTGCTAGCACCTAAAGTACTTTCTACAACCGCCTTTGATAGCCACGACTCAAATAAGGTATTACTTTCAGAGCCCTCAAACTGAGATTGACTACTATAGCGTGTCCAGTGGAGAAGTAATGAGAGGTGTTGAGCGCGATTATGAGGGCTAGTCTGCTTATGCAGATATAATATCTTTAAAATTATTATGTACTCGATTAAAAATTACATAAGTAGCCAATCCTAGGGTCGCGAGATGATCGGCCCTCTCACCGCTCATTTGGAGCGTTATACCATTAGTCCAAACTGTAGAGTCATCAAACATGTATAGAAAATGGT
>ENA-OSET01004903-OSET01004903.1-sediment-metagenome-genome-assembly--contig:-NODE-4903-length-11597-cov-2.805990_pt1 | contig 11597 bp, 9 predicted proteins | sample MGYA00237882_ERZ534229 | MGnify/ENA primary metagenome ERZ534229 (study PRJEB26408, sample SAMN06266212) | sediment metagenome | isolation source: Hudson Canyon methane seep mesocosm | place: USA:Hudson...
GTCGCCCGCTTGCAGCAGCGCTTCACTTTCAGTGCCCGCTAAAAAGGGTTGGGGCAGTTTGACAAAGGTAAGCATTAATACAACCGCTAACACGATACAAGTCACCGCCAGCATCAGTGCCTTCAGCATTCGCACAGAGATATTCCCTTAGTCATTCACCAGTGCCCGATAGTATGAGACTTATAAAAGAATGACAATATCTCTTTTAACTATGCCGACTCACACAACTATGCCGACTCACACAAATAGGCGTCCAATCCCGTCTGCCGCATCAAATACGTTGCCAACTCACTGCGCCTGCCCCCTTTCGGCGTGATCAAATACCGATACGCAGGATCCAACTCCTCCAGGCGCCACGCAGAGAACTGATAGGATAATTAACACAGCTCTCCCGATGCCCATGTTTAAACTCTTGCGGTAAACGAACATCCACCCAACGCACTTCTTTTTCAGTGTGACTGAGCAATTCTTCTTCACTCAGCGTTTTGATCAGCGCCGGGCGCAATACATCATCAAACGCCTGTTCATCCAAGCAACCCAGCACGCCCGCCTCAACCATGCGCACATTAGCATTGCGGGTGGTGTGGGCAACCAGAGACTCGTCGCCAAAGTATTCGCCTGCCCAAAGTTCAATCGGTTTTTTAAGACCGCCACCCGGGCCGCTGCTCACTTCCGCCTGCCCTCTTTTAATCAGATAAAAAGCATTGCCCGGTGTATTTTCCTGAACAATCAATTCACCCGCCTCAACGTCGCGGTCCTCCAGGCGGCTAAACAGTTCATGCAGTTTAACGGGGCCAAGGTGTGCGGCCAGAGGAGTTGTCAGAAACACTCCGCACCACTCTTCCTCAAATTCATCATCAATCAGTTCATCATCGGGCAAGTCACTCATCGCTTCGAGGTGCACCACATCGAGGGAGTGTGCTTCGGAGCTGGCCAGGAGCTCGTCGATAAAATCAACACTGACAACCAGCAGCTCCCCTTCTGATTTGGCTTTAATGCTGCCACCTTTCTCACCCAACAGATCCTCCAGAGGGTTCAGGCACCAACTTTCCTGATCTGAATAATTCAGGGTCGAACGATCGGCCATAGAGTGCCTCACCTCAACGCTGCCACTCAGCAAGTAGTGATGCACTTTACTCGGGCTCGCCTGAGCCTTTATTAAGGTTTTGTTAGCCTTGTGAGTCACACATAACACTTTGTCGAGAAGCTGGGGGATATATTGCTCGGCAATCAAACTCAAAGGATAAAGTTGTTTCACAATGGATGGGAGTTCCACTCGCTCACTCATGGAACCGCCCTCCATCACGCCTGTCCTTCACAGGCACGGGCACCCTATTAAACTGATAGGACAGAAGGACAATCGTCACAAAGACGAAAAATATTAACCACATAATACTACCTCACTGGCAAAATTCGCTCAGGAACTTCGAGTATTAATGCCGTCCTTGAGCACACAAAAGCTCCAGCGGTGTATTTTAAGTATAGGTAGCTTGCGAACAGACTGTCCGCAGGATTGGGGCGAATATAGAAACTTTTGCGCCACTCACGAACCGGCCCTTATAGCCGAAATGACTATTGGCCAAAAACCATAGACACAATGGCCACCCGCACAGATCAAAAGTCGGATTAAGGTGGCACTCATGATGTGAGAGAGCTTACTGGACCGTAATGGTACGGACAGTATCGCGGCGCCCCTCACCGTCGTATGGCAAAGAAATGGTCAACAAACCGTTTTCGTAGCGGGTTTCATGGCCTGTTTTTTTCAAGCGCTGGCCCGTTAAGGTAACGCGGCGTTCAAACGTACCGTAAACAATTTCCTGGGTGAACGTTTGCCTGCCTGCAAAATGCTCAGTATTACGTCTTTTTTCTCCCGCAATCACCAGCTCATTGCCCTCAATGGTAATGCGAATATCGGCCAGCGCCATGCCCGGCATTTCAACGCATATCATTAGCTGATCATCCGCTTCGTAGCTGTCAATCGGCAACAACCCCCAGTGTGTCTGGTCTTTTCCATTGGCCATTCCCTCTTCAAGTGTCTCACTCTCGGAGGGTCTGAACGCGACAAACGCGGGGTTATTGAGCTGACCCAAATGGCTATACTGGTCCGTTATATTCTCCCAGGCATGCTGGGCTTCATTGCGGACACGGTCCACCAATTCTTGAGTTTTCATTGGTCTTCTCCTTTATGCATACACACACAAATAACCTTGTGACAAAGGTATATCAAGCATAGCCTGTGACACCCCGACTTTGTGTATCCACTAGGATGCATTCATTCTGAGCAGCCCTTTTTTGAGAGTCTTTTTTTACTAAGATAAACGCTCAGCATTCAGGTCCAGAGCACTGACCACGCGTTGATAGAGGGCAAAATCAGCGGGCACCATCGGCAAACCCACATCCTCTTGCAACTGAGACTTCCAACGCAGGGACCTGACCCCCGAGCCGCCAATCAAAACCGCGTCGGAGTCAGTCGAGGCGGCACAACAGCGTTTGACACTCTCGATCACCTCCTCGTCTGTGAACTGATACCCTCGCGCAGAGACTAAATCCTGGTTTGGAAATAGCCCTTGCTCCACAAACGTTTCAAACGCGGTGATGTGGTAACCGGACTTTTCGAAAAAGTCACCCACAACCGCTTTCCACTCGGCATCATAATAAGGACAGGACATCGTCAGGTTTTTGGCCCCCAGATCATCCAGCGCATCGAGCACCGCAACACCATTCAAAATAACGGTCACACCACAGCGTTCCGACAGCTCCCTTTCCAGGGCTCGGGCGCCCTCGGCACTTCCCCCGGCCAAATAGGCAAACGCTGGCCCCACCTGGATAATCAGGTCACACCCTGCTGCGGAAAGCTGCTGCGCCGCAATAAGAAGCCCCTCTGCTGAATGTTCGATCGCCTCAAAACTGTAATCAAAACCCGCCGGGGGCAGAATGGTTTGTGTCACCTCAAGCTCACTGGCATGAAGGTCACTGAACTCTTTTAAGGTTGGGTCGAACCAACCTGGCGCGGCAATAATTCCCAGCTTTTTCATAATAGGCTCTCCTGCAGAGTGATGATGCGCACATCATAGCCCAGCCCGAGCAGAAGCTTGCTTGAGCATTTCTCACTACCGCGATACAGAAAGTATCCCTATGTGAAAGTGTCTGGAAAGCTTGTTAGGTAGGGTTCTTACGGGAATTTTGAGGCATTCAGCTCACGGCCAGGCCAGCGGGCAGCCAGTACCTTCGAGGGCGCTTCTGCAAATAGCATTAGTATTGACAATCATTCTCATTAGCGTTTACAATGAGCACACACTGAATTTCACCCCCTTTATTAATGAGAGTGACCAGGATGTACGTTTGTATTTGCCGCGCAATTACCGATAACCAAATCCGTGAAGAAGTTCGCCAGGGCGCCAGCACCCTGCGTGAAGTGGGTCAGCGTCTTGGTGTTGCCAGCCAGTGTGGTAAATGTGGCAAACACGCCCGCTCAGTGATTCGTGAAGCAATATCCAACCGCCCAATGCAAGATCCCCTGATCTGGAACCCCACGGTATAAGTGGTTCTATTTAGACTGTTTTAATCACAATTTTCTGCAATACCTAAATACCCCTCCTCTGTGGAGCTTGGAAACTTAACCAGCGCTGCAGCCAAAACACACTCTGCACTACTACCCCATAGTTTTGGCCCTGCCATGCCAGGCGAGGAAACATAACCCCAGGAGTTAACCGAGACAATAGGCCCAGAACCGGTAAAGTTATTCTCTGCGTCCCGGGCCATAGGCTGAATCCAGGGCCCTCCTGAAGCACCACCTGACAAGCCGCAACTGGGCAGCCACCAATTGACAGACGAGGCCGTGCCCATGTCCTCAGCACAATACATAAAATTGGGGTCTTCACTGTAGGAGTATCCAAGGGCAACGGTCAGGTCACTGTCGTCGCTGGTATTGGCATTGGGTGCTACGCCATAATTTACAGGCAAACTCCCGGCGGCTACGTCCAATACTTCACTGGTGCCCAATTTACCTTTGTGAGACCCCGTGCTGTTGACAACGTAGTAGGCATAATCCCACGCCACATTGTCGGGAAAGGTGCGAGTGGTCCAATTGACATCAACCACACCGAAGGCCGGCTCCCAGCACCCCATGGGGTCATTGTCACAATTCAGGTCTGTGCCCCCACCCGTGGTGCCGTCCTGATCCGGAATAAACAATACATTCCGGGCAAAGGCTTTGTAGGCATCATCGTAGACACAATGGGCTGCGGTAATAATGATGGAAATACCCGGATCAGATTCCGTCATCACCGTGCCGGAGCAGACATAGCCGTTCCAGCTGCGCCGCCAGCGCTTATCTGCAGGCATTTCAAAATACACACGACCTGTTGCTGTTTGTACCGGACCACCTGAAACCCATGCGGCATTGGTAATGACACCAGATGGAGGTTCAACACCCTCACCCGTGTCCACGCTAAACATCACGGTTGCTGAACTTTCGCTATTGCCCCCTCGCTTCGCTGTGTCTCTGGCCTCCACATGCCAGCCCCAATCCCCATTGGTAAACCCCTGCAAAGACACAATCCAGGTGCCTTGTGAGTTTTGACTTGCCGCAAAGCTATTACTGCCACCATCTGGAAAGTGAATGACTACAGACACTGATCGCAGCCCCACATCATCACTCACATCCACGGAAAAAACGTGGGCGGCCCCGATGGTATCGCCGGGGCCGGGGTTCATAGAGCTCTCATCAATCGTTGGCGCAGTAGTGTCAGTAGATCCACCACTGCCTGAAGGTTTACCGGTTGTGACCTGCCCTCCTCTCAAAGGCTCAACTGAGTGGCCGTGTGCTTGCAGGGTGCCATCTCTGCGGCGCAAATAGGCCAAACCCCGTTCATCCAACAATAAATCTCTTGGGGTCGCCTGTGCCCGACGCTCTGCAGTCCAGTACTTTGCAATATCTGCCTTTCCATTGGCGTGATCGGGCACCGATTGCGCATGGGCGGAGACTGTGAATATTCCCTGCACCACGAGCGTGGCAATGAACAACAGAACCTGGGTAAACGGCATAAGGGCCTCCAATGGAATCTGAACAGCTGCGCCTGTAATAAGATAAGTATAGAGCGCGCCTTCCTGCCTGGCATCGAATTCTTCTTTTTAAGACAGAAACAGTCTCACAAGCTCGTGCTTTAGAGGCAGAGCATCTATAGCGGTCAAAGCCACAGGTCCGGCGGCAAAATGTTTCAATTTATTGGCTTGTGGCTTTCTAATAGACTATTTTTAGCAGAGACAGAGGTCTCATTGATTGAATATTCTGGGTGAATTGTATCAATAGCATTAATAGGCTGAGAAAACACATAGTCCCAACCGGCTTGTTGGCTATGTGTGCGGCCACGCATTCTTTGGCCCAGGGTGTTATAAACCCTTTCGAACTGAGCCTAGAAGAACTACTTCGCTTAACCGTTGTGACTGCTGCAGCAGGGTATGAACAGAAGCTCAACAACATTCCCGTCACCGCCACGCACGTTTCCCGCCCTCAATGGCAAGCCAGTGGTGCAACCACTATCGAAGACATTCTAATCGCAGTGCCCGGCGTTCATATTGGCATAGAAACACTAGCCGTTGCCTCTCCGGTTCCCAGCATACGGGGGCTGTCCGGTGATTTTGGCCGCAGCATTAAAATGCTGGTTGATGGTGTGCCCCTGGAAGACATCGGTTTGGGTGGTCGCCCCTTCTATGAATATCCGATGATTGGCAACCTGCAAGGTATAGAAGTTGTTAAAGGGCCCGGTTCTGTTGTTTATGGTGCCGACGCTTTTGCCGGCGTCATTAACCTGGTTGTGCCTGACCCCGGGGACTCCTCCAACAACCAAATCACTGTACGTACCGGTGAGGATAAACACCGCGACTTCATGTTCGCCCACGGCGGCGAGGGCAAGGCGGGGCTCACACAGGACATGGCCTGGTATGTCGCGGCAGAATATTCCGAATCGGGCACGCAGTCCGGGCGTGTGGTTGACACTGACTTACAAAGTTTTTTTGATGGCATTTTTGGCACTGCGGCTTCATTTGCCCCGTCGGTGCTGAGTGACCAACACACCTTGTCCAACATTCATATAAAGTTGAAAAAAGGAGGCCTATCACTAGACCACTTTGGACTAAAAGGTAAAGGCAGCGCACGCACCGGTGCTGCGAACTCTCTGGATCAAAGAGGTTATTTGACTGCCTCCAACTACAGCACCCGATTGACAACGGATCTGAACAGCTGGGATCAGGCACTGATCGGGGATTTTGATCTGTCGGCAACCTACACCTTGCAAACCGAAACCAGTCGCTGGGATGTCTTTCCCCCCAACTCGCTTTTTCCTGTGGGTGACGACGGCAATTTATTTTCCCCAGGCGGTGGCCTGGTGTTTTTTCCAGACGGTGTGAGAGGCTCACCTGGACACAGGGCTAAACGATATGACGTGCGCCTGACACATCAATTTACCGGTGGCACTCAACATAAGATCCGCTGGCAAATAGGCGCAGAGAAAGTATCTTATCGAGTGGTAGAAAAGAAGAACTTTGGTGCCGGTGTCCTCAACGGGATCACTTACCCCAGCGACGGCTCTCCTTATATTTCTGAAGGTTTGATTGATGTCACGGGTACACCCGATGCCTATCAACCCAGCGCAAGTCGGCAATTCTGGTGGCTCTCTTTCCAGGATGAGTGGGCCGTGAGCAATACGGTTTCTATTTCCCTGGGAGTGCGTTATGACCACTATTCCGATTTTGGCGGCACAAGTAACCCCCGGCTAGGGTTGAACTGGAGCCCCCGTGAGGAACTGGGTTTTCGCCTGTTTTATGGCACGGCATTTCGTGCACCCAAGTTTACAGAGCAAAACAACCGGAATAACCCCTCTACACAGGGCAACAGAGACCTTAAACCCGAAACAATCGATACCGTTGAAGCCGGGTTTCGCTATCAGATCACTGAAAACCTAACGTTGGACAGTGCAGTGTATCACTACGAAACTGAAGATCTCATTAATGCTCAAGTGGTGCCTGGCTCGGGAGACCCAACCCGTATTTTCCAAAATACCATTGGTACCCGAGGCAAGGGTTTTGAATTCGATTTGCACTGGAAAACACTCGACAATCTTTCGCTCAACTTCAACTATGCCTACAATGATGTCAAATCGAGCAATGGCGATATAGTACCCGGAACGCCAAGTGACTTAGCCTATCTCGGCTTTCATTGGCGGTTCGGCAATAGTATTTCCTGGCTTGCCGGTATTAAATATGTGGGCGGTCGCGATCGCTTAGACGAAGACCCTCGTGCGCCGCTGGAAAACTATACACTGGCCACCTCAAACCTGAGCTGGACACTTCATGAACAGTGGTCAGTCTCCTGGATTATTAACAACCTGGGTGATGAAGATGCCCGGGAATACATGCCACCCGATGCTAATTTTATCAACGACCTGCCTTTAAATGGCAGACAACAGAAGCTGGAGCTGAAATACTTTTTTTAGTTTAACCCCTTTTCTCGCGCCCCCCCGTTTAACCCTGTAACAACTCACCCAAAAGCGAGAATAACCATGACCAATCAATTCAGAAAAAACGCGCTTTGCAGCACCATCTTGGCTCTGTCCCTGACCATGGGCGCCTGTTCAACGGATACACACACAAACCAGCAAGAAGATAAACCGTCGAGTACCGTTCAAAACAATCATCAAAACAACGACCAAAACAGCGCTCAGCCCGGCCAACCGGAACCCGTGCAATCACTGCCTGCAGAAGCCGAAATTCGCATCGACAGCATCAAAAAATCAAAACCACAGCTCGCGGTACTGGAGGAACGTGGTGCGGTGCCTGGACGTGGACAGACTCGGGATATGACCGTGACCAGAACTTCAGCGCTAAGCATGGTTGCCCCACATGAAATGACCGTCGCCCCCCACCACTATCAGCAACAGGATACGGAAAACTACCTGGCACAAAATGAAAACCCTGTGAAACGCGTAGAGGAAGCCGCCGTATCTACTTTTAGCATTGATGTCGATACCGCCGCCTATAGTAACGTTCGCCGCATGATTATGCGCGAGGGTCGACTACCACCGGCCGACGCGGTGAAGGCCGAAGAGTTTATAAACTATTTCAGCTATCAATATCCTGTACCTGAGCAACAGGAACAACCCTTTTCCTTTAGCACTGAAATCGCCCCCTCGCCCTGGAATGCAAAAACACATTTGCTACAGGTGGGATTAAAGGCCTACGAACCTGAACTCAGTGAACGGCCCGCCAGCAATCTTGTTTTTCTGGTTGATGTATCGGGAAGCATGCAGTCTCCATTCAAATTGCAACTGGTGAAACAGTCACTGCGCATGCTGGTGAACCAAATGAACAAAAACGATCGCATATCACTGGTGGTCTACGCCGGTGCTGCGGGCATGGTACTGGAGCCTACTGCAGGGGATAAAAAAGCCACCATCATGAATGCCATCGACAACTTAAGTGCCGGCGGCTCCACTAATGGCGGCGCGGGCATTCAACTGGCCTACAATATTGCGCGCCAGGGATTTATAGACGGCGGCATTAACCGGGTCATTATTGCCAGTGACGGCGACATGAATGTTGGCACTGTGAATCACGAAGCCTTGAAGGACCTGATCAAAAGTCAGCGCGAGTCTGGCATTGCGCTAAGCACCCTGGGTTATGGCACCGGCAATTATAACTATGCCCTGATGGAGCAACTGGCCGATGTTGGCAATGGCAATGCCGCTTATATTGATTCACTCAAAGAAGCTCATAAAGTGCTGGTTAAAGAAATGCAGTCAACTCTATTAACGGTTGCCAAGGATGTGAAAATTCAAGTGGAATTCAATCCCGCTGTGGTGGCGGAATATCGTTTAATTGGTTATGAAAACCGTCTGTTAAAACGGGAAGATTTCACCAACGACAAAGTGGATGCCGGCGAGATTGGTGCAGGTCACACAGTAACAGCCCTGTATGAAATTGCGTTCAAAAATAGCGGCGGTGAAAAAATTCCGGCGCTGCGTTATGGCAAAGAAACACGCTCTCACAACAGTGAAAACGAATCTGCCAATAACCATGAGGAATTAGCATTTATTAAATTGCGTTACAAAAAACCCGAGGGTGAAAGCAGTATTGAAACGGCCACCCCCATTCTTCGGTCCTCGGTAAAAACGGCTCTTTCTTCGGCATCCAGTGACTTGAAATTTGCCGCGGCAACGGCCGGCTTTGCCCAACTGCTGCAAGGCGGTGAACACACCGGCCAATGGCAATACAGCGATGCCATCAATCTGGCCAGGGAATCCAGGGGGAATGATCCCCATGGCTATAGAGCTGAGCTGATCACTCTGGTAGAGTTAGCCCACACTATTAACCAGGGCCGTAGCGGCAAAAATGACATTGTTTCTGGGCTTACGCAACGATGATTCCCTGATGAAGGCCTATGCCCGAGGTGAGGCACGGGCCTTCAATGAACTCTACAGTCGACACAAAGACGGGCTGTATCGCTTCTTACTTCGCGCCAGCCCCAGCCAGACAATCGCGGAAGACCTGGCCCAGGAAACCTGGGCTTCGGTCATTAAACGGGCGTCGGCCTACGAAGCAAAAGGCTACTTTAAAACCTGGCTCTACACCGTGGCCCGCCACAAACTCATCGATTTATTACGCAGCCAAAGCCACAAGATCCAAACTCAGGTTCAGTCAGACACAGAAGTAGAAGAAAGAGTTGTCAGCCACGATAACGAAGCGCTCAGTGAGCTCAATGTTCATCGCCTGCTAGAGAAAATAAAACAACTACCGGCCGAACAGCGGGAGGCCTTTGTACTTAAAGAAGAAGGTTTCAGCCTGGCTGAAATCTCAAGCATTACCCACGTTGAACAAGAAACGGTCAAGAGCCGAATTCGCTATGCCCGAACACGCCTTCGAAACGATCTGGGCATTTCAAAGGAGGTGGTGTCATGAGCACCAAAGAGGACAAAACTCTCAGTCAGTTATATCAACAGGCAGAGAACCCAAAATCACCCGAGAAGGTCGATAACTATGTCTTGGCTCTGGCAGAGCAGGAAGCCGAGAACATGCGCCCTTCCCGCTTTGGTCCCCAAACTGTTGCGGCTGTTGCGAGTGCTTGTGTGCTAGTGCTCGCGGTGAGTTTTGTCTTTAATAATCCGTCGGAAGACCTTCAAAGAAACACGACGCCTGCCGCCTATCAACCCCAGTTTGAACAAGAGTCTGCGCCGGCTGTCCGCTTGCAAGCTAAACCGGTCTCGAGCCCGGTTACCTCATCGGCAAAGGGGCAGGCATTATCACCTCGAAGCCCCGATACCATTACCGAAGCCAAAGCCGAAACCGAAACTCACGACCCCCGTACTGAGATGGACACATCCCGGGCTTACGATATCGGGGGTGCTGCGTCTTTACATGAAGAGTCAGTGGAAGAAGCCGTCACAGAGAGTCGAACAAGTACAATGTCAACGCTGGAGCGGCAAGACAACAACAATGCAGTCCGACACTTAAAGAAGTCGGCCAAACAGGCGCTAAGCGACGACAATGCCGCCACCGAGGTATCGCCTGCCAACGTGGTATCAATGCCACTGAGAATGTCCCCACCGCCCAGGGAAAAACAGAAGCTGGATACCGTAGAGCTCGAACACATTGAAGCCCTGCTCGAACAGAAGAAGTATGCCGAAGCCAGTGCCCAATTCACGCGGTTCAAGGAACGTTACCCCACGCTACTCGACACCCCCCGTATACGATCCATAATCGAAACGCTGGCCACCCATTCGACACAGGATAAGTAATTCTCCAGATGCAAACAGATGGGCAAGTTCAGGAATTTCACGTTTCAGTTGATACATCTAAGGAAGGTGAAATAACACCGGTCACTCTGCTGGCGGATGCCAGTGGATTGTCCAAGGGGCAAATAAAAGAGGCAATGTTAAAAGGTGCGGTGTGGCACACCCGGGCAGGCCGAACACAACGTGTGAGAAAAGCCAAAAAAATCCTCAAACCAGGTGATGAAGTGCACCTTTATTACAATCGTGACATACTTCAAGAAACCCCACCCCAGGCCCAACTCATTGCAGACGAGGTGGCTTACAGTGTTTGGTATAAACCCTATGGCATGTATTCCCAGGGTTCAAAATGGGGCGACCACTGCACCATCAGCCGTTGGGTAGAAACACACCTACAACCCCAGCGACCCGCGTTCATTATTCACCGGCTCGATCGCGCTGCCTCAGGCCTCATTCTTATTGGCCACACAAAAACGGCCACCCGTGCGCTGGCAAAAATGTTTGAACAAAGGCGTTTGAGTAAAATTTATCAGGTGGTGGCCGAAGGTGAATTCCCCCACGCCGAGCAGGCGCTAACCATCAGCAGCCCTATCGATGGCAAACCCGCTCAAAGCCACGCACGTGCATTGTGTTATGACAGCCAAAACAATCGCAGTTTAGTGGAAGTGAAAATAGACAGCGGCAGAAAACACCAGATCAGACGCCACATGGCAGAGCTAGGATACCCCGTGGTGGGAGACAGGCTGCACGGGAACAATACAAGTCACAACCGGGACCTGCAGCTCTCAGCCCATGAGCTGTCGTTTACCTGCC